>Ga0114934_10002485_pt1 | contig 11791 bp, 9 predicted proteins | sample 4SBtaG_2_FD_99695 | JGI IMG/M metagenome (GOLD analysis project Ga0114934, IMG submission 99695) | Deep subsurface microbial communities from Kolumbo volcano to uncover new lineages of life (NeLLi) - 4SBTROV10_white metaG | ecosystem: Environmental > Aquatic > Marine > Volcanic ...
TCTTAAATTATTTATTTTATTTATATAAAAATCTTCTAAATGTTTTGTTCTTTCTGCTTCAAAGGAAAGGGTTTGTTGGTTTTTAATTGAACCAAAATTTTTAATGTTAAAATTTATTATCATTTTATCTCTATATTTGTAACTATATTGCAAATATAAAACACAAAAATGATAAAACAAAAAATTTTTGTTTCAATTTTGAAATTCAATTACAGAGACTCTTTCTTTTTTGATTTCCTCTAATGGTTTGACTAATAAAAATTAGACATTTTGAAATACTAAACTTCTTATTTAGAACTACTTTTTAAAAGTTAATTCACTCATATTTGGCACTTTATGTTTAATTTTATATTGCGTGTTGCGCTTGGTGCTTTATCTTTTCTTAAATTATTTCAAATTTTTTTGTCATTGCTTTTAGAATTGGAAGAGATATTATCTTTTGAGATTTTTGATTGTCCATTGGCTTGAGTGATTGGCAAATTTATCATCAACATTTTCGTAAATTTTTCTATTTGCTAAAAATTTTTCTTTGCTTAATTATTTTTTTGCATTAAGCACAATCTCCAATTTATACACCACTCCGATTCAGACAAAATTCTTAACAAATTACTAAAAAGGCCTTATAAGAATTAATTAAAACAATTATTTAATGAAAAATATTTGCTTGAACAAAAAGAGTAAAAAGATACAAAATTTAGAGTTTCTAAAATTTTTTTATTTTTGTGCATAAAATTATTTAATGAATTGTATTGTTATTGGCTCTGGAGGAAGAGAACATACACTTGGTTGGAAATTAGCACAAAGCAATTTGATTGAAAAATTGTTTTTTATTCCCGGAAATGGAGGAACAACCAAAACTGGAATAAACATAAATATTGATATAAACAATTTTGAAGAAGTAGAAAAATTCATTTTAGAGAACGAAACAAAACTTATTGTAATAGGACCGGAACAACCATTAGTAGGCGGATTAGTTGACTATTTAGAAAAAAAATTACCAAAAGAATATACAATTGTAGGTCCTTCACAGAAAGGTGCAATGCTAGAAGGAAGCAAGATTTTTGCAAAAAACTTTATGAAGAAATACAGCATACCTACCGCCAAATTTGGAGCATTCAATAAGGATGAAATTGAAAAGGCTATTGACTTTTTAAAAACACTAACACCTCCTTATGTAATAAAAGCTGATGGTCTAGCAGCAGGAAAAGGTGTTTTGATAATCGACTCTTTCGAAGCAGCAGCAGAAAGCCTTAGGGAAATGTTTTCAGGGAAATTTGGTGAGTCATCAAAAAATGTAGTAATCGAGCAATTTTTGACAGGAATAGAGCTTTCAGTTTTTGTTCTAACAGATGGAGAAAATTACATTATTCTGCCGACATCAAAAGATTACAAAAGAATCGGTGAAGGTGACACAGGATTAAACACTGGCGGAATGGGAGCTGTTTCACCAGTCCCCTTTGCAACACCAGAATTTATGACCAAAGTTGAAGAAAAAATAATAAAACCAACAATCAAGGGTCTTCAAAAAGAAAAAATTTCTTACAAAGGTTTTATTTATTTCGGCCTTATGAAAGTTGGTGACGAGCCTTATGTTATTGAATATAACGCAAGAATGGGTGACCCTGAAACTCAGGCAGTTATACCAAGAATAAAAAACGACCTTGCTGAACTTTTTTTAAGTATAAAAGACAAAAGCCTAAACAAACACAAACTTGAAACCATTGATAAAATTGCTGTTACTGTCGTTTTAGCATCAAAAGGTTATCCTGAAAAATACGAAAAGAACAAAACTATAACAATAGAAAATTTTAACGAAAATATTTTGAATTTCCATGCCGGAACAAAAATCACTGACAATAAACTAGTTACATCAGGAGGTCGAGTAATGGCAATTACTTGCTTTGGCTCTGATATCGAAGATGCAAGAAAAAATGTTTATAATTCGATAAAACTGTTTAACTTTGACAGAATGTATTTTCGAAAAGATATTGGAATAGATTTAATGAACTTTAATAATTAAAACAATGAAAACAAATAAAATAAACGCAATAAAGGAAAACAGCAATCAAGCATTTTTTTTGAATCAAAAAACAGAATTCAAAAAATTCGGATTTACTGATAAAGAAATAAAACACATAAAAAGAATCATTGAATTAGAAAAGAATATAACTACTTTTCATTATGGTGACTTCGAAAAAATTGTAGTAATACACAAAGAAGAAAGTAAAACATATAAAGATAAAGAAAAAGCAAGAAAAGAAGGAAACACACTTTGCACTTATCTTCATTCAAATAAAATAAAAGAAATACAAGTTCAAAATGACAATGATTCTTCAATTCTTTTAGCATTCATTGAAGGATTAATGCTTACCAACTATCAGTTTGACAAATATTTAAAAGATAAAAAGAAAATTAAAACTTTAGTTGATAAAATTGATATATTTGACAAAAATATTAAAGCCTCTGATTTAAAGACACTTGCAATAAAAATTGAAGGAGTATTTTTAGCCAGAGATTTAGTTAATGAACCATTTTCAGGATTGAATTCAGTTCAATTAGCAGAAAGAATAAAAGAATTAGGAAAAACTGCAGGTTTTAAAACTGAAGTATTAGAAAAAAAACAAATAGAATCACTAAATATGGGGGGATTATTAGCTGTCAACAAAGCAAGCCGAATCCCTCCAACTTTTTCTATACTAGAATGGAAACCCGAAAACGCAAAAAACAAAAAGCCTTTGATTCTTGTTGGCAAAGGAATTGTTTTTGACACAGGAGGTTACAACCTCAAACCTGGTCAGTATATGAACGATATGAAATCTGATATGGCAGGTGCAGCTGCTGTTATTGGAACAATTTACACAATTTCAAAATTAAAATTACCTTTCTACGTTATAGGTTTAGTACCGTCAACAGACAATCTTATTGGCAAAGACGGATATGTTACAGGTGATGTTATAACTATGCACAATGGGATGACAGTAGAAATACTAAATACAGACGCCGAAGGTAGATTGATTTTAGCCGACGCTCTTAGTTATGCAAAAAAATATAATCCCGAATTTGTTATTGATATGGCAACATTGACAGGAGCTGCAGTAAGAGCAATTGGAACATACGCATCAGCATTGATGAGTACTGCTGACAAAAAATGCCGCAAAGCACTTATTAAAAGCGGGAAATCTACTTACGAAAGACTAATAGAATTTCCAATGTGGACTGAATATGGAGAAGAATTAAAATCGGAAATTGCAGATACAACAAATCTGGGTAGTGTAAATGCAGGACAAATTACAGCAGCCAAATTCTTAGAACTTTTTACTGACTATCAATGGGCTCATTTGGATATTGCATCTACAGCCTATATGGAGAAAGCTCAGTCATACTGGCCAAAAGGTGGAACAGGAATACCTGTCAGACTATTAATTGATTTTATCGAAAATAATTTTGTAAAATAAAATGGAATATACTGCAAAAACATTAGCAGATTTGCTAGATGCCGAAGTTATTGGCAAACTCAACGAAAGAGTTTTTTCTTTTGCCAAGATAGAAGAAGCAAAAAAAGGAGACTTAACCTTTTTAGCAAATCCTGCATATACAAAATACCTTTCTACAACAGAAGCTTCAATTGTCCTTATTGATAAAGCAAGTGTTCCAAAGGAAAAAATTGCACCAACACTAATTGTTGTTGATGATGCCTATAAAGCTTTCGCAACATTAGTAGATATCTACCAAAAATTTTTTACTGAAGATCTAAAAGGAATTGAAGAGTTTGCATTTATTCATAAAACAGCTATTCTGGGTGATAATATATATGTAGGTTCATTTTCTTATATCGGTAAAAAAGTAACTCTTGGCGACAATGTAAAAATATATCCTCAGGTTTATATTGGAGATAATGTAAAAATTGGAGACAATACAGTTATTTATCCCGGAGTAAAAATATACCATGATTGTGTAATCGGACAAAATTGCATAATTCACTCAGGCACAATCGTCGGTGCAGATGGCTTTGGCTTTGCACCAAAAAAAGATGGCACTTTTATGAAAATCCAGCAAATTGGCAATGTTATAATTGAAGATGATGTTGAAATAGGCTCAAATAGTACTATTGATAGAGCTACTCTTGGTTCTACAAAAATAAAAAAAGGTGTAAAACTTGATAACCTTATACAGATTGCCCATAATGTTGAAATTGACAAAAATACAGTAATTGCAGCTCAGACAGGAGTTGCTGGTTCTGCAAAAATTGGCAAAAATTGCCTTATTGGTGGACAAACAGGGATTGTTGGACATATCAAAATTGCTGATAAAACAAATATTGGCGCTCAAGCCGGAATTGCCAAAACTATAAAAAAAGAAGGTTCAATTTATCTTGGTTCACCGGCTTTTGAACTTTCAAAGTTCCACAGATCATACTCAGTTTTCAAGCATCTGCCTGAATTAAAAAATCAAATTTACGAACTAGAAAAAAAACTTGAGCAACTGAAAAAAAGCATTGAAGAAAAATAAATATACAAACTGTTCATAATTGAACAGTTTTTTTTGAATAAAAAACAAACTTTGAAAAAACAAATTGAACTTTTGTCTCCAGCCAAAAATTTCCAATTTGGCAAAACAGCACTAGACTATGGAGCAGATGCTGTATATATTGGTGCCAACAAATTTGGCGCAAGAAAGTCTGCTGGAAATTCTCTCAAAGATATAGAAAAGCTCTGTCTTTATGCCCATAAATTCAATGCAAAAGTATACGTTACAATAAATACAATCCTATTTGACAATGAGCTTCAAGATGTAGAAAAACTAATACACCAATTGTGGAATGCAGGAGCAGATGCAATTATCATTCAAGATTTCGCTATACTGGAAATGAACCTCCCTCCTATCCCAATTCATTCCAGCACACAAATGCACAATGTATCGGTTGATAAAATAAAATTCTACGAAAAAATAGGTCTTTCTAGAGTCATACTTGCAAGAGAACTTTCTTTAGCTGAAATAATTGAGATAAAAAATCATACAAATATTGAACTTGAAAACTTTATTCATGGAGCTATATGTATTAGTTATAGCGGACAGTGCTATATGAGTGCTTATCTTGGTTACAGAAGCGGCAACAGAGGAGAATGTGCTCAGGCGTGTCGATTGAAATATAATTTGCTAAATTCTAAAAAACAAGTTATTGAATTTGATAAAAATATTTTATCAGTCAAAGACATGAATCGCACAGACTCTATAGAAGCAATGATTGACGCAGGAATTACAAGTTTTAAAATAGAAGGTCGCTTGAAAGATTTGAATTACTTAAAAAATGTAACTGCTCATTATAGAAAGACAATCGATAATATCCTTGAAAATAAAACAAATTACGAAAAATCATCGGCAGGAGTTTTTAATTTCGACTTTTCACCTGACCCTGAAATTACATTCAACAGAACTTATTCAGATTATTTTCTCAACGGAAGAACAAAAATCAGTTCATTTTCACCTAAATCTGTCGGAAAACAATTAGGAAAAGTAACCGAAATAAATAAAAATTACATTGTTATTAATACAAATGAAAAAATTGTAAATGGTGACGGTTTGTGCTTTTTCGATACCGAAGGAGAACTAACTGGTTTTAATGTCAGCAAAACCGAAGGCAATAAAATTTTTACGAATACAGCCAACAAGATGAATTTTGAAACAATAATTTATAGAAATCACAATCATCAGTTTTCAAAAATGCTGAGCAAAAATAAATCTTACAGAAAAATTCCTGTAAATATTAGTTTTAATGAAATAGAAAATGGATTTGAACTGATAGCACAAACTGATGATAAAACACATTATGCTTCATCAACATTGATAATAAAAAAAGAAATAGCACAAAACAAAGAAAAGGTTCTGGAAAATATTCAAAAACAGCTAAAAAAAACTGGCAACTCTCCGTTTTTCATCCAAAGAATAGAGAATCATCTACAAGAAATTTATTTCATCCCTATCGGCGCTTTAAATGAATTACGACGCAATGTTTTATATAAACTTGAACACCAACTCAGCTCAAATTACAAAAGAACTGAAAAAAAACTAAATATTGTGGATAAAACCGATTTCTTTTTGACTCAAGCTGATTATAAATCCAACATTTCAAACAAACTGTCAAAACTTTTCTATGAAAAACACGGTGCAGAGATTCTCGAACTAGCACCAGAAATTACAGGAAATTTTGACAAAAAGGAAGTAATGGTTACAAAATTTTGTTTGAAATATGAAAGAGGAATTTGTCCTAAATATCAAAACAAAAAAAGCGAAGAAGATATAAAATTTCTGAAGTATAAAAATAAAATATTTAGGCTTGAATTTGATTGCAAAGCCTGTGTAATGAAAATAATTCCTGAAAAATAAGCATTACAATTTCTCACGAATAATTATCTGCGACCCAATCTGACAGTTTAAACATCTACCCTTTCTACAATACTCATTAAAAAGCTGAATAGCAGCCTGTGACTCGTAAGCTGATTTAATTTCAACTCCTGCATCCATCCACTTTTGAGTAATATTATTTTTCTCTGGTTTTATATTATAAAGCAATTCCAATGCTCTCGACTTAATATCATCATTCTCATTTACCAATCCATAAACAAAAATCATCAGAGCAATCGAATTTATAAGAATAATATCTATTGTTTTGTCTCCTATTTTTTTGACTCCCCTACTCCACTCTTTACCAAAATCATAATGCTTTTGCCAATAATCTGAAACTTCTTTTTGAAAAAAAGATTTAATAGAATTCACGTCTTCAATTTCAATTATTTTTGAAAACATATTTACATTATGATAAAGTATAGCAGCAAATTGAGCCAAACGAATAGTAGGAAAATTTGCCGGACGCATTCTCATAAACTTCCACATGCTTTTGTCAATGCTCTTTAGCTCATATTTTACTTTCAAAAAGTCATACTCTTTCTTCAAAATAGAATAATATTCGTCCGAATCGTTATCATTTTCGAGAAAACCTGCTTGTCCAAAAATCAGAGCTTCTATTTGTTTCAAATCATACTTTTGTTTTTCTATAGCCTTCAATGGTAATGACTTTGCCAACATCTCAAAAGGCAAAGAATTTGTCTTGAACCCAAAATTCCGAGCTAATAAAATGTAGAATGTTTCTTCCCAGTAATTGCTATTAGCTTTTAAAATTTCCAATACTTCAGCAGATTTTTTTTCTAATCGTTCGATAAGCAATCTTGAAAGCCACGCTTTTACAATAAAAAAATCGATATCTTTAAGAAAATTTGCACAAGGAATAGGCCCTTTGTTCATTATCAATCGAGAATAGTTTTCGTACAATTTTGGGTCATATTTCAAAATTGCAGTTGGAACCTCACTTCCTGCTTCATTTTCAACTATTTTATCATATTCACCAACTACGTGTAAAATTACATTATTGTATGATTTATCCAAGTTATGTTTATGAACATACCAATCTGAAGATTTTAAATGAATTTCTACAGCACCTGCCCAAATTTGACCACCGATTTTTAATTTTACATCTAAAAAATCAGGTCCTGAATCATTATTCAAAAATCCGGGTTTTATAATTTCTATTTTATCGTTTGAAACAGTTATAAACGACTCTTTATCAAACAATTGTTGAAGCCAAACAAACTGCAAAAAATCTTCTTTCATATAAAAAAATATATCAAATTTATAACTCGTAAAATTAAAAAAATTCCGATGAAATAATGCTTTTTTTTGTATAATTTTGTAACAATCCAATTTTTGTTATAAAATTGGCAAAAAATTTATCGTACTTAAAAAGTTGATTTTCAAGAAGTTTTATTTTTGTAAACAAGAAAATTTGTTTACATTTCAATAAAATTGGAAAATCCACATTTGTAAACTAAAAATAACATATTATAAATTTTTATTAACTTAAAGAAAACTATATTTCACAAAAAGTAAAAAATACATTACAATGGATTATTTAGAAATAAGTGGAATGAAATTTCATTCTTTTATTGGACATTATGATGAAGAAAAAGAAATAGGCAATAAATTCGACGTAAGCATAAAATTGAAAACAGATTGTTCGGTTCCAGCCAAAAGTGACAAACTTCGAGATGCTGTCGATTATGTCAGCGTTTATAAAATTATAAAAGCTGAAATGCAAAAAAAATGTAATTTGGTTGAGAATGTTGCTTACAGAATAAAGTCCGTAATTTTTGAAAAATTTCCGGAAGTCAAGTCAATATACTTGAAAATAGCAAAATTATCGCCTAAAATAGGTGGTATGGTTGACGAAATGAGCATTATTATAGACGAAGAGAGAAATTAGACATTTCTCAAAAGTAAATAAAACTTGACAAAATAGAATTTTTATAAATATTCATAAAAAACAAAAAATTTGACTCTTATTAATTGAGAAATAATATTTTTTCTTTTTCAAAAAAATATTATTTTTGCAGCACTAAAATGGTCGGTTGGCCGAGTGGCTTAGGCACTGGTCTGCAAAACCAGCTACAGCGGTTCGAATCCGCTACCGACCTCTAAAAATCCTCAATTGCTGGGGATTTTTTTATGCAATATTTCAGCTAATTATTTTAATTGCTTTTCAACATATATTTTCAAAATTAAGATAAAATTAACTTATTTACGAAAAATTATTTTTTTATTTGTAATTAAAAAATGGCTGATTACGTTTATATTATAATTGTCGGAATATTATTTCTTTTAGCATTTTCTGATCTTATTATTGGTGTAAGCAACGATGCTGTCAATTTCCTTTCACCTGCAGTTGGTTCAAAAGTTTCAAGCATCCATATAATAATGATAATGGCAAGTATAGGCATTCTAATTGGAGCAATATTTTCAAACGGAATGATGGAGGTTGCCAGAAAAGGTATTTTCCACCCCGAAATGTTAACATTTCAAGAAATTATTTTCCTTTTTTCCGCAGTTATGCTATCCGACGTTTTACTTCTTGATTTTTTTAACACATTAGGTTTACCAACATCTACAACAGTATCATTAGTATTTGATTTACTCGGAGCTGCAGTAGGTATTGCAATAATAAAAGTAATGAATCAGGGAGGCAATATTGCCGCATATATTAACTCATCAAAAGCATTAGCAATCATTAGTGGAATATTGCTTTCAGTTGTTGTTGCTTTTATTGTAGGTAGCATTATCCAATGGTTTGCCAGATTGTTATTTAGTTTTGATATAAAGAAAACATATAAAAAATTTGCAGGACTTTGGACTGGGCTTGCAATGGCTATAATTATCCATTTTATGTTTGCAAAAGGATTGAAAAACTCGACTTTAGGAGAAGAAGATTTTGTAATATGGATAATACATCACGAATTTTTAGTATTTATTATCAATTTTGTTATATGGTCAATAATAGCTCAACTATTAATATTCTTTACAAAATTCAATGTTTTAAAAATCACTGTCTTAATGGGAACTTTAGCCTTAGCAATGGCATTTGCCGGTAACGACTTAGTCAACTTTATTGGAGTTCCATTAGCAGGTTTCTCATCTTTTGAACTTTGGCATCATAGCGGCATGCCAGCCAGTCAATTTTCAATGGAAGCGCTTAGTGGGAAAATAAATGTAAATCCAATTTTCCTAATCGGCTCAGCATTGGTAATGATTATTACTCTATGGACTTCTAAAAAAGCAAAAAACGTTATAGCTACATCAGTAAATCTTAGTAGACAAAGTGTTGGATATGAAAAATTTGAATCTACACAAATATCAAGAGCTCTCGTAAGAATGGCTGTTAACATTAGTGAATTTTTCAATAAAATTACTCCAGAACGATTAAAAAATTATATAGAAAAAAGATTTACACTTGTTAAAAATAATGAGGAAAATGAAAATGCACCTGCATTTGACCTTGTTAGAGCTTCAGTAAATCTTGTTGTTGCAAGTTTATTAATCTCTATTGCAACATCATATAAACTTCCATTGTCAACAACTTATGTAACATTTATGGTAGCAATGGGTACATCACTATCAGACAGAGCTTGGGGCAGAGAAAGTGCTGTTTTCCGCATAACTGGTGTAATATCTGTTATAACTGGTTGGTTTCTTACTGCTCTCATAGCATTTACAATTGCGTTGACTATTTCAGTTATTTTATTCAAATTCAAATTTGTTGCATTAGTAATTCTAACAATCATAGACGGATTTTTAATTTATAGGTCCAAAATTGCACATAAAAAAATGGAAGAGAAGAAAGAAGCTGAAATTAAGGATTTTAAAGATAATATAACAGCAATAAAGAAAGATTTTGTAGAATCTTCAACCCAAAGATTTGTAAAAGAAATTACACTGATTTTAGAATATTTTGAAACTATACATTCTTCTTTCTTTGAAAAAAACAGAAGAGGGGTAAAAAATTCTTTGTTATTAGCACAGCAGATTAAAACAAATGCAAAAAACCTAAAAAAGAATATTTACAACACTGTTAAAAATATTAAAAGAGAAAATATCGAATCAATACAGTATTATGTACAAATGATTGATGCATTGAGAGAAATAGCAAATGCTTTAGTTTTTATGGGAGAACGAATGTCTGAACATATTGAAAATAATCATGATATGTTTGATGAAGAAGATCTTAAAAATATAGATAGTATTAAAGACTCTTTGTACAATTATATGCTCGAAAGCAAGATAATTATAGAATATAGAAATGTTGAAAAACTGAACGAATTAAGAGATTTAAAGAATAATATTCTTGTAGAAATTGAAAAACAAAAGAAAAAAGTTTTGATTGATATTAGCGAAAACAAACAGGATATTATCAACAGCAACCTTTATTTAAACATATTAGCAGAATACAAGAATCTGGTATTATTCTTTGTGAGAATAGTAAAAGCACACAGAAGACTGAGCAGAAAAAAAAGTAATAAAAATTTTAATGAATAGCGTTTTTTCATATACTTTAGAATGGCTCCTTCATAACAAGTTGGAGTCATTCGCGTCTTTATTGGGCATTATAAATATTTATTTTGGAATAAAAGAAAAGCCTATTTTCTGGTTCTTTGGTATTATAAACGCAATAATGTTTTTCGTACTTTACTTTCAAAACAAACTTTATGCTTATATGATGCTTCAGACTTATTATATGGGGTTAGGGGTATACGGATTGTACTACTGGATAAAAGGAGGCAAAAAAGAAAATAATAAAAAAGTTGTTGTTAACAGAGCCGGCATAAAAAAAGGAATTATAATATTTTTAGCATTTTTAATGGTTTTTTTTGCTGTATATATGCTATTGAAAAATTATACAGATTCAGTAGTTCCAATTATGGACTCACTGTCTGCAAGTTCTGCAATTATAGCAGCATATATGATGGTAAAAAAACATATTGAATGTTGGTTTGTTTGGTTTGCAAGTGATATTGTTGCAGTTTCCCTTTTGTTTTACAAAGCCCTATATGCAGCTTTGGCATTACAAATTTTGTACTTTGCATTCACCATTATTGGCTATATCGAATGGAGAAAATCAATGCTAAAAAGCACAAAGAAATCCGCTAATAGTTAATTATCTATATCCATAATTCTCTTTGCTATAGTAATCATTTCGCCATCTCCTGTGTATTTACCTTTGGAATCTGATAATTTCACGGTTGGAATCCAGTGTCGTCCTTCGGGCAAGGCTTCTGTAATTTTTATGACCATATTCAATGGTTTTATGCCAACATCATTTGTAAGATTTGTGCCAATACCAAAAGATATTCTTATTTTGCCTTTAAATTCGGATGCCAATTCTCTCACCTTGTAAGGATCAAGAGCATCA
>Ga0114934_10002486_pt1 | contig 11782 bp, 10 predicted proteins | sample 4SBtaG_2_FD_99695 | JGI IMG/M metagenome (GOLD analysis project Ga0114934, IMG submission 99695) | Deep subsurface microbial communities from Kolumbo volcano to uncover new lineages of life (NeLLi) - 4SBTROV10_white metaG | ecosystem: Environmental > Aquatic > Marine > Volcanic ...
GATTTATTCCAACCATTACACTGATTCGTCAACCCGAGGTTAAACTCTTGAAACAGGTAAGCACCTCTTTGGCCAAGTTCTTTTAACCGAGTGCTGATCACATCTTTATTCAAATTCTTTTCCAATCCTAAAAGAGCCATGACTAAAGAATCACGTGCGAAATTGGCAATCTTGATAATACGATTTACTCCAGAAAACGAAGCTAAGATAATCCACATGATCACTTGAGCGTTAGTAAACTTTGTAGCATTATGCATGATAGTGGGAAATAATCTGTTGAGTTGTTGCCCTAGTTCTATCTTATTAAAATATTTCATCGGTGGCGATAAGCCCGCATAATTTGTTAACATCGTTCCAGTAAATGATGTTTTACCTTTTTACTTTTGAATCCTGATTTTTTTGCGTATTTTTTTCATCGAAAACGTGATCCTTTTTTTACATTTTTTGCTTTTGTTGACTTCTTAAATATAAAAATCTTGGATCATTTCTCCTAATATTTTATTTTAGAATTTTAGGTAAAAATTATATGAATCTACGCACAAATAAAGGAAAATGCGAAACTCACAGACATTAAAATGAGCAAATATCTTAATTAAAATATTCTTTATGTGTTAGTGCCCTGGCAGCAAAAGTTTTATGAGTGATGCAGATTAAAATGATACTCAAATTCTAATGGCGAGTATCCGCAAGTGTTTGGGAGGATTTGTGAAGAGCAAAAGGAATGTCAACAAAAAAGGCGAAGATTACTCTTCGCCTCAAAGCTGCCCGGGGAGGACTCGAACCTCCAACAAGGGATCCAAAGTCCCTCGAGTTGCCAATTACTCCACCGGGCATTAAAAAATCGCCATTTAATATACAATGTTTTAAATAAGAAATCAAGAAATTTTTGGTGCTTGAAATAAGAACGAACTCCCCGCTAATTTTGACAATCCTTTCGCAGCGTTACCTGGCGCCCTTGAAGTGAAAAAAAAATAGCTCCCGAAAATTTTCACCAATTTATCCGAAAATGGTTTTCCTTCGCGTTCCGAAAACTTTGTGGCTTTTACCAAAAAGATAAAAACATAAAAGATCACCTCCATCAATCTTTTTAACTTCGCTAAAATTAAATTGATAGGAATTCTTGAAATTGTGGCGGAAATATATTTTTAAAAAATACTTGAAAAAGTAGACTATTTATTCTAAATTCGACTATAGAGTCGAATTGAAAGGAGTTTTCGAAATGGTTGTTCATCGTCGTAAAGAACGGGAGCGCCTGGCGCGTCAGAAATTGATTTTGGCTGCTGCCAGTCAGGTGTTTTCCAGCAAGGGATTTCACCAGGCAACAATGGATGATGTGGCACAGAAAGCGGAATTAGGTAAGGGCACGCTTTATTACTATTTCAAGAGCAAGGAGGAAATTCTTCTGAAGCTGCTGGAAGAGAATACGCGAAGCTTTTTTGAACAACTTCTCCTTGCCATCGAATCTGAAGGGAATTTCATCCAAATGGCGCGGAAGGTTTTGCTTTTTTATGCTTCTTATTTTACCGAACATGAAGTGTTTTTCAATATTTATTTTCCCTTCGAGAGCGGGCAAATTCAATTAAAATCGACTGAATTGGCGGAATTTAAACAGACTTACCTTGAATTTCGAAAACCGCTGGAAGACAGGCTTTTTCAAAAAATGGAGGAAGAATCATTTGAAACAATTAATCCGCAAAATTTCTGGCGAATCTTGGGCGGTATCGTCATGGGGATAAACATGGAAATTCATCGAAAAACGCCCCTCGCTGAAATAATTCAAATGATCAATCAATTCACCGCTGTATTAGAACACGGATTAAAATAGAATAGAAAGGATTTTTAGATGAATGCCTTTTTTCGATTTATTATAAAACGTGCTTGGTGGGTTCTCGGTGCCGTATTTTTAATGACTCTTATCCTGGGATACGAGATAAAAAATATTAAGGTGGAAACGGACATCTCTGCAGCGCTTCCCCAGGGGATTCCTGCAAAGCGAATCTACGACAGGGTGGGAAAGATTTTTCCCAGCCGCGATTTTATTCTGGTAGTTGTCGAAACGGACGATTTATTTCAAGCCAAAACAATCGCCAAAATTGATTCCCTTACGAAGATTTTTGAAGACTTGCCAGGAATTTATTCGGTCATGAGTCCTACAAACGCAAAAATTATTACGGGCACAGAAGAAGGAATGGAGGTGCGCGAGGTTCTCCAAAGTGTTCCGAAGACACCCCAGCAAATGGCAGCGTACAAAAAGCGGCTTCTTTCGAATAATATCTTTACTGGCAATCTGATTTCCAATGATCAAAAAGCAGCTGGTATCATGCTTTTTTTAAAGAAAACCGTCAGGCCTCGGGTTGTTGCCGGAGAAGTCCTTCACATTACCCAAGAGGAAAAGGGGAACTACAAATTTCTGGCTGCCGGAAAGCCCGTGGTAAATTACTATCTGGCCAGAGGCATGGACAGGGACATGCGAGTCCTTTTCCCGTTGGCAATTCTGATTGTGTTTTTGATTCCGCTTTTTCGGTTCAGGCGGATTAAGATGGTGCTTATTCCGCTTGGCGTCGTGATTTTCAGCGTTATCTGGACGCTTGGCGTAATGGCTTTGGTCCATGCGCCATTATCTCATTCCACAACAATTCTGCCGATTTTGCTCATATCGATCGGTGTGGCCGATGGTATTCACATTTTGAACCACTATTATTCCAACTCACGCGTGATTCGAGATCGCGAGAAGCTGGTTCATTTCACCATGATGGAACTTTACGGCCCTGTCATTATGACATCCATTACAACAATGGTCGGTTTTCTGGCGCTGGACACATCTCGCGTAACATCGCTTCTTCAACTCGGTGTTTTTACCGCGATAGGTGTATTTTTTGCGATGGTGCTTTCTCTGACGTTTATTCCGGCCAGCCTTGCTCGAATGAAACTTCCCACTGCACGTAAAGAAGCCACAGGAGGCCCTCTGGACAGGCTTAGCCGTGTTTACGCGCGGTTTCTTATTCGGCACAAATGGGAAACGGCGATTGTAATCGTTTTAATTATCCTTGTGTCCATTGCCGGTATTCCGCAAATCAAACTGGAATCCAGCGATATCGAGAATTTTCCTCCGGATCACCCGCTGCGCCAAGCAACGGAAGAGATTAACAGACATTTTGCCGGATCTAATTATATTGATGTGGTTGTGGAGGGGAACGAAGACGGCTATATAAAGGAACCAGAGGTCCTTAAACGAATGGCGATGTTGGAAGACTCCATTAAAACCCTGCCTGAAGTAGGAGGCACAATTTCTCTGGCCGATTTTATTCGCCGAATGAACCAGGTGCTTCACAATGACAACCCGGCGTATTACCGCATTCCAGGTGAAAAGGAAACTGAGACTTCGCGTTATTTTGATGATGCTACCGGAAAGTGGGTAGAAAAAACCTTTACCGTCCCCGGACGCGAGCTGATTGCCCAGTATTTGCAGTTGTACGAAATGTCAGGAAAGCCTGAAGATTTTGCCAATATGGTGGATTACAATTACCGGGACGCAAAAGTTACGGCATTTTTGAAAACCTCCCGACGTACTGATTTGAAAGCCATTGATGTCTGGACACGGGGCTTTATTCGGCGTCATTTTGATGGTGTCCGCGCGGACATCACAGGCGTGTCCGAGCTGTATCTCGCTGTGAATGATCTTGTGGTTTCCGGACAAATGAAGAGCATTGCGGTTTCGCTATTTCTGGTTTTTCTGCTTACTGCTTTGATGTTCAGATCGCTGACGGCAGGACTTTTCAATGTACTTCCCCTGTTTTTTGCGATGTTTCTGAATTTCGCCATCATGGGCTGGTTTGGAATCTATTTGAATTTGATGACGATGATCACCTCCAGCATCGCCATTGGAGTAGGTGTGGATTACGCCATTCACTTTTACCACCGTTACCGCATGAAATTTCTGGAATCCCACGGTTACGAAAAGGCAACGGAACAAACGATGGAGGAAGCCGGAGTGGCAATCTTTATCAATGCCATTACGGTGGCGGCCGGATTTGCCATTCTCTTGTTCTCCGCCTTTAAAGGCATTAGTTTAATGGGGCTTCTGATTACCCTGACCATGATCTGGTCATCGTTTGGAGCACTCACGATTCTGCCCACGCTGTTTATGATTTTAAAACCAAAATTTAATCATATTGGAGGGAAAAAATGAAACGATTCATTGTTTGCCTGGCGGGTATCGCCGTTTTTGCGAGCCTGGCAATGGCACGAACAAATTCCTCGGAAACCGGCACGGAAATCATGAAAAAAGTGCTGTCTCAATCAAACTGGGAGGATATGAGCGGCGATCTCATCATGACGCTGACGACCAGTCGGGGGGAGACCCGCGTACGCAACATGAAATTCTATTCAAAAAAGAAAAATGAAAACGAAAGTATGATGCTGATCAAAATCATTTCACCTGCCGATGTTCGAGGTACAGCCTTTTTGACCATTGAACACCAGAATCGGGATGACGACCGCTACCTCTACCTTCCGGCTCTGCGCAGAGTGAAGAAAATCACTGCCAGCGGCAAGGGGGGCAATTTTATGTCCTCCGATTTTACCTACTACGACATGGGAAAACCTAAACTGAAGGACTGGACATACAAACGAGTGGCTGATGAAACCGTGGATGGCCACCCGTGTTTTGTTGTTAAGGCGGTGGCTGCCTCGCCGAAAATCGCAAAAGAAACCGGCTATTCTAAGATTGTACGCTGGATTCGAAAAGACACCTATACGACTCTGAAGTCGATTTTTTACGATCGGGGTGGGAAAAAGTGGAAGGAGCTTTCCGTTCCGGAGGTCAAAAAAATAAATGGTGTCTGGTTTTCAACCGTTATGGTGATGCACGACGTGCAGATTGACCACACCAGTAAAATGGAATTTAAAGAATTAAAAATCAACACAGGTATTCCGGCCAAATATTTTTCGGTGAGATATTTGCAAAGAGGGCAATTTCGATGAAAGAACTTTTTGCAGTTATGATCTATTTCCTGACAATTGTAAGTGCGCTTCCAGCCCGGGGTCAAACCAGATTAGGCGGGTATTTGAAATTTTACCACCACAATAACGTGGTGTCTCCCCGAAGGATTTCAAAAACCGGCGTTCGACTGCAATTTAATATTTCGAAGACTTTTGGCGACAAGGGTGAGCTGTTTTCATCGTTTGATTTTGACGCCAACGACCTGCGTTTTTTTGGTAACGGATTCAACAGCCGCGGCAGTGAATTGGAAATTTACCCGGTAGAAGCCTATGTGAGTCTTTATTTCCCGATGGTTGATGTGCGCCTCGGCAAACAGTTTATCTTCTGGGGAAAAACGGACTGGATTAACCCCACAGACAATATTAATCCCTGGGATTACGAAAACATTTCTTCAGAGATTGAGGATTATCGCCTGCCCGTGACAGTGCTCAAAACAAGCTGGTATCTGGGTCCCCTTACGTTTGAAGCCGATTGGATTCCCATTTTTTTGCCCGATCGTTTCCCTGTGCCGGCGGGAACGTTGCAAAAAGGGAATCCCGAACGGCATATTCCGGCCATTGTGGCAGCGCCTCCGGTTTACCCTGAGCCGACGCTGCGGCACTCACAGGCGGCTTTCCGCATGATGCACAGCGTATGGGGCATTGACTACTCGCTGAGCTATTATTCGGGATTTGATCACCAATTTAGCATGATTTCACGCGTCACATCGCGCAACGATTCATTGATTTTCACTCCTGAATACAAACCCCTCCGGGTATTTGGCGGGGATTTTCAGAAAACCTTTGGTCGCTATGGGATCAAAGGTGAAGGCGCCTATTTTCGAACAGCCGACCCCAATGGCACGAATCCCGAAATTGCGAATCCCCATTTTAAGTACGTTCTTGGCAACGACTGGACGGTCAGCGACCGCCTTTCACTGACGTTTCAATGGGTGCAGGACATTCAGGGAAAATACAATGCCAATCTGGAAAAGGAAGTGGCCCGACAAAACCCGATGCAAACCGGTGTGCCCGATCGGGTCACATCCTCCGTTTCAGGCGTGCTGAAATGGAATCCTTTTGATTACATGACTTCCCAAATAATTGATGTTCTCAATTTAAAGGATAAAGATTCGTTTGTGCTTGGCTTTCTCAGCTATGAGCCCGCCGATGCCATTCGTTTTACGCTGGGCGGACTTTTCTTTAGCGGCCCGTCTAATTCTCCCTTTGGCAGGATGGATGGGGAGGACAAGGTTTTCGTGGAGGTAAAGTTGAGCTATTAGAACCTTTTTTCCCAAAACCTACGGGAAAGCGCAGAAAATGGGACCACCCATTACGCGGCGCAAATCTGCTTCTCGTAGATTTAGGGTGCGGTTATCAGATTTTCCTATTTTTTCGAACAACCCCATTTTCGGATGGGGTTTTTTGACGCCTGGAAATGAGCTTATTAATATTTTAAGTACGATTACCGATAAGAATATGGGGCATCATTCCTCACACAAGCGAATCAGAGTGAAACAGGGGTGGCAGTTAAAAGGATTCAGCCTTCAATGGATTAATAGTTACTCAAATAAGAGTGTCTTTTCTTGCAATTTACGAATTTATCTCTTATATTAGTTTTGCTCTTTAAAAATCTATAATGAGTATTTTTTATATCATTGTTTAATATGATGTTAAAAGCGTATTTGCTAAGACTGTTTCATCCGCTGGAAAATGATTTTTAGGACAGTTAGAAGAAATGATTCTTCTGTTGAAAATTATTGATTGAACGAATTACAGAGAGTACGATTTTTGCACATAAATGCTTTGAATTTCTAATTGGACTTATTGTTTAAATTAAACCGGAGTGCTTATGACAATTCATTCGAGACCTTCCGCCAAAGTAGAATTACCCGAAGCCATTCATCGGCTTTCCGATTTAGCCTATAATTTCTGGACGGGCTGGCAGCCGGATGTCCAAAAACTCTTTCAGGAAATCAATCCCGATGCCTGGGAATCCTATTTGCATTGTCCCCTGCAGGTTCTAAAAAACACCCCTTTTGAAAAATTACAAAAGTTGGCCGAACAGGAGGATTTCCTGAAAAAATATCATGCCGCAATTCAATCATTTGATGCTTATATGACCAGTGAAACCACTTGGTTTAAGAAGCATGCCCCCAATCCGAATATGAATCCCATTGCCTATTTTTCGGCGGAGTACGGCATCCACGAATCGTTTCCAATGTACTCCGGAGGGTTGGGTGTTCTTTCCGGTGATCACTGTAAATCCGCCAGCGACCTGGGACTGCCATTTGTGGCGGTCGGGCTTCTGTACCAGCAAGGATTTTTTACACAGCAAATTGATCGGGATGGCAATCAAAAGGCGATTTACATGACGTACGATCCCAAAAATATGGCCCTTCAGGAAGTGGTGGATATGGCTGGAAATGACTTGCGGGTCCAATTAAGCATTGGCGATCGTGAGGTTCAGGCGAAAATCTGGAAAATGGCTGTCGGTCGCATCAATGTGTTTCTTCTGGACGTAAACATTCCTGAAAATCATCCGGATGATCGGTCTATTAGTGGCCAGCTCTATCGTGCGGATCACGACACGCGCATTCGTCAGGAGATGCTTCTGGGAATCGGCGGTGCACGGGCCTTGAAAACGCTCGGGATTACGCCTTCGGTCTGGCACATGAATGAGGGACATTCGGCCTTCATGGGGCTGGAACGCATCCGAGATTTCATGGCTAACTGGGGTCTTTCGTTTGAGGAAGCGGTGGAAGCCGTGCGTGCCAACGCAATTTTTACGACCCACACACCCGTTCCGGCCGGCCACGACGAGTTTCACTATGGATTGGTTGATCATTATTTCCAGCGCTACTGGAATCACCTGGGGCTTCCCCGGGACAAGGTGTTTGAACTTGGAAAAGATGGCTACCGAACGGGCGACCGGTTCAGCATGACCGTGCTGGCAATTAAGCTTTCCAGCTATCGAAACGGCGTTAGCCAGCTCCACGGGAAGGTTTCGCAGCATATCTGGCACGATTTGTGGCCGAATTTGCCCGAGCAGCAAGTACCAATCGGAGCGATTACAAATGGAGTACACACGCCTTCCTGGATGGCTTCCGATGTGCAAAAACTTACGGCTCGCATGTTCGGAGAGGACTGGAAAGATCATTTGACGGATACCGAATACTGGCAAGGATCCGTCGATCTTCCGAAAGCAGACTTTTGGAAGATTCACACGCTCTGGAAATTTAATCTGATTCAGGAAATTCGAAAGCGGCTGAAGAAACAATTTATCCGTGAAGGACTGCCGGCTGAAGAGGTGGATTCCTATTTGAACCCCAATGTTTTGACGATCGGTTTTTCACGACGATTTGCTACGTACAAACGCGCGGCACTCATTTTCAAAGACATTGAACGCTTGAAAGGGATTCTTCACCATCCGGGGAAACCTGTGCAGATTATTTTTGCAGGGAAAGCCCACCCGGCCGATCAACCCGGGCAAGCGGTTCTCAGGGAAATCTTTCATTACACGCGGCAAGATGGATTTCGTGGTAAGATTGTTTTAGTGGAAAATTACGATCTTGCATTGGCAAAACTTCTCGTAGCAGGGAGCGATATCTGGTTAAATAATCCCCGAAAGCCTCTGGAGGCCAGCGGAACCAGCGGAATGAAATCCGCTCTGAATGGAGGAATCAACTTCAGCGTACTGGACGGCTGGTGGGTAGAGGGCTATAACGGCAAGAACGGCTGGGAAATTGGCCCAAACGATCCGCCGAACGATCCCAATCTTCAGGATGAAATGGATGTTCAATCGCTTTACGAAACGCTGGAAAGGGAGATTGTTCCCCTTTACTACGATCAGAATGAACAGGGCGTTCCTGAAAAGTGGATTGACAAGGCGTTTGAATCGTTCCGAAGTCTTATTTCTTTCTTTAGTACGGACAGAATGGTGGCTGAATATTTCGAGAAATACTATGCAAAAGCCTCGGAAGCCGTCCTATTTCGGGGGGAAGAGAAGACTGAACCGGCTATTTATTGAAATTTCGCAGGGCGATTCTCCGAATCGCCCTTATCATCGTATTTTTGTTAACTCCACCCGTTCAATGAGCGCACCTGTATTTGAATAAATGTCCGCAAAAACCTTTTTTCCTTCTACGGAAAATAGGACAAAATTTTGCATCGCCGTAAATTTTTTCACGGATTTTTCCCAGGGCGGATGCTCTTGTTGGTAATAGGGGGCACCCATTCCACCTGAAATAAGTTGCCAGATCGGATATTTAAAATTCAGATTGGGCGAAAATTTGTTCAGTTTGCCGTCGGCGTCGGTATCGTCCACGGCAGGGATGCCGACTGGCGTTTGGGCAGTAATGAGCGTACGCGAGTAATTGTGTTCATCCCCGTCCAGAACAGCCAGGACCTTTTTATGTTGGCTGAACATCGCCCAAAGGGTGTTACGGCGTTCCACAATGCCTTCGTTTAAATGATTGAGTTTTCCGTGTTTGTAATCAAATACGCCTGGCCGCAACGTGTTGTTACCATGATACCACATTCCGGAATTCAAATGCCCGCCAGTTGGAAACGCCGGCGTGTGTGCAGCTAAAATCACCCAATCGATCGTAGCATCTTTTTCGGCCAGATTCAATTCTTTTTCCAGCCAATTGAATTGTTGCTCCATGATGTAGCCGTCAAAATTCCCGCCGTATTTCATGAAATGATTGGAAAACCAGTAATTGGTGTTGTAACTGATGATCAGGATATTGCCGTACTGAAAAGAGTACACATTTTCCTTGTAGGTAGGAAAATCCGCTTTTTTCGGATTGGGGTCGTAGGAGGCGCCATCCTCCGAAGCCGGGCCATTCACGGGATTGACAAATTCCCTGGCAAAAAGCGCTTCAGCACTTGTGGCGGCGTAGGGCCATTTGTCCAGGCCGGAGCCGTAGCGGGAACCGTCGTCAAAGATATTCAGAAGCGTTTCGTGGTTGCCTTTCACTACGTAAACCGGCCGATAGTGGCCAAACGGCTCAATTGCATTTTTCCAGCTCCGGAGCTCCATTTGGTAATCTTCCGCGGATGAGGTGTAGCCATCAATTAGATCGCCCACCATTAAAATGAAACGGGCTTCCTTGCGGTAAGCGGCTGTCTCAAAAATCCCTACTGTTTTGTAATTTACGGTGTTGATATTCAGCTCACCACCACCAAAACCGGAGCGGCTGTCAGACATGAAAGCAAATTTAAAATGACTGGCTCCTTTGGGTGGAGCCGTTTGAAAGGAGAATTCCCGAGACGTGACCGTTCCGAGTTTACCTTTGGAAGTAACCCGGTATGAATAGTCCACGCATGGCGAAAGGCCTGTTACCCACACCTCATGGTGGCGGGATTTCTTTGAATCGGTGAATTTCTTTTTACCAATCCAAACCGCACCCTGGCTGGGGTCGTCTGTTGTCCACGAAATGAGCACTCGGTCGGGGGCATCTGAGCGGACAAGATTCACAAAAGGTCCCTCGGTAATGGTGAGGCTCCGGTAGAAAACGCCGTTTTTTTTCACAAAGTGTACTCTGGCGTCGTAAGTGTGCATGGTTCGAAGGGTCGGATCCCATATCTCAATGCGATAAGGCATACAGCCCTCCTTGGTTTTGGCCCAGCCATTGTCGTCGTAAACGGGTCTGAAAAAAGCACCGATTTTTAAAAATCCCCTGCCTTTTTCGATACGGGAAGCCCTCCGGTAACGGGGAAAGGTAAGAGTGGCGTCTTTCTGATACACACCGAATGAAAGACGCCCGGTGAGGGTTGAGTCCTTTAAATCCAGGAAAAGCCCTGTTTCATTTCCTTTAGGCAGTACGTTCCAGACCTGATTTTGCCGAAGAAAGAAATTCTCCTCCGCTTTTTTCTGTCGCAACCTGGGTATTTTTACCGGTACTTTTTCTCCGGCCAGAGCTGCTCCCACCACAAGAACGGCCACCAGAAAAAATGAAATCATCTGAAGCAATTTGTTTTTCATCATTGTATTCCTGTTTTTTAATGGTGAAATTTTAACCCTGTGAAGGTTCAAAGCCTTCGGAAGGTTTTATTATGAGGTTCCCTCACGAATGAGTCCGCGAATGTGTCGCCGGAATTTTTCAATTTCGCCGGCCTCCGAAAAGCTGTAATAGCGATTTTCCCCCACAATAATATGATCCAACAGAGAAATCTGGAGGGCTTCTCCGGCAATCACCAGAGCACGAGTGGTCTTTATGTCATCCGTGCTGGGATCGGGGCTGCCCGAAGGATGGTTGTGCACACACACAACACTGGTTGCGTTGTAGCGGTTTGCAAGCGAAAAAATTTCTCGGAACGGCACCAGACTCTCGACCAGCGTTCCTTGACTCACCGTGTGCACTTCCAAAATCTGGTTTCTGGCATTGAGAAAAATGACCTTAAACACTTCCTTTTTCAAATCCCGAAGCTGTGGATGAACATATTCATACACTTGCTCGGGAGAATAGATTTCCCCGAGTTCCCGCTTTTTTTCGGACATGACCCGTTTCCCGAGAGCAATGGCCGCCTTTAATTGCGCCACTTTTGCTAAACTGAGTCCGTGAATGCGGTATAATTCTTCAGGCGCCCAATTTGCCAGTGCGCGCAGTCCGCCGGTTTCCTGTAAAATTTGACGGCCCAAATCCACTGCGCTCATTCCCGAAACGCCTACGCGCAGCAAAATAGCCAGCAACTCGGCGTTGCTTAGCTGTTCCGCCCCCTGCTTGAGGAGCTTTTCTCTTGGCCGGTCCTCTTCAGGCCAATCGGAAATGGATTTCATGATTGAGCAACCTATTTA
>Ga0114934_10002487_pt1 | contig 11782 bp, 20 predicted proteins | sample 4SBtaG_2_FD_99695 | JGI IMG/M metagenome (GOLD analysis project Ga0114934, IMG submission 99695) | Deep subsurface microbial communities from Kolumbo volcano to uncover new lineages of life (NeLLi) - 4SBTROV10_white metaG | ecosystem: Environmental > Aquatic > Marine > Volcanic ...
ACCCTTAAATATCAGATACGTTTTGCAACTAATTATAAGTTTACTAAGTGCGGAATGTGCTTCAATGATAAAACCGATAATTAACAAAATAAAGGTTAATTTTTGTTTATTTGTTTTTACAATATCTGCAGGGAGAGGTAGGGAGAGGTTGATATGACCACCAACCTATTTTTAAAGTTTTAGTAAATACCTCTTTTTACCTTTCGCCTATACAGTTAAGTTTGCGTGTTAAAGTAGGTCCTTAAATAGGGTTGTTTTACACAGGGAGAGATAGGGGAAAACAGAGGGTGAAAAAATAGAACCAAGGATAACTTCTGGACTGTATAAAATAACCAACGTTTTTTTCGTTTTTTCCAAGAGTTTTTTATACCCTATAAAATAGGTGTGGGGAGATGCTTGGTGGGAGGTTAAAATAACCAACGTTTTTTTCGTTTTTTCCAAGAGTTTTTTGTATATTATTGATAGATAGTTGGTTGCAAAATGCTAAAAGCTAGATTGGTGGGTGTCATTTTTGCCGAAAAGTTAAATAAATTTTTTTAAGACACTTCTTCCCACATTTTACCACCATCTACCACCACCAAATTTGCACCTATGAAATTTTCATTTTTTCCAAGAGAATCGACAAATTTCATAAAATCTATAAAATCTATGGTTTTGACAAACCACCCCTTCTTGGCGTTATTTTCTAAAAATTATCCAATGTTCTTAAAATTACATACAAGCTGTAAAAGCTTTAAAAAAATGGTCAGTCTTATCTTTGCTCATTTTGTGTAGATTGTCTATTAAAATAAGTCAAAATAATTCCATTAGATAAATAAGTGTTATCTTGAGGTTTTTTGGTGGTTATATGTTATGTGGTGGTTTATCTTTTCATTCGCTATATTTTTGGGTTTAACGTGTGCTTATTATATTATACGAAAAATAATAAATAAATGTTACATTTGGGAAAATCCAAAAAATAATAGAAAATGTTTAAAAGTTTATTTATTCTATATTGGTGGATGTCCACCAATAAGGTATACGACACGGGGAAAAACTGAGGAAAAATATTATTATTAATTTATTGGTATACGATATGGGGAAAATATGAGGAAAAAAATATTTTATTTAATAAAAGTTTTATGATATTCGATTTACTGTTACCGAGTAGTTGAGTATTATTTTTGCGTTGTGCCTTAGTTAATATAGACTAAAAAAATAGGTATTATTTTTTTATATTTTCTTTAACTTTTACAATGAGTTTACTCTGTAGCACAATGAATTAATCATTGTGTAAAACATATGAGATTGTGAGTAGCTACATATGCCTTTTATTATTGTTTTCATCGCTTGTTGTTCTTATGTTTAATGTTATAACGATAACTTATGGGATAATCCAAAAAACAAAGACCAAGCAGAACTGGTCTACCTGGTCTTTGGTGGTCATCCTCCAGATATTTCAACCTGGCAGCTACCTCGGACTATTATATACGAATATTATTAAGATTATGTTACAAAAATGTCTTTAAAGATAAAACCTCAGTCTGGTATAGACTGAGGTTTTGAGATGAACTACCATTTTGGGAAGGAATAGTTCTGTGTAAATATGTGCATATCACAAATACTTATACGTAAAATGTTTGAGGTAAGTTACAAAAATATTAATAATTTTCAGATGTTTCTTTTATCATTTCATATGACTCTGAGTCTAAATTTTCCTTTAGAAGATTAAAGTCTGTTCTTTCACAATAGTCATAGCCAATCAAAATAGAGCCTCTTTCAAAATTGCCACCTCTACTTTTGTCGCCTACCCAAATAGATTCTGAGCAAGATTTTCTATCCATATCTTCTAAATTAGCCACTGCCTCTTTAGAGTTTTCTTCAATTTCGAATTCAACAAATGAGCTATTATGCTCTGACATCATTTTTCCTGTAAAACTAATTTTTTTCATAATATTTTTATTTATAATATTTTTATTTATATAACGGATATCTGTGGGATAATCCAAAAATCTATTTAATCATATCTTCGTAAAACATTACAAGTTCTGAATAGTGGTATCTAATTTCGTTAAATCCACTTGAATGACCATCAGAATATGCTTTATTGTAAAGTTTATCTTTGGCTTTTTGGCTAAGACTTTCTACTTTGTAATATTTTTCAAGTGCAGCTTTAAAAATTTCGTGAGCTACATGAGATAATTCTCTATATAAATTTGCTCTTTCTTTATATTCTTTCGAATCTCTTTTTAAATTAATTGTAGGGTAAATAAAATTTTCTTTTCTCTCATATATTTGTCTAAGGTAGCAATATCCAGAATCATCACAATTCAGCATCTCATCTAAATCCATTTTCTTTACTTTTTCAGAATATTCTGTAGCCATTTCTCTAAGAAGCCTAATTGATTCTGGAGAGTTAATTATTGCGTCCATTTGGAATGCTTCCTTAGTCTTCTTAATAATTTCCCTTAGCGGATTACCGTCTAAGAAATTATCTAATATCTCATTTCCAGTAATTGTAGAAAATAAAACACTAGCATTTTCGTTGTAAATTTTTGCGCTAAGCTCAGCAGCTGCAGCATTTAATTTTACTAGCAAAACTATGATGTCAGCTTTACCTTTTTCTCTTAATTCAAATTCTTTCTTTTTCATAATATTTTTATTTGTGTTTAACAATATAACGGATATTTGTGGGATAATCCAAAGCTAATATATACTTTGCACAGCAGTTATTGCAGTTGAAAAAATAATCAAATTGCCTACATCTCGCAGGTCATTTCTAATTGCTTTTCCTATATGTAACTTCCTTTTATTTTTCTTTGTATATTGGCTAAAATCTTGACCTCTAGCTTGTCTATTAGCAATAATTTTTTCTCTATCAGTTATATGTTGCGTTGCTAATTTTGCTTTTGTCCGTGTTTTCACCACCTTAACATATCCTCTAATATTTGTTTTATAAGTTGTTTCACCTATTTTAAATGTGTTCTTATTGCCCACATATTCAGATGGACCTTGTGCAAATGTAGCTGTTGCTATAAATACTAATAATATTGTTAATGTCTTTTTCATTTCTTTTAGTTTTCGTTATACTGCTTTATAAATTCTACCACTGCTTTGTAGTATGATTCTAAAGATGTGTTGCCTATAGTTATTATAGTAGCGTATTCACTCATACAACCATCTTTATTTTTATACCAACCACAAAATCTATTTTGTAGTTGGTTAGATTGAAATTCATATTTTTCAAAGCATTTATCAAGAACTGGCATAAGCCAATCCCAAGATGAATGAAATTTCATATACAGCTTGTGATGATAAGGTTTAAAAGGTGTTGAATAAGTTTTAAAGCCTGATTTTTTAGCATTAATTTCGTCACAATAATCTTGGCACTCTTTCCAAGTTTTAAATTTCTTATCTAATGACTGATGGGAATTAGAGCAAATATCTTTTGCTCCAATAATATCATCCTCCATAAACTCGGCTATCAATTTATTATTTTCTTCCATTTTTCTTATAACTTTATTTGTTTTAATTATATAACGGTTGGTTGTGGGATAATCCAAAAAACAAATGTTATTTATTAAAGTTATCTAAATTGTTTCATTTTTATTTATATTATTAATTAATTTAAAGTTTTAGTGTTTTTGGTCACCACATAACATAATCAATATGTTATATGTAATAAGCACATAATTTTTCAATCTCGCTACCTGTTAATGTTTCCCATCTTCGTACACTTCCTAGTAGTTCTGTATTCGTATCGCATATTTGTGTTTTAGTTGCACTTGTAAGGCTGTTCCACCATTGCATAGTATTACTACGTATAACATTATGTGAAGTTTCTTTTTTCATATCAATAGTTATTTAAATTCATAATTGTGTAGCTGTTATCAGATAGCCATGAAACCATATAAGGAACGTTAGGCACAGTTAAAATTCTTGCACCTTTCCCATTTCGCTATCTAATTCATCTCTGTCATATCCCCTTTCTTCTTCCCAATCTAAAAACGATTGGTATTGTCCTGTTGCATCTAAGAAAGCGATTAATTCTTCTGTTAATTCTTGTAAATCCATAATATAAAATTTTAAAAAATGCCTAACAATAAATAAAATTAATAGCACCAGTTAGGTTTGTGGTTACTATTAAAGTTTGTAACTCGGTATCACTAATCTTATTTAGGTCATTACCTGCAATAAAAATTATTTAGTGTATACTTCAATTCTATCTTTAGAATCCCAAACATTACCCCAAGCCCATTCCCATACTTTGTCGTCAGGTCTTTGTTCTAAATGAGTTTTCTTTATTACTTCTATTGCTTCTTCTTTAGTGTCGTAATCTCCTATAAAGTCATCCATACCCCCATTTGGGTAATTAATATCTCCGTAAAATGCTAAATATTGTTTCATAATCGTATATATAACGGTTGGTTGTGGGATAATCCAAAAAACGAAAAAGACCAAGAAAAAGTAAATTTCTTAGTCTTTTTTTAGACATTATAGAGAACTATCTCGGACTTTAATATACGGATGTTAATAATATTATGTTACAAATAAATCATGGATTGTAAAAATCAAAATCATCTAGTTCTTTATTATATGAGATATGAACTTTGTTTATTTCAACATTTAGTATGGTGTCTAATACAATCCAGAAGCCAAGTGGCATAAAATCTTTATAAATGTCATCAGGAAGTTTTGTATTAACATACAGTTCTTTTGTTGTATAGCCTGGTTTATTAAACTCTATTTTGTATTCTTTTTCAAAATCTAATTCTAAGTTAAATTTATATACATCAACTAAATTTCCAACTATACTATCATCTCTACAAATTGTAATATTTCCATATGGTTCATCAGAGGTTTCTAGCTTACCAAATATAACAAAAGTATCTTGTCCTAATACATTGAAGGCAGAAAATAATATAGCTAATAATAATAAATTTTTCATTTTTTATAGTTTATTTATTGTGTTGAAATCAACAAATTTACTATAAATAGAAAAAAAAAGCTAGACTATTAAAAACCTAGCTTTTTGAACTGTAAAAACACATAAATACAGTTATATTTTACAAACAAAACCTAAAGCAAAAACACTTTAGATTAGAATATATAGATGTTTACGGTTGTATTAATATGAATGTTACAAATAATAAAAAGTTTTAAACATTCGTTTGTTTAAAAACATTATTTTCTTTTACTTAATTCATCTCTTATTTTCGCTGCTGTATCATAATCTTCATTTAATAACGCATCACGTAACATAGATTCGAGTTCTGTTTTATCTATATTAGATATATCTTTACTTTCCTCTTTAACATTAAAAGTAAATGTAGAAGAAGGATTTGAAGTAAATAAATCAAAAAAATTTTTAGGTGGTTTGTTTATATCTTTTAGTGAATCTAAACTTTTTTTAATTAATAAATTAGATTTAATAATTCCGCTAAATTGGATTATAACTACACAGACAAGAGCAGCAATTACACCAAGACCAATAAGTATTAATCCTGTTATTAATCCTGGTTTAGATAAAAACAAAAAATTAATAATATTATATATACCTACTGTTATAAGGGAGAATATGGTTAAAACAACAATTGCTGTGATAAAAAAATTTGATATATTATTTTTCATATTTATAATTTGCAATATTTATTCAATAAAACCCGCCCAAATTGCATGGTGGGTGCTATTGCAAATATAATCTTTTTTTAGTAAATAAAATTTAAATAAGAAAATTAAACAACAACTATTATTCAAATAATAGTTCTAACATTTCTTGAACTTGTTCTATTGGCTCTCTACTCTCTTGATAATCTTCAATTGCTTCTTCTAATAAAACAAGAATTTCATTAATTAATAAAATAACTATAGATATTGAATCAGCTTTTGTTAAATCTATTTCTAAACTAGGGAGAGCTTCATTAAGCAATGGATGTTGAACATCATAACAAATATCAATTATTTTAGAAAATATTTTTTTAGATTCACTAAGTGTCATGTTGATATATATGGAGGGAAAAAATTTATTCCCTCCATATACATTAAAATTTTACACAGTAATTAAATTAGAACAAACATCGAAGCCTTTTTTATTAATTGCAGCTCTTTTACCAAAAATATTTCCAGTAACTTGGTTTTCTAGTTGAGTTTTACTATTCATCTCATGTGAAGTGTACCAAGTAATGCCATTAAAAACTCCCCAAAGGTTGTCGCCAAGCTCAGAACATTCAGAGTGAATATTTGCCATAAGTTGGTTTAATTTATTTTGCATATTAGTTCCAATCTCTTCTTTGTCTTCAAGACCTAGTACTTTAAGAGCAATGTCTTGTTTAAGGTCATTAGACACAATCCTATCACCAAATCGGTTGTACATTGTATGAAGTTTTTTAGAGCCATTATAATAAATCTCAATTTCTCTCATAAGTGTGTCGCGTCTTTGCTTAGAGTTTTTTGAGTTTCTCACTTTCATTGCTTTGTGTAAGTAGGAAAAAGCATTGGTACATCTAAGGTAAATATCAGATGACCCAACAAAAAAGCTGGTAAGTCCATTGTAACTATTGCCAATAACCATATATCTTTGCATTTTATGTCCTGCAATCTCAAAATTTTTCTTTGTATTTTTAAAATAAGCAAGAACAGTAGCACCACCATTAAGTTCTTCAAACTCCATAAGTTCAAAGCCAGTTATTTCATGAATCTCATTTGCACGTTCTTTAAATTCTGCAATAGACGGAGGGCTATAACTTTTAGACTTAATGGAGAGAATAGAATTATTATCACTTCTAATAATAGCATTGTGTTTAGTTGACACAAGAGGTTTACCATCAGATATAAGTGGACTACCATTTAAATCTAAAATTTGTACGTTGTTTTTGGATACTTCCCAGTTTAATTCTGTTTTCATAATTTAAAGTTTTAGTTTATATTAGTTTCAACTATATAACGTATGGTTGTGGGATAATCCAAAAAACATACTGAGGAAAAATAATTATTATTTTTTATACGGTAAGGATTAAAAAATAGTTACTAAAATTTTATCAAGTAATATTGGTATAAACCCTATAGTATACGAAGTGGGGAAAAACTGAGGAAATAAAAAACCCCAACTAAAATAAGTTGAGGTTTTTTGTTGAACCAAATTTACTTTATATTTTTACTGGTGCAGCGTCTATTTTGTGTTTCTTAGCTTTTTGTTGAATTTCTTTTCTTGCACGAAACAAAATTGCTTTGACGCTTCCCATAGGTTTGCCAGTCATTTTTTCAATTTCCTCATATGACATATCTTCAAAATACCTCATTTTGGCAATTTTTCTAGTATTTTCATTTTTTATACAATCGAATAAAACAAAAAGTTCATTCATTCTTTCTTTTTTTACAATTATGCTTTCAGGGTTAAGAGAATCAGACTTAACTTGAAAGGAAGTATTTTTTCCATCATCATCTACATAAAGCGTATCTAAAGAAACAATTTCTATTTTTTTAGCTCTAATATAGTCAATAAAATAATTTTTAGCCATTTTATATAACCATGTAGAAAAAGCATAATTATCATTATACAAATGAATTTTTTCACTAACTTTAGCAAATAATTCAATTGAAAGGTCTTGTGACAAGGCTATATTATTACCTGTTGACTTCAGGAAATAAAAATTTATTCCTTCCTTATGTTTATTGTACAATTTACTAAAAGCTCTTTCACTTCCTAATTTAAATTCTTTTGCTAATTTTAAATCTTCAATTTGCCTTTTACTTTTTTCTTTCTTCATCTTATTTGTTTTTTAAGTTAATTTTTTAATTGTATAACGAATGTTTGTGGGATAATCCAAAAAAGTTAAATGTTATTTTTTTATCAAAAAGATAAAACATCAGATATTATAGTAAACAAAAATAGTTATTATTTTTAAAACTAATTTATATGCCGTTAGTTTAATTTAAAAAATAAATATATGTAATTACAACTTTAGTATTTTCTTAATATCAGAATAACTAAATGTTGTGCTTTTAAATTCGTTTTTATCATTTTGGTTATATTTACCTATTCTATGGCAATCTCTTTGTACGTGGTACAATATATCACCTGTTGCAAATAGAGTTCCATCACTATTTATATTGTAAACCACGCCTTTTTTTACTGTGTACAAATCTCTTCTAGCTACATAATCTCTCCCACAATAATTTAAGGATATTTCTGCAAACAAACCTCCTTCAAGCTCACCACTTATTCTTAAATTATCTGATAATTGTTTTTCTATTAAATTCATTGTTTTCTAACTGCTTTATTTATTTATCATTTTGATTTTAAATTAGTTTTTTATTTCAACTATATAACAGTTGGTTGTGGAATAATCCAAAGATATTATGTTATCTGAAATCATAAATTTAATGCAAACGTATCTATGTCTTTAGTAGTAGCAATTTTGTCTGTTTCTTCGAGTTCTTTATTTAACAACATTACCAATCCTTTAGATAAAATCTTTTCATCAAATACAATTCTTTTTTTTAACGTGGCTAAGGTAAGATTATTTTTTAGTATATTCAAATCTCTAACATTTTTTATTTTCACTTGTTTTTCTTTCATAACTTTATTGTATTAAATTCATTATATCCTTCTTCTTGCTGGTTTTACTTATATAACAAACATTTGTGGGATTATCCAAAAATATTAGGCTTTCGGGGTAGGGTTTTTTTTTGGTTCAGGAACATCCCATTCTTCTGGTATAGGCTTAGGTTTAGTTGGTACAGGTTTAGTTGGTGCAGGTTTAGTTATTGGCTCTGTGTTCATCTATATATTTTTTAAATTCATTTTGTAAATCCTGTGCAGGCATTTTGCAAGCAGCATAAATAGCTTTAGCTAAATCTTGAGTGTCACAATTAGAAGTTTGAACAAATATATTCCAAAGAGTTGGACTCATAATATAGTGCCATAATTCATTTTGATATGCATCTGCTTTATTGTAGTAATAATCTAATTCAGATTCACTTAAATCTTTTGGGATTGCATGACAGATAAGGTAGTCAACAATTCCTTTAGTTAATTCATGTAACATAACAGGAAAATTAACAGCCTTAACTTCTACAGATACTTTACCAGGGTTTTGTTTAAAATCTACTTTACATTGACCTTGAACCATAAAGCCACCATCTGCGTTGGCTCCCATCTCATTACCTCTTTGAATTTCATCCATCATTAGGGAGACATTAATTTTCCACACAGAGAGAGAGGTTAGGGAGATGTACTCATCATACAAAGGCATAAGTGAGGGAGAGATTAGGTCAAGTTTTTCCATTACTAAATAATGACAGCTTTTCCAAATATTCATAGAACTTCCTTGAACTAAAGCGTTGAGTAAAACTCTCTTTTGAATTTCTTGATTCAAGTATTCTAAGCGGTCTGATGTAATATTTGGCATCATGTTTGGTTTCTTAGATTTAGGGTCAATATCCATTTGAGTCCTGGACGTTATCATTGCTTTTAAGTCTAAGTGTTCAGGTGGAGAAAAAATAGTTGTTATTATTTCTACTGCTAAGTTTTGAAGTTGTTCTTTAATATCTTTTTCTCGTCTCATAATCATAGTAGCAACCTGTTGATATTTTTTTAAAATTTGTTCATATGATATAGATTCCTGATTATATAGATGTGTAATTTTTCTTTTTATTAAGTCATCAATTTGTTTGTATTCTTCAGTTGCTAGGTACATGGGTTTATGATTAAATGCAGGACAACTAGATAAAGGAAAATCTTTTTTTTCTATACAAGATATAATACTAGGATGTGGTTGATGCTTAAAATTTCTTAATGACATTGTTTTGTAGTGTTTTTTTGTCCCAAATATAAAGAAAATATGGGACATATCAAAAAGTTTTGTTAGGTGTTCGCAAACAGAAAATGTATGGTATACGACACGGGGAAAAACTGAGAAAAAAAAGGAAAATTAATTCCTTTTTATTTTTATATTTTATTTATACCTTCAATTGAGTAACTACTTTCTGACTCGTTCATACAGGTGTCTATGAAATAATCTAAAAATTAGTAAATAGCTGTTGGAATTAATCTTATTTTTCTAGTTTCCTCATCATCATTTTCAGTAGTACAATTAAAAGTAAAAACAGTAAAATCCTTTTTATCTTTATTTGTTAAAACTAATTCTACTTTATCATATCCCCACTCTTCTTTTACAGCTAATACAACTTTATTTTTAAGAGTTTTTCCTTCATCAATATTGTTAATAGCTGCAAATGAAATTAAACTTTCTTCTTCATTTATTAAATAATTCATAGTTCTATTTTGTTTTAAGTGTTATTAATTTTTTATCATATTCTCTTATTTGTCCTTTACTTATTAAATCTTCATGCAAGACATCTATTTTGTCATTTTCATCATCTATATAAATAATTTTACCAAACCCAAAGTCTTCTACATTTACTTTATCTCCATTTACAAATTCCATCTTTTTATTTATTAGTTTAACTATTATTTTAATCTCTACTTATATAACGGAGATAGGTGGGAAAATCCAAAAAAAGAGAAAAAAAAAGAGCTGTCGATATGACAACTCTTTAAATTTTGTGAAGGGGGTTGGATTTGAACACAACGACACGCAAGTTTTCAGTTTGCTGCTCTACCAGGCTGAGCTACCCCTTCATAAGAGTAATATAAACAATTAAATTATAATATCAATAATATTTGAAAATATATTTTCTATCTTTTCTTTTTTGAAATTCACCAAAATATGCAGATGACTCTGTTTTGGACACCATAATAACTCCATTAGGTAATATTTCTCCTTGAAACTCTGCTCTTTTTATTAAATTAATAGCAAAACTTTTTGTAAAAGCCACTTTGTAGGTTGAAAGGAAAAATAAAAGTTCATCACATTTTTTATAAACTATTCTATTAATCCAAAATAAAGTCATTGGCATATCAAAAGGAGCTAAAAATTTTTTAAGGTAATTATACATACCAAACATAAATATTCCATTATCTCCGAACTCTACTTTCCCAAGGCTAGAATTTCTATCTTGAAAAACTAGGAAATATTTTCCACCATCTTCTACTTTTGACATCCACACATCCATAGAATTTGTGGAGCAAACGTTTACCTCTTCTATTATTTTCACTTTTTTTAGTTTTTCGACAATACAAAATATTATCATCCCATCACTTTCAAAAGCTCAGACTTGCATCTTTTGGTATTATTATTAAATTTATTTTATTAACCTTTTACAGGTTTTAAGTTCATCATTTCTCCTTCCATTTCAATAGCCAACCAAATTTGTTCCATTGTAGCTTTGTTTGTCAAAGATTTATTCATTAAAATATGAGCTTCTTCATTTGTACAGTCAAACTTTTTTAGAACATCCAATATTGACCACAAATTATCTACTTGATAACCTGCTTTTTTAAGAACTTCTTTTGCTTCTTTTGTTTTTTCGCTTTTATAAACACCTAACTCTTTTTCTAAAAATACAAGTGCATAAGTATTACCTGTAAACTTTCCCGTTTTAATATTAATAGAACCCAGGGTATCTCCTACTGCTATTTTGCTATTCATTCCACAACCATCAGTTGTGTTTACATCATTTTCACATCTTACTGCTACTAATTTATTTCCTCTCTTCTTTACTTTCATAATAACTTATTTAATGAGGTTTTAACCTCTGTTTCACTTATATAACAGTAACTTGTGGAATAATCCAAAAACAAATGTTATTTATTAAAATTTTATTATAAATTTTAACATTGTCAATATATAACTTGCTTAAAAATAGTTAGTTAAACTAAGTGCTTTCTATATAGTAGTTA
>Ga0114934_10002488_pt1 | contig 11782 bp, 11 predicted proteins | sample 4SBtaG_2_FD_99695 | JGI IMG/M metagenome (GOLD analysis project Ga0114934, IMG submission 99695) | Deep subsurface microbial communities from Kolumbo volcano to uncover new lineages of life (NeLLi) - 4SBTROV10_white metaG | ecosystem: Environmental > Aquatic > Marine > Volcanic ...
CGGAGATTCTACTCAAAACGGACTTTGACGGAAAAATTATTCAAGGTTCTCTAAAAAAGTTGATTGAAAATATAGAAAAAGGAGAGAGTATAAGAATTGGTTGGCAACTGGATTTTAATGACGATAAAATTCCTGATTTAGAGCATTGGATAAACGGAGAATTTTTAACTATAATCAATGGTCACGTGTTTAATCAGATTAGACCGATTTATGGACAAATGCCTTTTTTAGAGATTCCACAAGTACAAATTAATAACTCACCTCTTCAATGGACAGCTATTATTGGGACAAACGGAAAATTGATAAGTCGTTTTATTTATCCAGATATAGACAAAGTTGGGAACGAGGAATTTAGGAAAAAATTAAAAGGAATGACCAAGGTAAATGAAATGATGGTGCAAACTATTTGGGCGAAAGACTAAATTTCAATAAATTATTTGTCAATAATGGTTCTAAGTAATTGTTTTTACACATATCCTGAAATTTTCTACTTCTTATTCGCCATTTTATTTCCAAAATAAAGCGCAATAAAAACGGCTACTGCTATGGCAATCCACATTCCTGGATTCATAATATTTGTGTTTTAGTTTGTAATTCCGCCTCAAAAAGTTGAGAAAAATGCTTTAGTAATTTTTCTTTCACTTCGGCTTCATTCACTTCTTTTTTACCAAGTTCCACATTTAAAGAAGTTACAGCCTTCCCACGAATACCACATGGTATAATATTATCGAAATAACCCAAATTGGCATTTACATTTAGTGCAAAACCATGCATGGTTACCCAACGACTTGCGCGTACGCCCAAAGCACAAATTTTACGCACAAACGGTGTCCCTACATCTAGCCACACTCCCGTTTCGCCTTTACTACGTTCTGCCTTTAAACCATATTCGGCAAGGGTTAGAATAATCATTTCTTCAAGTAAGCGCAAATATTTATGTATGTCGGTAAAAAAATTATCTAAATCTAAAATAGGATAGCCTACAATTTGCCCAGGACCATGATAAGTAATATCGCCACCACGATTTATCTTGTAAAACGTCGCACCTTTTTGGGTAAGTTGCTCCTCATTTAGTAATAGGTTAGACATATCGCCACTTTTCCCTAAGGTATAAACATGTGGATGCTCTACAAACAGAAAATAATTATTGGTTGCACTATGGCTTTGGTCTTTTCTGTTTTTAATTTTAGTCTCTACAATGGCTTTAAATAATTGTTCTTGGTAATCCCAAGCTTGCTTATAATCTTTAAGCCCTAGATCTTGTACCTCTACTATCTTATTCATAGGGTTCAAAATTACGACATTTTTATATTTCTATCTGTTGGGATTATTCAAAATAACAAGCGCTGCAATAACTCCGGGAACCCATCCGCAAAGCCATAATAAGAAGACAATAAATATAGAACCACAACCTTTATCTAATACCGAAAGTGGCGGAAAAAAAATGGCAAGTAAAACTCTCCAAATACTCATAATGATTGGGTTTTTTTAATTGATGACTAATTATGTGACGTTAATAACGCTTGTTTGTTACAAAACAATATCAAATATGCACAAAAATCGTAAATTAAAAATATTAAAATCGTAAATCAAATGATTATCTTTGTGCGTTTAAATTCAATTTATAGACAAAAAATATGTCGCAATTATCAGAACAAGAATTAGTACGCCGCGAAAAACTAAGTAAATTACGTGCTTTAGGTATCAATCCGTATCCAGCAGATTTGTATCCTGTAAATCATTTATCGAAACAGATAAAGGAGCATTTTATCGAAGGAAAAAAGGTTGTTATTGCTGGTAGATTAATGTCTCGTCGTATTCAAGGAAAGGCCTCTTTTGCCGAACTTCAAGATAGCGAAGGACGTATACAGGTGTATTTTAATCGCGACGAAATTTGTCAAGGCGACGATAAAACACTTTACAACGATGTCTATAAAAAACTATTAGATATTGGTGATTTTATTGGTATTGAAGGGGAATTATTTACCACACAAGTAGGCGAAAAAAGTGTACGTGTACACCATTTTACATTGTTGAGCAAATCGTTAAAACCATTACCACTTCCAAAAACAGATGCCCAAGGCAACACCTTTGATGAGTTTAACGACCCAGAAATGCGTTACCGACAACGTTATGCCGATTTGGTTGTAAACCCAAAAGTTAAAGACACCTTTATTAAGCGCACACAAATAGTAAATACCATACGTGAGTTTTATAATGACATGGATTTTCTGGAAGTAGAAACACCCATTTTACAACCTATTCCTGGAGGTGCTGCGGCACGCCCTTTTATTACACATCACAACGCGCTTAACATCCCTTTGTATTTAAGAATTGCTAATGAGTTGTATTTAAAACGTTTGATTGTTGGTGGATTTGATGGTGTTTATGAATTTTCTAAAGACTTTAGAAACGAGGGTATGGACAGAACCCATAATCCAGAATTTACGGTTATGGAAATGTATGCCGCATACAAAGATTACCATTGGATGATGGATACTACTGAAGACTTACTAGAAAAGATTGCTGTAAAATTGCATGGTACAACCGACGTTGAGTTTGATGGCAACACCATTAGTTATAAAGCCCCTTATAAACGTATCGGGATATTAGATGCCATAAAAGAACATACAGGATTTGATTTGTACAAAAAGTCGGAAGAAGAGGTTCGTGAGGCCTGCAAGTCTTTAGGTGTCGAAGCAGATGAAACTATGGGGATTGGTAAAATGATTGATGAGATTTTTGGTGAAAAATGTGAATCAAACTATATACAACCTACATTTATTATAGACTACCCAACCGAAATGAGTCCGCTTACAAAAGCACATCGCTCTAAAGAGGGGTTGACTGAGCGTTTTGAATTGATGGTAAATGGTAAAGAATTAGCAAATGCCTATTCCGAACTTAACGACCCCATTGAACAACGTGAACGTTTTGAAGATCAATTGAAACTCTCAGAAAAGGGTGATGACGAAGCCATGTTTATTGATCATGACTTTTTACGTGCTCTAGAATATGGTATGCCTCCAACGTCTGGTATTGGAATTGGTATTGACAGACTCACCATGTTTATGACCAACAATCCATCCATACAAGAAGTATTGTTCTTTCCTCAAATGAAACCTGAAAAAAAGGCTATAGCCATAAGCGATGAGGCAAAAGTGGTTTTAGAACTACTAAAAAAAGCTAAAAAACTTCCTTTAAACGACTTAAAAACTCAAAGTAGTTTATCTAATAAAAAGTGGGATAAAACCATAAAAGAACTGACTAAAAACAAGTTAGCAAAGGTTACCAAAACCGATTATGCTTTAGTTGTAGAGCTTCAAGAATAAAAGAATTTGTCATTCCGAACATCGCTTTTACGAGGTGTGGGAATCTCACCACATAAAGGATTTACTTAACTGTAAATCCTTTTTTGTTTGCATATTGTAGCAGATTAATAATAATGTTATGATATTAAAAATATATCAAATCTTTGTCAAAATTGTATATTGTACTCGCTTAACGCAATATAAAGCCATATACTTAAAGCTCAAATTTTAAATGAAAAACTTGCAAATCTTTTTTATCAGCGCCATACTTTTTGGCTGCAGTAGTAATTCAAATGGTAACATTAGCGATAATAGTCCTGATGTTGACCCACCAGATGTAGTTCAAACCGATTGTCCAGGATGGGCATTAGTCAATTATATTATCGAATCACAAGAAGATCTTGATCGATTTGCACTACTCTTTCCAAATTGTAAAACCTTTTATGGCAATATAATTTTTAATGAAGTTGAGGATTTCAATACAACTGCTTTAAATAATATAGAGTATATTGAGGGCAGTTTGACTTTCGACGGAATTGGTGGTGGTTCGTATGATTTGAGTGGTTTCAATAACCTAAAATCTGTGAGAGTAAACCTTGAATTTAAAAACACTACTTTAACTTCATTAACTACTAATTTCCAAACATTGGAATCTGTTGGTGGAGATTTAAAAATTTATCAGAATAATGAGCTCGAATCTATTGCTGGGGTTACTAATCTTAGTCTAATTTCTGGTGAATTTGAAATAAAGGATAACCTTGCACTTTTGAATTTAGGTGATTTTCCAAGTCTTATTCAAGTAGCTGGTGGAAATATGAATTTTACACGAAACGATTTGTTGACTTCCATTGGAAAGTTTGGATCTTTAACAAAAATTAATGGTGAATTCAGAATAGATTTGGATGCCAATAATACATTAACTGAATTCTCAGGTTTCAATGCTTTAAAATCAGTACAGGGAATATTATTGGGTGGAATGACAGAAGTTAACATTTCCGGTTTTAATAATATTGAGACTATTGATGGGTTTCTAGCTTTTGGTCTTATAAATGAAGTTACTGGTTTTGAATCTCTCAATCATATTGAAGGTGAATTAAACCTTCTGGCTACATTCTTTGAAGATTTAAGAATCCTGGATCAATTACAGACCATTGGTGGTAATTTGGATATTCGAGTTAATGATAACTTAACTAGTTTAAATGGTCTGGAACAATTAACATCTGTAGGAGGAGATTTTAATATCTATGGAAATGAAGCTTTAGTCAATCTTGTAGGTTCTAATAATCTAAGCACTCTTGGAGGAGCGATTAATATAGAACGCAATTTTAACTTGAAAACAATTAGTGGTTTCAATACTATTCAATCTATGAAGGAATTACTCATCACTGAAACTGGATCGATTGAGTCATTGACTGGATTTAATAACTTGATAAATATTGATGATAATTTAATTTTCAATAATACCTATACATCAGGAGGAATTGTGTTTGATGGATTTTATAATTTACAAACAGTTGGACTTAGTGTAAACCTAATATGGAGTAATGAACTTGTGACATTTGAAGGTTTTACAAATTTAATATCAGTTGGCGAAAGTTTCTTTTTTAATGAATCCAGTGGATTAACCAATTTGGATAATTTTTCAAATCTGACTAATGTTGGAGGGACTTTAGCAATTGAGAATCATACAAGCCTTGAAAACTTAGATGGTTTTATCAATCTTCAGTCCACTCTAAAAGATCTTATTATTCAAGATAATGACGTCATTACAGATATTAGCGGTGTACAGAATATTAATTCTGTGTTAGAGTTTATTATTATTTCTAATAACCCAATGCTATCAGAATGTTCGATTGTGACTGTTTGTCAACACCTAAATGATGGACTAAACAATACAATTGAACAAAATGCTTCTGGTTGTAATTCAGAAACTGATATAATTAGTAATTGCGAATAAATATTTAAACACGTTTTTTGGTAATAATTTGAAACAAAGGCATATTAAAATTAGGTTTAGCAAAAGTTACCAAAAAAGATTAGGCTTTGGTTGTAGAGTTACAAGAATAAATTAATTGTTATTCTGAGCCTTGCGAAGAATCTCATAATATATAAAAGGATTTACGTAACTGTAAATCTTTTTTTTGTTAGCATATTGTAGCAGATGCTAGCACAAAAGCTATCTTGAATTCGTCTCTTCATTAAATTTGAGTACTTACATTTCATCAATTCTAATAAGCCGATTTTCCATCTCTAAATAAGAATTACTATATTTAATTCAAAATCAACTAGCTACACGCTTACTAACACCAATGATTAAATTCTTTAGAAATAATAGACACTGAATTAAAGTAATACTAAAATTTTAAACCATTTAGATAGCTATGAAAACAATGACTTGCAAACAATTAGGAGGTGCATGTGACAAAGCATTTCATGCCAATACTTTTGAAGAAATTGAAGAACAAAGTAAGACGCATGGCATGGAAATGTTTCAAATGGGAGATAAAGCGCATCTTAACGCTATGCATGAAATAAAAGTGCTTATGACATCTCCCGAAGCGATGCAAGAGTGGTTTGAGAATAGAAAAAACGCCTTTGATGCACTACCTGAAAACGAATAACTGAAGTATATAATAAAAAAACCAGCAATTAAATTGCTGGTCTATAAAGTCTCCATTAATCTCTTTGGCGTAATTAATAAAGACATACTACTTCTCCTTTTTCGCAATCCATACCTTTATATGGATTAAATGCTTTTGGCAAATATGCTTTGGTATTAAAATTAAGCTCAATATCTTCCTCTAGCTCTACCAGATTAACAGTACTCCAATCTATATTGTAAGCACTAAAGTCTGATGGTAAGTATACTTTGGTATCAAAATTAAGATTAGCATCTTCTTCTAACTCGACTAATTCAATAGTATTCCAATTTAAATCGCGCATTCTTTTTAAAGCTTTAAAGTTTACTTAATCATCTTTATTTTAACGTGTTACATTTTTTTGTATATTTAATCTTGCAAAAAGACAAGTTCAGTTTCCTATTTTATTAATTTAATTTTAAGTCCTCTACTCTCTTTACTTATCATTTTAAAAATTTGAATTTAAACTAAGGTATAAAACCTAATATAATTAACTAATTAAAAACCAATTAAAATGAAAAATCAACTATTTAGTATTATTACACTTGCCCTATTGACTTTAGTAGCCTGCAAACAACCTAATGTGGTTGAAGAAAGTGAATCGCCAGATTATGCTACTTTTGATAGAAATGTTGAAGTAATGCGTTCGTTCATTAAAGCTCATTGTGACGAAAATTTAGTTGCTATTCAGACCATTTTATCTGATACACTTCAATATAGTCCACCTGATTACAATGGCAACAAATGGCTTGGAAAAGAAGAATTTCTTACTGCTCTAAAAGGTTATCACGATGCTTTTGATAACATAAAATTTACCGAAGGTATTGCTCTGTCCGATTCAATAGTTAATGGTTTCTGGTCTGGGTCGGTTTTTCCAAAAGAAAACGCGAATAGTGGTGGAACTAATATTCGCTGTTATGGGACTTGGTCCGCAACACATACCGCTTCTGGAAAGGAAATTGGAGTTAAATGGTTCGCTCTTGTCGGAGTTAATAGCGATGGACAGATTATTAGTTTTAGTGATTATTTTGATGTTAACGGACTTGCTGTACAAATTGCAGCCCAAGAAGAGGTTGAAGAATAATTAATATCTTACAAAAAAGATTAAAGGAGGTCAAGTTTATTGACTTCCTTTTTTGTTTGCATGTTTCAGTAATTAAACACATATTTATTGTAATTAAATGTGACTTTGAAAAAAAATTAAATAAAAAACCCAGCAATTAAATTGCTGGTCTATAAAGTCTCTATTAATATCTTTGGCATAATTAATAAAGACATGCAATTACTTCTTTTTCTTTTTCCATGCCTTTATATGCATTAAAATTTTCGGGCAAATATACTTTAGTATCAAAACATAACTCTACCTCTTCTTCTAACTCAACTAATTCAATAGTATCCCAATCTAAATCGTGCATTCCTTTTAAAGGATTAAAATCTGATGGCAAGTATGCCTTCGTATCAAAATCAAGATTAGCTTCTTCTTCTAGCTCGACTAATTCAATAGTATTCCAATTTAAATCGTGCATGCCTTGTAAAGCGTTAAAATTTACAGGTAAATGCGCTTTGATATCGAAATTAATTTCTGCATCTTCTTTAATATCTAACACTTCTATTGAAGCTGTATCAAGACTCTCTTCATCTAAATTATTAGCAGTATTAAAAAGTATATCTTCTAGTTCTAATTCCTCTAAAGTTTTATACGTAATTCTAGAATCTGGATTGAAATTGTCAGGTATTTTTTCGGCTATTGTTGCTACGTTAAAAGCAAACATTGCGGTTAATAATACAGTTAATTGGTACATAATATTTTGGTTTTTTAAATTTTGTTTTAATACTTATATTGACGCTATATAAACCAAAATGTTACACTTATTTAGAAATGTTTAACACATTTCAATTTTTTTTAATTCTTTTTTAAGATATTTAAAGAAGAAGTACTTTAATCTGCTGATGATATAATTCAAAATCAATTAAATTATTATGGCCTGCATTTTTAATTGTAGTAAATGTTGTTCTATTTTGTGGTGCAACTTGATGCAATTTTTCTCCTGAACTAAAAGGCACTACATTATCATTGGTACCATGAAACATATATATATTGCATTTTACATCGTTAATAAATTGATACGTCGGTAATTCATAATTCATTAAATAAGATATTGGCATAAATGGAAACCTGCTTTTAGCAACATCTACTATACTATAATATGGCGTTTCCAAAATAAGCTGTTTTGGGGTATTTGTAGCTGCTACTTTTGTTGCTATTGCAGTCCCTAGCGATCTTCCGTAAACCGTAATTTGGTCTTCATTATAGGTTTGCTTCAGGACATTATAACACATTTGTGCGTCTTTATAAAGTGCTTCTTCGCTTAAAACTCCTGTACTTTTACCATAGGTTCTATAGTCCATAACTAGCACATCATAGTTCATGCTTACAAAATACTCCGTAATAGTTCCCCAACGTGATAAATCGCCAGCATTACCATGAAAATACAAAATCACCCCTTTACTATTTCTAGCTTTAAAGTGCAAAGCATTAATAACGGCATCATCTTTGGTTTTTAAAAATAACTCTTCAAAAGGATATGAAAAGTTATATTGATAATCTTGAGCTAAAATTGTGGGTCTGAATAAAATTTTCTCTTGAAAGAAATACAATGAAGTCGTAATCATTACATAAAAAATTATTAAAAAATAAAGGCCCTTTTTAAACTTTCGCATTCTTTGTTCTACTTGAATGGTTTACATTAATACTAGACCCTTCTAGATTCACTTCTTTGGGCACAGAATTAATGATTTCTCCTAACATTTTATGATACGATTCAAAATTATTTAAGTTTTTATGCCCGCCACCAATAACCGTATAAAGTCTCGTTATTTTCGGTTTAATTTGAGATAATTTTACACTTGTTTTAAAGGGAATTAACTTATCGTGAGTGCCATGAATAATATGTATAGGACAATTTACATATTTTAACCATTTGTAGGTTGGTAAAGGATATTTCATTATAACCGATAATGGCATAAAGGGCATATAACGTCCTGTAACTTTTCTTAAACTATAATATGGTGCGTCCAGAATAAGCATTTTGGGGTTATTCATAGAAGCTAATTTTGATGCAAAACCAGAACCTAAAGAACGTCCATAAATAATAATTCTATCTTCAGTAGTTTTTTCTTTTATCTTGTTATAAATTACTTGTAAATCTCTCTTTATTGCTTTTTGAGAACGCTTTCCTGTACTCTTCCCAAAACCTCTATAATCTACCATAAGCACACTATAGTCATGCCTCGTAAAATCTACAGCAAATTTTCCCCAGCCTTTTATACTTTTTGAATTTCCTTTGAGGTATAAAACTATACCTCTCGATTTATTTTTCGGTTTAAAAAGTAACCCATTTATTGTGGCACCATCTCTTGTTTCAAGATTATGCTCTTCAGTCTCTTGATTATCATAATAAAACTGAAAATCTTTGGGCAATTTTTCTGGTTTAAATAAAAAGGAATCTTGTAAAAAATATAAAGCCACACTTATTACAAGGTAAGCAATGGCAATAATTAAAATAATTTGCAACCAATAAGGCATCATGTATTAATTTTCTACTCACAAGATATAAAACTTTTTAATAGTAGCTTAAACCCCTAAATTTTAGCGCCTAAAAACTTGCCATACCAATGAAACAAAATGCTTTAATATTCACTTTAGTAGAATATTCTGACATCATATCGATTTTATTAGTAGCCATTTCTTTTTTTAGCTATTTTCAGCAACTATTACTAAAACACCCGAATTAATGAAACGTATTTTACTTATAGTTTTAATTTCAATATACTTTGTTTCATGTGTCAATGATGATGACACAATTGCATTATGTGAAATTCCTAGTGAAATCAGCACTACTAATATTACAAACAACAGTGCCACATTAAACTGGACAAATATTAACGAAGTAAAAGAGGTTACTATTGAATATGGTGTTAGTGGTTTCCAAATCGGAACTGGTACTTTAGTTACAGCTTCAGGAAGTTCAATAACAATTAATAATTTATTAGCAGAAACGACCTACCAATATTATATTTTAGCAAATTGCTCGATTGATAATGTGAGTATGCTAAGCGATGTTAATGAGTTTACAACTGATGCTAACCCTGTTGTAGCCCAATTTTTACCTTTACTATCTCAATTAAATCTTTTTTCAGGAGATTTGGATAATTTAACTATTAGCTCAAAGACTTTCAAATACGACCTCAATACACGATTATTTACAGATTATGCTCATAAGCTGCGCATTATCGCTTTGCCAGATGGAGTAGCCTTAGAATATACAGGAGATGGGTTTCCTGTTTTTCCTAATGGCACGCTAATAGCAAAAACGTTTTATTACAATTTAGATGAAACCGATTTATCAGTAGGTAAAAAAATACTTGAAACACGTGTGCTAATTAGAGAAAATGATGCTTGGATTATTGGAAATTACAAATGGAATGACGCCCAAACTGATGCCAATTTTACTGAAGAAGGATCTGTGGTAAAAGTAAATTGGGTAAATCCAAATGGTGGTAACATGACTGCTGATTATCAAATTCCTGCAAAAAATGATTGTACAAAATGTCATAGCAATGCTGGAAACATAACACCTATTGGTCCAAAATTGCGAACCATGAATTTTGAAATTGATGGCGTTAACCAACTTCAAAAATTTATAGATGCTGGACAGTTAACAAATGCACCAAGTCCGAGCACCATTGGAGCCTTACCCAATTGGGAAAACACTAGTTTAACTTTAGAAAAACGTTCCAGAGCCTATTTTGATATTAACTGTGCACATTGTCATTCTCCAGGTGGTTTTTGCGATCAACAATCTACTTTAGATTTAAGATTTGAAACTGCTTTTGATGATACGAATATATTCATCAGAAGGTTCAGTATCTCAGCAAGAATAAGCACCTATAATCCCGGAACAAGTATGCCTTTTATTGGAACTACGATGGTGCATACTGAAGGTGTTGATTTATTACAAGCATTTTTAGACACTTTGTAGATTGTTCATAATAGTTCATTCTGCCTTTAATTCTTAATTTTTAGTTAAAATATTACTAATTTTTTTGGTTAAAAATCATTCCGAGTTTGGTATTCACTATTTTCACTTGCTAAACTAAAAAACCAATAAAATTGAAACATTCTATTAAAGTATTGTTATTGGCATTAACGCTAATTGCAACCTCTTGTAACACCGCAAAAAAAGCTGCCGAAGCCGAAGCTGTAAAAAAAGCTGCCACTAAACCAAAACCTAAGCCTCCAAAAAAAGGAGCTATTAAACCTTATACTAAGGTAATAACCAAAAATGCAAAGACCGATAAAGGGTTATTTACAGTACATCAAATTGATGATAAATTCTTTTATGAAATTCCCGATTCTCTTTTTGGCCGCGAAATGCTAATGGTAACACGTATTGCTAAAACTGCCAATGGCATTGGCTTTGGTGGCGGTAAACAAAATACTCAAGTATTACGCTGGCAAAAGAAAGGTAAAAAAGTAATTCTAAGAGTAGTTTCTTATAATGTTGTTGCAGCTGATTCATTACCTATTCATGAAGCGGTTGTAAATTCTAATTTTGAACCAGTACTATATACATTTCCTATTAAAGCCTTCAGCAAAGATTCTTTAAATACTGTTATTGATGTTACCGATTTATTTGCCAAAGATGTAAAAGCTCTGGGATTTCCTCAATCTAGAAGACGTCAATATAAAATAACACGCCTAGATGCAAGCAAGTCGTTTATTGAAAGTATAAAAAGTTACCCTTTAAATATTGAAGCACGTCATGTAAA
>Ga0114934_10002490_pt1 | contig 11775 bp, 10 predicted proteins | sample 4SBtaG_2_FD_99695 | JGI IMG/M metagenome (GOLD analysis project Ga0114934, IMG submission 99695) | Deep subsurface microbial communities from Kolumbo volcano to uncover new lineages of life (NeLLi) - 4SBTROV10_white metaG | ecosystem: Environmental > Aquatic > Marine > Volcanic ...
AGACTTATTTCGGTAAAGTTAGTTGGAGCCGATCTTAGAACAAGCTTAGTCTGCCAAGGCAACAAGAAAACAAAAAGATAAAAAGCGTAAGCGATTATTTTAGGAAAAAATGTCTTGAATTTTTTGTTCATATTTTTGTGCGAATTCATAGCGACGATCTCGTAAATAAAACTTTAAGATATGTTGATCAATAACTACACCTTCTCTTTTGACGGCTGCTTCTTTTAAAACTACTGGCATAATTCGCCACTGTAGGGCCCCCGCGGCTTTATCTAAACGATCTACCCAGGTAAAAACAGTTTGACGCAATTTATCTTGCTTGATATCTAATAAACGGTCAAAGCCGTTAGATTCCTTTTCCAGTAAACGGTTAGAAAAACAAAAAGATTCGTAAGTCTGATGATTATTATATAATAAAACTAATTGTCCCGGCCAATAATCCAAATAGGGATCAGATTGACCAAGGCGTAATCGGTCTAGATTCAGACTATCAGTACTAAGATAAAAACTAAGACAAATCTTATCGCGCTTAGTGTTTTTCGTTGGCCGACTATGTAATAATTTAGCTAAACCCGTACAAAAAAGGCGACTTAACCATAAACGCCGTGGCTTAGTAACTATTAAAAAATCAATATCTCCGTTATCACGCAAATTGTAGGAACCAATAACGTTGGCTAAAGCAATCATTTCAACAGCGGGAAATAATTTAAATATTGCGGAAAAATGACGAGAAATTTTGAGTTTACGATAAAAATGATGATAATGTTCCATTCTGACTTTAATAATAGACGACCGCCCTTTTAAAAAATAAAAACCCTGGAAACTATCTAAAGGGAAAGAGGCAATTCCCTCTTTATTATCTAAAACGTAATAAATATCAACTAAAGACCAGCGCTGTTTTAAATTATTATAAATCTCATAAGCGGTTAAAGGAGAATCAAATAAATCAAAGAAAACAACCATCCTAATGATTGCCTCTTGTAAGTCTAAATTAGTCGCCCTTATTTCTTCCATAGATTATGGATTTTAGTCTTTATTGGGTTTAGCAATTTTCATTACTTTCACCCGACTGTCTGATTCAGTTATTTTGGCAATATCCTTATCAATTTTCTTAAATTCGGTATAAGCGTGATTATAATGATTAACAGAAGTAGACATGGCCGTCCCTAATTTTTTCATAAATTCGTCGTAAGCACCCAGGTGCCGACCCAATTTTTCAATATTATTTCTAATTTCTTTAGCTTTCTCTTCTATCTGCATCGCTTTCAGCCCCTGTAAGACTGTTTGTAGGTACGCTAAAAAAGACGTTGGAGAGACGATAATAACTTTTTTGTCTCTAAAAGCATACTCAATAAGATCGCGGGTGTTAACCTTAACTGTTCCAATAGAGTTAACTAATAAATCATAATAAATAGCTTCAGAGGGGATAAACATAAAAGCGAATTCCAAGGTCTTTTCTTCCGGCTTAACATATTTAGCGGTTTCATCAATGCGATTCTTTAAATCCTGTTTAAACTGTACTTCCAGTTTTTTGCGCGTATCTGGGTCCTTAACCGATAATAATTTTTCGTAATTCTCCAAAGAAAATTTAGCATCCACCGGAATTATCTTATCTTTAACAAAAACCACAGCATCAACAATACTCCCATCCTTAAAAGGATATTGCATCTGATAAGAACCCGGTGGCAAAACATTTTTTAGAGTTTCTTCTAAAAAATACTCTCCCAAGATTCCTCTCTGTTTGGGATTCTTTAAAATATCCTGGAGATTCTGGAGTTGAGCAGAAAAATTAACTACTTGCTTATTAGTTTCGTCTAATTTAGTCAATTTCTCAGTAACATCAGCAATCAATTTGGCTGATTGTGAGGTAATATTCTGGATGATTTTAGCATTTTGTCCGAATTGCTCTTGACTAGTACGATGCGTTTCCGTTAATTTATGGTCCAATTCTTGACGTAATTCCCGATTCTGCTGAGATAATTGCGTCAATTTTTCTGACTGTTGAATCAAACGTTCGGTAACAACATCTATCTTCTTGTTATCGCCGGAATCATTCTTCTTGTTTAATAACAAAAAAATTACCGCCGCTAAGCCGGCAATTAAGACAAACAACAAAAATACCGTCAATGACCCTCCCATACAATATTAAAGTAATCCATCAATCAAATCGATTAACAAATTTAATCATTTAATCGTACTAATTTAAATAAAAGCTACTAATTAAACCCAAGTTACTCCAGCCACCCGATCATTGGCATCCTTAAAACGCATAATACGAACACCCTGAGTATCGCGTCCTAAAACATTAATAGATTTAAAAGGCATTCTGATAACCTGGCCTTTTTCCGAAATAATAATAATATCACGATCTTCCATAGTAGTAGCGTTGACTAGGAAAGCATTGGTAATTTCTCCAGTTTTAGTGGTTACTTTAGCCGTTTTTAAACCGCTGCCACCTCGTCCCTGAATCTTGTAGGATCTTAAAGAAGTCTTTTTACCAAAACCCTTAGCCATTATCGTTAGTATCTGATAATTACGTTTTCGATCTTTATCAGTTCTAGCTACACCCATACCAATCACCCGATCACCAGTGTGTAATTTAATGCCACGAACTCCAGCGGCACCTCGACCCATATCGCGCACATCGGTTTCTTTAAATCTAATAGACTGGCCCTTAGCGCTAACCAGTTCTATTTGATCTGAACCAGTAGTCGGTTTAACCCAGATTAAACGATCGTCATTTTTAATCTTAATGGCGATAAGGCCATTACGTCGGACATTAGCAAAGGAATCAAGATTTACTTTTTTAACTAAGCCTTTTTCAGTAGCAAAGAATAAATATTTACTAAATACAGTTTTATCCAACGGTAAAATAGAAGATACTTGCTCGCTACCAATAAGTTGTAAAAAATTAACTACCGGCGTTCCCTTGGCAATCCGTGAAGCAACCGGTATTTCATAGACTTTCAACTGAAAGACCCGGCCTTTAGTAGTAAAAAATAGAACATCATTATGAGTTTGAGAGCTAAACATTAGTTCTACCATGTCCTCTTCTTTAGTAGTTAAACCCATTACACCCTTACCTCCTCTCGCTTGAACTTTAAATGTGTCCGGTTCGAGTCTCTTAATATAACCATCACGAGTCATCATTACTACTGTATCTTCATTAGGTACTAAGTCTTCCATTTTAAATTCTTTAACTCCATGCGCTACCACCTCTGTCCGACGATCGTCCCCGTATTTCTCAGTCAAAGCTTTGAGCTCAGATTTAACAATCGCTTTTATCTTAGCAACTGACTTTAAAATAGCCTCCAATTTTTTAATAATTTTTTGCTTTTCTTTTAACTCTTCTTCAACCCTCAATCTTTCCAAATTAGCTAGGTTTTGTAAACGCATTTCCAAAATAGCCACGGCCTGACGTTCGGATAATTTAAATTTCTTCATCAAATTAAGTCGAGCCGTCTCTTTATCTTGAGAAGATTTTATTGTTTTAATGACTTCATCAATATTCTTTAAAGCAATCATCAAACCCTCTAAAATGTGGGCTCTATCCTTAGCTTTGTCTAAATCAAATTGCGTCCGACGGCGCACAACGATTTCGCGATGTTTAATATACTCTTCCAAAATCATCTTTAAGGTCAAAACTTTCGGTTGGATGCCGTCCACCAAAGCCAACATATTTAAATGAAAAGTAGTTTGCAAAGAAGTGTGCTTATACAAACTATTCAAAATTTTCTTAGGATAAGAATCTCTCTTAAGTTCGATAACAATTCTAACACCATCTTTATCTGATTCATCTCTTAAAGCTTTAATACCTTCTATTTTTTTATCTTTGACTAAATTAGCTATCTTCTCTACTAAATCAGATTTGTTAACCTGATAAGGAATCTCCGAAATAATGATTTTAAAACTACCCGATTTTTCTTCTTCAACAATAGCCCGGCCGCGCAAAATTATACCTCCTTTACCGGTGGCATAAGCCTCTAAAATTTCCTTATTATTATAAATAATGCCTCCCGTAGGAAAATCTGGCCCCTTAACAAATACCATTAAATCCTCGACATTAGCTTCTGGGTGATCAATTAAGTGTTCTATCGCGCCTGTCAACTCGCGTAAATTATGAGGGGGTATATTGGTTGACATACCGACTGCGATACCCATGGTGCCGTTTAAAAGCAAATTAGGAAGCTTCGCTGGTAATAACTTAGGTTCTTGATGACTACCGTCATAATTAGGAACAAAATCAACTGTATTTTTATCAATATCGATCAACATCTCTCCTGCGATACCAGACAATTTGGCCTCAGTGTAACGCATGGCTGCCGCGTTATCACCGTCCATGGAACCAAAATTACCCTGCCCCTTAACCAAGGGATAGCGCATAGAAAAATCTTGAGCCAAGCGTACCATGGAATCGTAAACAGCGGTATCACCGTGTGGATGATATTTCCCTAAAACTTCACCAACGACAGTCGCAGACTTACGAAATTTAGCATTAGCCTTCAAACCGATACTCCACATAGCGTAAAGAATACGACGATGAACTGGTTTCAAGCCGTCTCTAACATCTGGTAAAGCACGCGCTACAATAACACTCATAGCATACGCCAAATAAGAACGGCTCATTTCGTCAACAATCGGCTGCGACATAACTAAACCATAATCAGTCTTGAAGCGGCCGTTGATTATTTCCGGCTTATTATCTGAGGCTTCCTCCTTTTTTTCAGAAAAATTCTTTATTTTTTTAGGCATATTATAATAATCAATAAACTAGAGTAGTAATATTTTCACAACCGGGCGGAATTTGACAATTTCTGACAACTCCGATTGTCGGCATACAATTTATATATTTAGGACAAAGCCCTGAATTGTTAAATATAGCCGCCGGAGAACTAGAAGCAGTACTGCTAGCTAAAAGCGTAGATAATGAACTACTGGATTTAACCTGAGAGGGTGTTTGTTTTGCGGGAACAACTGCCGGAGCAGTCGAAGACGAAACTTGAGCGTTCTGAACCACTTGACTTAAGAAGGGACTACTAGAAGCCACTACAGCAGGGCTAGTAGTATTGTTAAAATTAGCTTGCAAATCAGTAATAGCTTGATTAAACTGTGAATTGATATTATTCAAAGCACGTTGATCAGACTGAGATGTCGCCACAGGATTGACACCTCTCCAGACATTTCGGAGATTAAAAGCCCAAATCGTAAAAATAAAAACCGCCAAAACGATAATAATCGTCCTCATCCATAATAATTTTTTACGACGATCTTCTTCGGACATAATTAAAATTTAATTATTCTTTAAGCCCGTCAAGATTAACATCATATAATATCTGCTCAGCAATCAGGCGATAATTTAATAATTCTTCCGGGTTAAACCATAAAGAAATTTCTCGTTCTGCCTCTTCAACTATATCTGAACAATGAATAAGATTACGAACCGCTCTATCATCAAAACTAGCCAAAGCGTATGAATCTAAAGTGTAGTCACCGCGAATAGTGCCTGCTTCAGAACCTAAGGGTTCTGTTGATCCGACTAATTTCTTAACAATACCAACAGCCTGATTTCCCTCCCAAACCATTGGGATGACCGGACTAGCTGTCATAAACTTAATTAAAGCGGCAATGATATCTTTACCGTATTCCAAAGCTTCTTTATCTACAGATAAACCAGCAGCCTGTCTATCTTCAATAATGCGCTTACCTTTTTTAATAAACCACTCTTCATCTTTATTATAATGCTGCCAAAGCTGATCCTCGCTAGCTAAAGCCAACTTTAAAGCCACTAACTTTAAACCCGTCTGTTCAATTCTTTTAATAATTTCTCCAACCAAACCACGTTGAACGGCGTCTGGTTTTAGAATCACTAAAGTGCGTTCCTTTTTGGGATGAACCATATTTTTTAAATATTTAGAATTACTAGTTCTCTGTCTTCTTGAGGAAGATCTTTACGAGAAATTTTTAATTTATCTTCATAGGTCGGTGCTAGACCGATTTCCTTAATAAACTTATCTACTCCATCTATTTCTATTTTTAATCCCGGCACTTTATAATGCATTGGGATAACAATTCTGGGTTCAATCTGAGCGATAACCTCTACTGCTTGTTTAGCATCTATAGTGTATTTCCCACCAACCGGAATCATTAATATATCAGTACCAACTAGCTTTTCTAGTTGACTGTCATCTAAAATATGCCCCAGGTCACCTAAATGAGCGACGGAAATATTATCCATCTCTATTCTAAAAATAACGTTATTTCCTCTTTCTGCGCCACTTTTGTTGTCATGAAAAGAATCAATACCCTCCACAAAAACTCCCTTGTGATCATATTCACCAGCACAATCGATAATAAAAGGGTGACCGCGCAAAGCACTAACATTATTATGATCGAAATGTTGATGCGAAACAGTAACGATATCGGCTTCAAAGTTGGGCACTTTTAAACCAACCTCTTTATTAAAGGGATCAGTCGCCAAAGTAATGCCATCTGAACCAATTTTGTCCTGAATTTTAAAGTAAGCCTGACCCTGCCAAGTAATAATCATATAATTTAATAAAAATAACAATAAAAGGTTTCAAACCTTTTTTTTAATTATATCAAAACTTACCCATAGGGTCAACCTAGAAATGCTTTAAAAAATACTGCTAAAAAAGTTTATTTTAGGCTAATTTTATAATAATATTCCCACTGATCAAATACTTAATCTGTCCAAGACATTTTTAGATTTCCTAATAAATCCGTTCGCCAATATTTTATATGTAAGGCCTCTAGGCGTCTCAGAAGAGCTGGGCTAGGATGACCGAAATGATTATTCGCTCCCACGGAAATCACAGTCAAAGACGGGTTCACTGCTTGCAAAAATTCCTTCGTACCGGCGCTATTGGAACCATGGTGGGGTTCTTTTAAAACATCTGCTTTAAGATCCCAATCGGAAGCCAGTAATTTCTTTTCTACGGCCGCGCTGTTATCGCCGGTAAACAAGATAGACTTTTTTAAGCAATCTATTCTAACCAGCAAAGAATTATTAGGATCTTTTTTAGCTCCAAAACTTTTAGGATTTAAAAAATCAGCTCGACAACCATTAGACAAGTTCAATGTCGCGCTGTTTACTATCTCTTGAACTGGAATAGTGTTATCAAAAACGGCCTTCCAAAAACTGGTCAAAGTAGGCGAATTAAAATCACTGGGCGCATAAATAATTTTCCCAACTTGATAACGATTAAGTACTTCTATTAAGCCGGTAATATGGTCTGTATGGTAATGACTGAAAATTAAAAAATCAAGACGACGTCGGTAGAAAGGGAGGTCCTCACCTAAATAACGCAACAAGGAATTATCCGGACCACCGTCTATTAAAATTGTTTGACGATTGGGGAAAATTAGCAAGGCAGCGTCTCCTTGTCCGACGTCTAAAAAATCAACCTTAAACTTTTTTGAAATGGTGACTCGCGATATGATTAGACCCAAGATCAGAATTATACTAAACAATAATAAGTACCGCCATCTATTAGAAAAAAACTTTTTTAGCATATAATTATTCCGGTAAAATAATTAAACAATACCGAATAATAGCATACCAAGTGAACCCTTAATAAAACCTAAAGCTAAAAAATAAAAACCATACAAAAATCACTAACCAAAAAATAGTTAGCGATCTTTGCCTGATTTTAAAAAGTATTATCTTTTTTTAGCAGTCTTCTTTACTGGTTTTCTCTTGGCAACTTTTTTAGCAGTCTTCTTTATTGGTTTTCTCTTAGCAACTTTTTTCACTGCTTTCTTAGCCGGTTTTCTCTTGGCAACTTTTTTCACTGCTTTCTTAGCCGGTTTCTTTTTAGCGACTTTTTTGGCAGTCTTTTTAACCGGCTTTTTTTTAGCAACTTTTTTCACTGCTTTCTTAGCCGGTTTTCTCTTGGCAACTTTTTTCACTGCTTTCTTAGCCGGTTTCTTTTTAGCGACTTTTTTGATAGGCATAAAATCACCTCCTTTCTTAGTAAAGATTTCAGTCTTCAACTAATAATTATTATTTTAAAAATTTTAAAACTAAAAAATTTAAAAATTATTTATTATGTTAAAATTATATACCCTAAAGAAATAACTAGCAATAACTTTTTAAAAAATTATCTTTAAAAAAATCCTCCGCTCGATTCCGAAAGCGGAGAATTTTATAATTTGCTTTTTTTCAGACGAAGCCAAACACCTTGCTCAAATTTTTTCTTGAAAAAATTTGATGAGTTCGGCTATAGCAATCGTCTCTTGTTTCATAGTATCACGATTTCTAATCGTAACGCAATCCTTTTCTAAAGAATCAAAGTCCACAGTCACGCAATAGGGCGTACCGATTTCATCTTGACGACGATAACGTTTACCGATATTACCGTTATCATCAAATTCACAACGCCAATATCTTTTTAAATTATCATAAATTTCTCTGGCTTTATCAACCAAGGCTGGCTTGTTTTTTAATAAAGGAAATATCGCAATCTTAATTGGAGCTAATTGCGGAGAAATTTTTAAAACTGTTCTGACGTTACCATCTATTTCTTCTTCTTGATAAGCGTCCGCCAATACTGCCAAAAAGGTTCGTCCCACTCCAGCTGAAGTTTCTATGACATGGGGGATAAACTTCTCGTTAGTGATCGGATCAAGATAACTCAAATCTACGCCGGAAAATTTACTATGTTGAGTTAGATCATAATTACCTCTAGCATGAACACCCTCTAATTCTTTAAAACCAAACGGATATTTATAATCGATGTCATAAGCCTCTTTAGCATAAAAAACCAAATTCTCATGTTGATGCCAACGTAAATTTTCTTCTTTTATTCCGATGTCCAAATAAAATCGCCAGCGCCTTTCTTTCCATAAATCGTAATATTTCTGATCATCTCCCGGTTTAACAAAGTATTGCATTTCCATCTGTTCAAATTCACGGGTTCGGAAAATAAATTGACGGGCAGTAATTTCATTACGAAACGCCTTACCAATCTGAGCAATGCCAAAAGGAATCTTTACCCTAACGGAGTCCAAGACGTTTTTAAAATTAACATAAATTCCCTGACAGGTTTCACCGCGCAGATAAGTCGGATCTTTAGTCCAGTCTCCAGTAAAATTCCCTAGGTTAGATTGTACCAACAAATTAAAATTTTTCCCCGGAGTAAAATCATGAGCCCCGCAAGATGGGCATTTTATATCAGCCCGATGTTCTTCAAATATTTTATTTATTTCTTCTTCGCTCATTTTTTCATCAGCAAACACACCAGCCTCCTCCAATAGAGTATCTAGGCGTAAACGGGCATGACATTGACGACATTCTGTTAACGGATCGGAAAAGCCTTTGACGTGACCCGAGGCTTCCCAAATTTTAGGATTCATAAAAATAGCGGAATCCAAACCAACAACATCATCGCGCAACTGAGTCATGGCTCTCCACCAGACAGCCTTAATATTATTAGCCAGCTCAACACCATAAGGACCGTAGTCATAAATAGCTGTAAATCCATCATAAATTTCCGAAGATGGAAAGACAAAGCCACGACGTTTACACAAAGAAACTAATTGATCTAAAGAATTATCGGAATTTTTATTTTTCATATAATATGACAATTACATTTTTTCTAAAACGGAAAATCCTAAAATAGCACAACCACTACGCAAAACCCGAGAAACACTCTTAATGAGTGCTAGCCGAGCATATTTCAATTTCGGTGCTGCTTTTAAAATATTCACCGCATGATAATAATCGTTAGCAAGCTGAGTCAATTCAAACAAATATTTAGCCAGTTCACTGGGATTATATTTAGCTCCGGCTAAACGAATTATTTCCGGATACTTGGCTAATTTCAACAACAATATTTTTTCTTTTTTCTCTTCTAAAACTTTAAAATCCACTCGGGTCATCCAAAAACTTCGTCCTTTGCGGAGAATGCTGCGTAGGCGGGCATAACCATACTCAATATAACAAGCCGTATAACCATCAAACTTAGCTGCTTCCTCAATATTAAAAGTAATCACCTTATCGGCACCAACTTTCAGCATTTCAAATTTCATGGTAGCTATTGTTAAGACCTCCACCACTTTAGCAATTTTAGCTTCCGACCAACCCCGATGACGTTGTTTAGTTTCTCTAATTAAGTTCTCTGCTATTTTATCTTTCAACTCTTGATAGGTAATAATATTACCAGTTCGAGAAGCCATCATTCCGCCCGGTAAAGTCACAAAATCATAAGTCAGATGAATTAATTTCTGATGATAGCCCATTAAATCTAAAATCTTAAACAACTGTTTAAAGTACAAGCTCTGTCTAACATCAACGACGTAGATAGATTCCGTCAAATTATAACCCTGAATTTTTTTTGAAGCTAGGGCTAAATCTCCGACTGGATAAAGAGCGGTCCCGTCCGAACGAATAATTGGCAAAACGCCTAAATCATATTCACTCAAATCAGCAATTATAGCTCCTTGGCTTTTCTTTAATATCCCTTTGGCTGTCAAATCCTTAACAATTTCCAAACCTTCAGTGATTTCAGCGCTTTCATAAAAGGTGCGTTGAAATTTAACATTTAATTCTTTATATATAGAATCAAAATAGTCAAGGCTCCACTTACGGGAAATCCGCCAAAACTTATAATCATCTCCTTGGCGGCTTTCAATGTTTTTCATAATTGCCCCCACTTCCAATTTCCCTTCCGGATTATCCCTCAACTTTTGGCTGGCTTTGGCATAACAACGTCCCAATAGAAAACCTTTCGGCTCGGGCCGCTCTTCCCAAACCGAATCACGACGCCAGTTCCAAATGGTTTTAGCAACATTAATTCCAAAATCATTGATATAAGAGACTGGAATAGATTTATAACCGTTGGCACTAAGCAGATGATTGACCGCGTCGCCATAAGCAATATTTCTCAGATGACCGATATGATATTCTTTATGGGTATTACCATTAGAATATTCAATCATAACCTGATGTTTTTTTCCGAAACTGTTCTGACCGTAGCGTCCTTGAAGACGACTAATATCGCTAATAATCTCTCGAGCAAGATAACTAGGCTTAATAAAAAAATTCAAATAGGGTCCAACTGGTTTTATTTCGGAAAAATATTTCAACCAAACACTCTCCTCTTTTTTTAACTGCTCTGCTAATTCAACTGAAGCAGCGGCTGGATTTTTAGTAGTGAAACCATCTAAATCAAAACAAGCTAAACTTAAATCGCCCAATTCAGGATTGGGCGGATAGGAAAATTTATGAGAATCTACTCTAAGCGACTCAGCTAATTTGTTTTTAAGATCATCTAACAACATAAATAACAATCTCGTTTAAAAAAACTGGTTCTATTTTTTTTCGGGAATAATTTTTATAAAACGTAACTTACCACGCGACAAAATTATTTCAGTAGTAATGTCCAACTTCTGTTTCGGATTCTTTAAGACCTCAGCTTGACCACTGTTCTGCAATTTAATCGCCCCTTGTTCTATCAGACGTCGCGCCTCACTTTTAGAGGAAGCCAGACCTGATTCAACTAAGATATCAGTTAAAAGATAGTGATCTGACTTGGCCTTCCAAACTGGCAAATCTTCTGGCACTTCTTTATTTTGAACAATTTTAATAAAATTCTCCTGAGCTTCATTCGCTAAATCCTCGCCCCGATTAATCCGAGTAATCTCTTTGGCTAACTTCATCTTTAAATCACGAGGATTAACTCGGCTAGAGGCTAAATCTTTTTTAATAGCCCTCACTTCCTCCCAAGGAATATTAGTACAAAGTTCAAAGGCCGG
>Ga0114934_10002491_pt1 | contig 11773 bp, 10 predicted proteins | sample 4SBtaG_2_FD_99695 | JGI IMG/M metagenome (GOLD analysis project Ga0114934, IMG submission 99695) | Deep subsurface microbial communities from Kolumbo volcano to uncover new lineages of life (NeLLi) - 4SBTROV10_white metaG | ecosystem: Environmental > Aquatic > Marine > Volcanic ...
AGGAAGAAACCACCCAGTTGTACGTCAAACTCATCAGAGAATCCACCGTAAGGTGTTCTCTCTGGGATGATAGAGAGTGGTGGGTTGGGTGTCTCAGGATCAAAGTCCTCACAGTTAACTAGGATGTGTACCAGTTCACCTGACTCTCTATCAATGATAGGGAAGGGACTACCCTTATACTTTGGAATGTAGATGAGAGGGAATCCAATGGAAGGATCTCCCTTACCAGGACAATAGTATCCTCTACCTCTTCTTGTGATGACTGCAGTTGTGGGTACACCAGTTCTGAAGTTTCTATCACATGGACCTGGTTGATTTTGTGGCAATCCAATAGGTACTGCAATGCCATTGTTACCTGGACACAAGTCAGGGTCATCATACGCATCTGGACACAGCACGTCGGAATAGGGTGATCCATTACCTCCAGCATTAGAACCGTCGGGACCGTTGCCGTTGAGACCGGTGTCACCACCTCCACCTCCGCCTCCACCGCCGCCACCGCCGCCTCCTCCACCGCCGCCACCGCCGAGCATGGTGTTCCAGGTGCGCTCTTCCTCACACTCTTGATCCTTATTGCGCTTTGCTTCAGACTTGTTTCCTTCTGAGTTATGAACTTTCTTCTTCTTCTCAAACATGCGTTCTAGCATGAACATGAGGATATCGGCAAGTCCACCACCGCCTCCGCCTCCTCCGCCACCTCCACCGCCACCGCCGGATGCTGCCATTGCAGCAGCGATACCAGCGTCACCAATGATGTTAGCATTGTTGATGATAGTCTCAGCAATACAATCAGCGCCAGGATATCCAATACCACCACCAACAAATTGATCTGGGTTAGTTCCTACTTGTTGTTTATTCTGATCATTGCCATTCTTATCCATGCTGTTAAGCATAGGCATCATTAACTGACACAACTGATCAATCAATGATTCAGAGAACATGGCATTGAATCTATCGTTCTTATCCGTCTCCTCTTTATCTTTCTCGTCAATATCTACGCCATCTGGATCGTCATCCTTTCCTCCATTGTGTACTGTCTGTGATTTCTTCTCTCTATTCTTTTCATTCTGTTGATGTCTCTTAGAATTCATCAGAGACTTGAGAAGATTACAAATCTCCAGTGTCATTTGCATCATGACACCTTGCATATCAACATACTTGCCGGTGTATCTGCTCCATACCTGATCACCAATACCAAATCTTGTATCTGATTGTGGTATCTGTCTCTCTACAATCTTCTTAGTATCCTTCTGAGCATGTTTCTCAGGTCCACATAAAGCATCTGCCTGTGTAACATCAGTCTCTTGACCTGACGGTTCATGGACTGTGTTCTTTACATTCATCCTCTCATCTGCTGCTTTGGACTGCAATGCTGCTTGTCCATCACATTGTTTACCAGCGTCATAATCTACATCAGTGTTGATAGTGTCACCAGAAGGATCTGCGGAAGCGCCATATCCTCCACTTGTTTCTCCCTTTGTTCTCAGTGCGGCGTTGGGTTGGTTCTCACCACCTGCTGCTATCTTATCAAATGCTGGTGTCTGATCAGTAAGAGTGCCATCATTTTGCTTGACTTGTGTTCTATCATCTTTGTCTACTGACTTAGCAGTGGCAGTGAGGGTACACAAGACAAGAGGGTCCTGACAATCTTCTCCATCCAAGAAGTATCCAAACACCCAGGAACCAGCAAGGATACCATGCTTGGCACCAATACGACCTGACTGTGGGAACATGGTAGACATACCTACACGTGCCCAAGGCAAATCCTCAGTTGAAACTCCGTCGTCTCCCTTCTTACTTGCTGGATGGATACCAACCATCCTAACCTTTACTCTCTGTGCACCTTTGGGATCGTTAACATCCTCAACCATTCCAATGAATGGCATCAGCGCATCACGCCCAAAGAAATTAGTCTGTACGTCTGGTGATAGATCCATTATGATGAGGAGTCGTCTTGCTGTTTAGATGAACGAATTACTGACACTCTAGTATATGCTGTGGCATCATTGTTATTAAAGTGATGCGCTACCTCGCTACAGATGTATTTACCTGACGTTTTCTTATCATATTGTGTATCATTTACCTTATTAATTTTAAGTGTAATCTGATCTCCTGCTCTGATTTTACATGAAGGATAGAGAGTAACTGTACCCTGACTATCATCAGATGTATTCTCACCACCTGGTGATTGCATTGTATACTTCTTTCTCAAATCATACTTCTGTGATTGTGCTTTATTGCAATCATTCATAAACCTTTCATTGGAGAATGCCACATTGAATAGTCTAGTGGGCATATCTGCTTTGATAAACTTCTTCATGTGCTCTCCTGCCTTGTCAGTGTTGTCATAGGTGTATTCTTTATAGTGAAACTTATCCAAATCAAACAGGAACATCTTACTCACAAATGCACCAGAGCGTAACTTCGCTTGGAAGTCACCCATAATTTGGAAGTCAAATGCCACAACACAGTCCATCATCTCACTGAGACTCTGTCCCTTGTTCATCATCTGAGACTTATACTCACCAGCATCTCCACCTGCTTCTCCCTCCATTATCTTCTCAATGGTGTTGAATCTGAATCCATCTGCTGTTGCCCAGCACATGAAACCACCATTACCTTTTGCTGTCTCTTTCTGCTTCTCCTTATCTCCCTCACTTGCATTACTATCCTTTGCTGCTCCATGTCTCAGCACGTACTTGATGACATCATAAGGACGTTTGTTACAAGGTAACATTGTCATTGGAATGCCTTCACCCTGAACCTTATCTTCTTTGCCACCCATCTTCTTAATCATATCTTGTATGATATCTTTGGGTTGCTTGTCTCTGTATGCCTTTACAATGAATGTCTCCTCGTTCTTTCTCACCTCTTCAGTGGTGAAGTCAAAGGTATACATGGTGAACTGTTGTTCGTTTGCCTTGTTCCTCAGTCCATTGAGGTAACCTTCAAACGTATAACTGTCCTTACCTGTCTTAAACTCTGCCTCAAATTTCTCTACTCCTTCAATCTTATACTTCTCAATAAACTTTGCAGCATCTGTTTCAATCAATGTGACGTGTCCTGTCACAAGAGGTGTATAGATGTTCTCAAATACAGATAGAGATACGAATAAACCACGGACATCGTTACCATCAATGGTAAGTTTCTCCGTCATAAATTCTGTGGGTGTTTGGAAATCAGACATTAGATTTTGATACCTCCAACATAACGATAATAATTTTGAGAGATGTCAGTGTAACTTACCTCACTACTTCCACCACCTGCATAATCTTTATTCACAGTTGATGGTGACTTCATATTGCTGGGTTTCACAATCTTATTTACTATGATAATTGAGGAGTTATCTACACGTTTTGCTTGTCTCTCAAAGAAAGGAGTATCATAATTCTTATACAATTCAGGTGTAGATTCAGTGGGTTTAACTATGCCACTTGATTTAATACCACCACCTGTCTGTACACCCATTGCTTGATACTTTTTGAACTTGTCTGTTCTATCTTTCAATCCTTTAAGTTTAGGATTGATACCTTTAGTTGCACCCTTTACGTCACCCTTTCTTGCTGCCTTCTTGTCTACTCTCTTCTGCCAGAATACATTAGCAATCTTCGCTGCATTTTCTGGGTGAGCAGCGAGTTCTGGTTTCTCTTCCAGTGGTTTATTGATTTGTTTGCCAAAGTGTCCATAGTTCCAACGCCCAGTCAGTTGAATGTAACCTCTACCCAGGTATCTTTTGCCATCACCTTTCTCAGTGTTGCCTAGGATTTTGCTACCTTCATAATACGACTTAGGTTTCAGTTCAGTATGGTACTTAAAGTTGCCACTCTCATGCGCCAACTGTCCCATAAACATCGCTCTCTCATTCTTATCCTTGTATCCAAAATCATCCATCCTCTTAATGAGATGCTGCTCACCATAAGGTGCCTTTGCCGTCTTATCTTCTTTGGTGCCCAAAGTCTTTTTAGTGAGGTGTGCGTTACCCATATACGAACCTGGTTTTTTACTGCCAACCGCACCACCTGTCTGCTTACCTGTGAAGGGTGTCTTCCAGTTCATACCAGCAGACTTAGTAGGATCAGAAACATTCTTCAATTTACGTCCAGGTGTACCTACTTCACCTAGACGAGGACTGTATTCCCAGTGAAGGTGAGGACCTGTAGATCTACCAGTATTTCCCAACCTACCAATGGTTTCTCCTGGTTGAACAGTATCTCCCTTCTTAAACTTACTCAGAGATTGCATGTGAGCATAGAGTTGCTCACCACGATTGTCCTTGAAGATAACTGTGTTACCATACCCAGAGTATACCCTACTCTCAACCACCACAGATGGGCGAGAGACTGTTAGTTTCTCTCCACCAACACCACCAACATCAACACCAGCGTGTAACCTACCACCTCTCATACCCAGAGGACTGGTAATTCCAATGGTATTGGGGGCACTTATCCCTTTGAAGTTTGGATCAGCAGGTTGGAGATCACTTACATCACCTAGTTCCTGATCCTCATCAGTGCCAGTAGGTTTATCTGCAGATGCTGGTTTATCATCTGCTGAAGGTTCTTTGGGGATAGCACCACCACTAAACAAACCAACCAATCTATCCTTCAGGTCGCCGATGAATTGTCCTAAATCAAATCCACCTAAGATGCCTGCAGCACCTAGAAGAGCAGCACCACCAAGAAGCGCCGCCATCAATCCACCTTGAGATGTCTTGAGTGCAGATTTAATTCTTTCCATATCCTTCGCTTCTGCGTTGAGGATCCTCTCCATATCTTGTGCTTGTCTCTTATCAAACTCTCGTTCTCTTTTCTGCTCACGCTGCATCTCAGCGTAGTCTTTCGTCTTCAGTTGGAAGAGGGTTTTGATACCAGCTTTGATGCCCTGTAACTCTTTCATTGCTGGGTCATTCCCCAAACCCAGCATAGCAGCAGCGTTTATCATGGATTCATACCTTGGGGATTAAGTGAGGGATGATAACGATAATAAACTGAGAGGGGACAGGAATCTCTGGTTGCTAGATTGTAGTTTGGCATGTTGCTGCCACTTGTATGAGTAGTTATTTGTGGTTCAGGTGCATCCTCACCCATATTAATCACTACTGGTTCTGAATCACCCATTGCTTGGTGCATCAATTGTTGATCAGATTGTTGGAAGAACTGATCTAGATCCACACCTACTGCACGAGAAAGTAGTTTAACCATACCACCTTTCTGGAAGTTGTAACTCTTGATAAAACTGGCATGCTTTCTATGACCTGCTGCTGGATCTGCTGGTCTTTCCCACTTCTCCATCCACCATTTAGATGCACCCAACGCATCCATGTTTGCTGTCTCACCTCTGTATCTGGGACCTGCATCTTCTTTTAATGCATATTTGATTTGTCCTTTCCAGTCACCTGAGTTAACCAACTTGGCAACTTCTGGAGTCTGTCTTACTCCCTTCCATTGGAACAAACCACCTGGACCACCATCGTCACCTGACCTTACCTTAGGATCAAAGTTTGATTCTCTCTGAATGTTTGCAACGAGTCCCTTCGCTTGTGCTGAAGTTAATCCAAGACTCTTTGCATAATTGTACATCATCCTCGCTCTTTCCAGTGTGGAACCAGAGATTTGTGCTGCTTCAACATTGGAAGTATCATTGTTTTTATTGTCTTTATTGTCTTTATTGTCTTTATTGTCTCCACCACCATTGAGTACATTTCCTAGAGCACCATCAACTGTAAGCATATCACCTAATGCTGCCTCCGGATTGAGTAGCATACCCAAACTAAGTCCATACTTATTCTTACCTCCTCCAAACACTTCCTTATCAATTGCTTTAAACATCTCTGCGAATGGACCTTTGAATCCACCCACACCCTTACTGCCTTGCTGAGTAGGAATAGTGCCATCATTGGCACTGATATTGTTGTTGCTACCTCTAGGTTGATCTACACCTGTGATAGCATCTAAGTCAATTGTCTCTCCTTTAAACTTTGCTTGAGCAAGTGAGCGCAACTTCTTACCACCACTCCAATCAGGATCACCTTTACGAAGTTGAAGTAAGTCCCACCTCTCACCAAAGTATCCATCGTGTTTTGCTGCCTCAGCGTGAGTCATCACGTTGGCAGCATTGATATCTCCAATTGCCCAGTCCCATTTCTTTGCTAGTGCAGCAATCTCTGCTGCCATAGCATCAAATTGTTTCTGAGTAGGAGGATCTTTCTTCCATGGATCGCTGTCAGGTCCTGCCATAGAGGCAAGAGACATACCAACACCACCTGCATTTCTACCTAAGGTGTGTCCTAATCCACCACCACTTCTTTTATCGTATGGGTGGTTTCTCTTTGGAGTGCCTTCACCATCAAAGACTGTGTGATACGCAGGAAAGTTTGCATTGTAAGGTGATGCAGTCCAGTGGAGGTACATCTTACCTCCTTTCTGTCTCTTTTGAAACTTTGATGTATCAATGTCAATTGCAGGAGAGTATGCAATCCTATTCTCATTGGTTGTTTTATCGCCTCCTTTCTTCATCTTATTAACTTCACCACCACTCTGGAAGCGAGGAGCAGCAGCATAGTTAATGAAGTCCATCATCTTCTGATCATACTGACCAGGTGGGACTACGATCTCTCCCTGTTCTAATGCTACTGGTACATTGCCACCACCTTGGAAACCCATGGCAGAAACAGCATTCCTATTCAGGACGTATGATCCTGGTTCTACATGAGTATAGAAGTGGTCACCAGTACCTGGTTGTCCTAGGTTAGGTACAGCGCCAGCAAATCCACCTGACTGTAGTTTCTGTACCTTCTGTTGAGGAAAGTTGAAGACTGTCTGTTCTAGTTCAAACAGTCTCTCTTCATGATCATTCTTAGGTTCTATGCGTGTGGGTGTCTGAGACACCTCACGAGGAGACATAGAGATGCCAGCGGGTCCACCTGTACCAGCAGGTTCCTGTTGAGACTTCTTCTTATCCTTATTCTTCTTAACTGTTTCAGCAATAGCTGAGGCAGTTGCTGATGCCAATCCAGCAGCAAGTTTTTTACCCTGCTCCTTCTTCCCTATCTCTTTTGTCTGATCGTCAACACTACTAAAGACTTTCTTATTGAACTCTTTTCTATCTTGTGCTTCTCTTTTATCCTTCTCTCTTTCGTACTTCCTATCCTTACTGTCTAATGCATACTCTTTCTTATCTGCTGCTGCCATACCCTTCAGTGCAGCATTCATCCCCTTCAACTCTGCCTGAGTTGATTTTGCTGCACCGTAAATGTTGTCAAGTATAGACACGTTTTAGTTTTATTTATTGTGCATTCTGAGCTTGTTTTCTGTGCATCTCAAGTGTCTCCAGGTAGTTAGACAATAGGGTTGTCATTACTTCCAGTTCCCATGGCATCAGATCTTCAATCTCAGTCGTGGTCCACCCATGATACTGTTTGAAGGCAAAGATGCGTTCATAATGCTGCACCAGTCCGGTGTGCATCATTGCCATCAGAAAAAATCCGACAGTCCCTCCAGTTCAATGCTGAACTTCTTCTTAGTGTTAGGATTTGTAAGGGTAAACTTGTGAGCCAAACGTGGCATTGTGATGAAGAACTCTAGTACCTTATTGAACTGAGTAGACGTGAGAGCTTCCAACCACTCCTGAATCTCTGAGTCAGACATGTCTTCTTTGTTGTATACCTCATCACCAATAACAATCTGCTGAACACATTGAGCAGCGAGATCCAATCTGTCTGTGATGTTGTTGAGAGATACACCTTCAACAAAGAAATCAATGCCAGGATACTTCATCTTGATGGCAGTTCCTTCTTCCAACTCAATGAGATCCTTGTGATCCTTATTCTTCTGTACTTGAATCCTATCTACATCAATCTCATGATTTGTAGTGTAGGTTTCATCACCAGGATCAGTGACTCTAACCTCTAACTTCTCACCAACAGACTTAGCGCGTGCTTTAAGGAAGAGATATTCGATATCAAATAGAGCGAGATCACTGACTTTAAAGCCAGGAGAGGTAACACAACTCTCCAGGACGTTCGTAATCGCGTTAGCAATTTCGTCATTGTCTTGTGATTCTGATGCTAGGATTAATACTTTCTCTTCTCTTACTGAGAAGGGTTGGAACTTGATTTTCTTATCTGTGCTGGGGATGGACGTTGTATATTCTGGGCGACTAGGTTTGGGCAGAGCCATAACAAAGTATAATGTAGTAGATGATTTATTTATAGGGTAAGTCCAAGCTCTTTTTCCGTGACAATTCTGAAGTTCATACCTCTATCCTCACACCATCTGCGCGCAGCCTTCCACTTCGCCTGGTTCTGTGCGTATGTCATACACGCTTTTGCCCATGCTTGTGTCCTTCTCTTTGGATTAACAGGAGGTCCTATCACTTGACGGTGAGGTTTAATCTCTACCATCTCCTGCATGGTAATGCCATCCTTTCTCTCATACTCCACAATGAAGTCAGGAAAGTATCTTGCCTTCCTTTTGGTGATGGGATTATCATACCATATTGCCTTCTCTTCTGATTGCCACCTCTTCACCTTATCATTGTTGTCACACCATATCATAAAGGATCTCTCCCATGAGGAACGATACAGAATGTTAGTGTAGTCTCCCTTGTATTTCTCTGGGTTCTTGGGTCTGTATTTTCCTTGGAGAGTCTTAGACATTCACTCTAAATACTTCTAAAGGTATTTATTGTAGATGAGTTACGATCGCGCAATAGGTCAACTAAGGAACAGTGTATCACGTCCGACACTCTATAAACTTACTATGCCTCAGAGATTCATTGGTAGAGACACCAATGATTACCTTGAATACTTCTGTAGTGCCGCTCAGATTCCTTCAGTCAGATATAATGCAGTAGATGTACCTGGACATACTCTGATGGGTATCACCAGACAACAACCAGTCATGCCTGTATGGACTAACCCCATGCAGATTACTATCATTGAGAACAGTGACTACACAAACTATGAGGATTTTAAGAAGTGGTTTGATGAGACAGGACAGGGCATTGATCAGGAGGGGTTGAGAAATATCAAACTCAAATACTACAAACAGATTGTGGGTGACATTGAGTTAGAGAAGCAAGAGTTTGCTGGACCATCACTTAAGAGTCCATTGAAGGTTAAGTTCCTCAACAGTTATCCAAAGTCTATTGGACCTATCCAACTGAGATCTGATGCTAGAGATCAGTTTGTTACTTTCAATGTAGAATTCAACTACGAGAGTTATGTCACTGAGTTTAAATAGACTGGAACAGATTAATAAGCAGATGGGAACAGATGCCATAACAAATATGTCATTGCTTCTTGCTAAGTTATCACCTAGTACTATTGTTCCAGAAGCTAATAAATATTATACCTTCGTCTATACTCCTAAGACTAGGAATATCCGTTACGATCAACACCCTTTCATTCAGGTGTCTTCAGTACACAAATGGGGATTCGTTGGATTGAATCATCACTGGGATGACTTCAGACGATATACGTGGGCTGAGTGTGGTACACCCCTATTTGAAATTTATGATGATGAAATTGAGATAGCCAACACTTTGCCAATTGCTCTATTCAAACAATCATGAGTCTAAGATACCCTACTAATAGACCCTTTGGTGAGGCTGACTACGTTTCATTCCAGCACCAGGAGTACTCCTCCCGAGGCAACGGCGGTGCATCCGGTGGTGGAGACATCGTTCTCTACATGCCAGCACCTGCACCTGCTGTCAGCAACCCCAACAGCTGGAGCAGTTCTAATGAATTGTTCATGGGTCCTGTGGGTCAGTTCAAACGTAAGTTGGCAGACACTGCCGCCGGTGCGGTTATGGCTGAGGACTTTAGCATTGATGGGTTTAAGAGGGGTGTGAATGATACCATTGAAAAGTTTAAGAGCACAAAGGTAGGACCTATGGCTAGACAATTTGGTATGGTTGCTGCTGGTAGAGCCACAGGTATGTCAGCACAACAGATTATGTCTGTCACCAGAGGTGAAATCTACAACCCTAACGTTGAGATGTTTTATAATGGACCTCAACTAAGAGCATTTGATTTCTCATTCCAGATGTCACCTGAGAGTTCTGCTGATGCTCAACGTATCAGAGACATCATTAAAGAGTTTAAGAAGTGGAGTGCACCAGAAGAGAAGAATGGTAAGTACAAACTCCCACACATCTGGAAGATTAGTTATGGTGGGGCAGCAGCTCAGTACTACAATAGATTCAAACCAGCAGCACTAACTAATGTCAATGTACAATACAATGCTGGTTTGGATAATCACATGACATTTGAGGATGGTTCTCCTATTGTTACAGGATTAACCCTCTCCTTCTATGAGACAGAACTAGTCACTAGAAAAGATCACAATCAGGCAGGTGGAATGTAATGACAACACCTAATTATTTCTCTCAGTTTCCAGACATTGATTATGCCTTTAAAATTAATAAGGCAGGTAAACCTATCAGTTGTCTGATTAAAGATTATTTTCACCTGATGAAGGTGAGAGATGATCTCTACAAATATGATACTCTCTACGACAATTATTATATTAAGAATGCTCAGAGACCTGATGAGATCTCCTATGAGTTGTATGATGATGAGCAATACTACTGGATCATCTTACAGATAAATGATATCACGGACTACTGGAATCAGTGGCCTCTACATGACAGTGAACTAGAGGATTATATTAATCAAAAGTATGGTACTGAGGAACAGGCAGATGCCGTACGATACTATGAGACTGTTGCTCAGTATGATAGTGAGGGTTTGAATGTAATCTATCCTGGTGGTATTAGAGTAGATGCCAACTTCAGATATCCAGAGAACCTAGGTATATCTCAACAACCTCCTGATGCTGTAACTAATCGTCAACATGAATGGAGGCTGAACGACTTGAAACGTGAGATCCAAGTCATCCAGCCTAAGTACATCGCCGATTTTGTCAGAGACTATGAGAGATATGCCAACAATTTACCTAATGTTGCCAGTGAAGTCTCTGTCTCTGACGTCAAGTACTAATCAGGACTCTGCCAGTTTCTGGAAGTAATCCAGTACGTCATCATCCTCTTCAACCACGGATGATTGCGAAGCACTAACATCCTCAGTGACGGTGGGCTCAGGAGCAGTAGGGGTGGGAGGTTTCGTGGCAAACTTGTTGCTCGGGGCTGCCTCCTCTACCACTTCGCGCTTAGCTGAACCTTTAAGGTTCAGAACTGCGTTCAGTCGTTCCTGAAGTTGATCGTACGACTTGAATTGGTCAGGTGCCACAATAGATTGGAGAGCAAACTCACGCTTCCAGATACTCTCAAGTTGAGCGTCGTCAAGATCTTCAAGAGTTGAAGGAGACTCGAACTCGGAAGAATCATAATTAGGATAACCTGCTACCTTTTTGGCACGCAGTTTAAAGTTTGCACCTGTCCAGAAGTCAAAGGGATTGTATCCCTCACGACCTTCTAGCTCGTCACCATTGACGGCTTCCATGATCTTATCATAGATCTTCTTACCATAACGGAAGAGGAACACCTTACCCTCATTGTCTGGGTTGGTGGGATCCTTAACGATATAGACGTTGGAATAGTATTGAAGCTTACGCTTCTGCTTACGGACCTGTTCCTTCAGGCTTTCATCGCCAGAGTTCCACAGTTCACGGTTGTACTCACCAAGAGGATCGTTCTTACCCAGTGTGGTGAGGGAGTTCTCGATGTACCAACCACCAGGACCTTGGAAGGCGTGACTGTAGAGTTTGACGAATGGCATATCCTCTCCATCACCTGCGGGGAGGAAGCG
>Ga0114934_10002492_pt1 | contig 11770 bp, 13 predicted proteins | sample 4SBtaG_2_FD_99695 | JGI IMG/M metagenome (GOLD analysis project Ga0114934, IMG submission 99695) | Deep subsurface microbial communities from Kolumbo volcano to uncover new lineages of life (NeLLi) - 4SBTROV10_white metaG | ecosystem: Environmental > Aquatic > Marine > Volcanic ...
AGATGAACTACTTGGTTTTTTAGGATTTAGAAAAGTACCATTAGATATAGAAAAAAACTTTGAATTTAAACTTACTGATTACATGGAATCTAAAAGAAATGAAGGTAAAAAAATATTTGAAGAATTAAGAACAGGTGATCCTATAAATGATCCTAATAAATTAATTAGACAATACTTTGAAGCAAACAAATCTTTTTATGAAGACATGAGTAAATTTAGAAGAGTATATGATGCTGTTAAAGTTTTAGGAATGAGAGATGCTAAAATTGAAGAGATCATGGGAAAAAGAAATCAAGGACCATTATATAGTGATATAGAAAATAATAAATTTTTCCCTATACTAATTACAAAAGGACAAATTATAGGTGTTAAAGAATTAGCCGAAGACAAGGGTATACCAGATATTTTTTCAAGAGAAGTAGAACGAATGATTGAAAGAATGGAAAATGATATGATGAGATTAAAACTTAATCAAGATTTTGAGTTAGATATAGAAAATTATTTATTAGACACTACAGTTGAAACATCTGAATTAATAACACCACCACTACCTAAAAATGTAGTAGATACCGCTGTTAGCCCTGCTGTTGTAAATAGTGGACAAACAGCGCAACTGAATGACGGATTGACCAGAGCTGAGAATGCTTTACTATCTGAAGAAGAAAAACAAATAAAATTAAGATCAAGAGGAATGCTAACATAATGCCCGCAGGAGATAAACTAAAACCAAAGAGTACAAGAGAACATTTATTATCTATATACGGATATATTACAGGTATCAAAAAAGATATGAAACATATGCACGAAGGTATTCACGATTTGGGCGGTAAGATAGACAAGATCTATTGGGTGGTATTGGGTACTGTTGGGGCAGTATCACTTCTGTTGCTAGAAAAAGTTATAGACAAAGGACTTTTTTAAATCCATTCTTTTAGTTCTTCACCCATAATCTCAGTTGCAATATTAACTTTTTTACGTAAAGCTTTAACAACTTTTTCATCAATAGTTTCTTCTGTCATTATATCAATGTAAGTCATAGGTTTTTCTTGTCCAATACGATCTATCCTAGCTTCAGACTGTTGACGTTTTTCTAAATCATAACCATTTGAAAAATAAATCATTGTACTTGCAGCTGTTAATGTAATACCATATCCGCCGGTTTGTGTAGTTCCTACAAAAAATCTACACTTGTCATTCTCTTGAAACTTCTTTATATTGTCTTGCCTATCTTCTTGAGGAGTTAGACCATAATAATCTACCACTGTTCCCTCACCAAATTTTTTAGTTATCTCTTTTATTATTCTTTGAACATCTTTTTGATAGTGAGACCAAATAACAACCTTACCTTCTACTTCATCTAAAATATCTAATAGTTCATCAACACGTCTTGATGGAATCTCTTGAACAGATCCATCATCAGCTGTAAAATGTCCACAAGTAATTTGATGCAATCTCATTAACTGAACCATTACAGTGGAGGTCGTAACTGATTTACCTTCTAACTGAGCCATAGCATATTTTTTCATTTCTTTATAAACTTTTTCTTGAGGACCTGTCATAGTCACCATACGTTTCATATAAGTTTTAGATGGTAAATCTAAACAATCGTCTTTTAAAACTCTTTCAGAGAAAGGTTGAATTTTTTCTGATAGCTCACCTAAGTTTCTATATCCTACTACAACATTTACAGAACGTGAACCTAAGTTAATAGATTTCATAACTGAGTAACGAGCTCTAAACGTGTAATAGGATTGATGATCCAGGTACCAGGGATCAAGAAAGGCACATTGAGAAAACAAATCTAATGGTGAATTAGTAACAGGAGAACCAGTTAATATTCTTCTGTACTGAGCTAAGTCTCTTAAACCTACTATGTTTCTAGTTCTTTTAGCAGTAGGAGTTTTTATAGTTGTAGATTCATCGATAGCCATCATTGCTTTGTGAGATGATAAAAATCTACGTGCAAATTCTTTTCCAAAATCGTATGAGAAAGCTTCAACATTCATTATTAAAATATGAAACTCTGTACCTGTTTGAAACAAGATGTTTAATTTTTTAACTTGTTCTCCAGACTTATCAGAGCTTTTCCACAATACCATTTTCTTTTCAATATGGTCTGGTAGGTGTTTAGGAATCTCGGACTCATACCAGTTTTTATACACACCTTTTGGAGCTATCAGTAATAGCCCATTTATATCGCCCTTATCATAAAGCATCGCGCAGTTATCTATTAAAACCTTAGATTTACCTGTACCCATTTCCATGAAGTAAGCAAAATTTTCTTGCTCCCAAGAACGCTCTAACGCTTTGAGTTGATGCGCATAAGGCTTTGATTTAAACTTGTAGTTAATCATTTACTTTTCTTTCTAAGAATGTATATATAGGATAAAAGAATAAAGTCAATATGAAAATATCAGATCACCCTAAACAACATAAGAGCAAAGTGTATTTGATTCAAGAAATACCAGGTACTTCAAAAGGAGAACCTAAATATAATATTTTAGGGGCACAGAAATATGGCGATATCGTGACAATCCTACCTGAATTTTCTCAAATGATTTTATCTCCCGGTCCTTTAATACACAAACTTAGAACGCTTCTAAAGAACTACACGTCAAACGATTATTTATTATTATCAGGTGACCCTGCAATCATAGGTGTTGTATGTTCAATTGTGGCAGACACCACTAATGGTAAATACAAGTTATTGAAATGGGACCGTCAAGAAAAAACTTATTATCCAATAGAAATAAATATCCATCATAAATAGTTGACACTATAAAATAAATCTCTATATTGTTATTGCGAATTAAATATTAAAACAATAAAACAATAAGGAGTACTATGAAAGATATCAATCTTAGACAAGATGCACCATCGCAAGTGTCACAAGTCAACCCAGAAAAAATCTCAGAAGAGATTAAAAAACTTCAAGACGTTCAACAAGAAATTCTCAACAAAGAAAACGAAATAAAAGAATTGAAAGATAAAGAGAATTACATAGGTGGAGTTACCATTCCAGATTTAATGAAAGAATTAAATTTAAAAACTATGAAGTTACAAGACGGATCAGAATTATCCGTTGCTAATAAATTTTTTGCATCTGTTAAAGCAGATAAAAAAATAGATGCATACAACTGGCTTCGTTCAGCGGGTTTAGGCGATATTGTGAAAAATGAAATCACAGTTCGTTTTGGCCGTGAAGAAGACAACAAGGCGCAGCAATATGCTACCCTTGCAAAAGGTCAAGGTTATGATCCGGAACAAAAAGTTTCTGTTCATGCTGGAACCTTGCGATTAACTCTGGAGGATTATCATACACGTGGTGGTAAAATTCCTTCAGAGTTTTTCAACACGTTTGAAAAAAATCAAACGCAACTTAAAAACAAACCAAAACAATAGACTAACAACCTAATAGGAGGATATATGGATAGTCAAGTAGCAACAAAGAATAGTGCAGGTGCACTAGCTAATATAAATCTCAGAGCAGATTCAGGTAAAGGAGCTGAAGAGATTAAGTCGGATGATGTATCAACACCGATCTTAAAAATTCTTCATCAACTTTCTCCAGAGTGTAATGAGAGAGACGCCAAACATGTAGCGGGCGCAAAACCAGGAATGATTTACTCATCTGGTTTCGGTTCGTTAATAGCAAGCGATAAAGGTCTAGATGTGGTGATAGCTCACACACAGACTAGATACCCTGAATGGCAAGAGCGAGGCGACAGTGCTTCTGCTCCTGTTGGAACTCACATCGAGATTCCTGCGGAAGCCAAAGAGGAAAAAAATGGTAGATATAGATTACCAAATGGTAACTATGTTGAGAAGACTGCATACTTCTATGTGCTAGCAATGGCAGATGGTGAAGTAAAACCAGCGGTCATACCAATGAGATCGTCAAATCTTTCTCCAGCTAGAGAACTAAACAATATGATCAAGAATCTTAGATTCTCTGATGATAAAGGTTCTTTCAACCCTGCATCATATGCAGCAGTTTATAATTTAAAAACTGTTGGCAGAACAGCGGGTAGTAAAAGCTGGCATGTCTACAAACCATCAAGAGTTAGAAATCTTGATATTGGTAATAAAGATGATGCAGCGTTATATGAAGTAGCACAATCACTTCAGAAAACTGTATCTAAAGGTGCAGCTAAACCAAAATACGATGCACCCAAAGCCAATACTGGAGACATAGTATAATAGAGTTACCTTAAAGTAACACTTGCGAGAAGGGCGGCGAAGCTAGCGTGGACCCGCCCTTAATAAAGATATGGAAGAATTTAAGAAATATTTTACAGGATTAACACGAGACTTTGGTTTCTGCAATGTAGAGAACGGCTACATAGATGAAAACACAGGTAAACTAAAAATTGATCCGGGGGATTATGGCTGGGCTCACAGAGCGATCAGTGATGAAGATTACAATAAACATTTAAATGGTAAAGTTTCAATAGGATTACAACCTTGTGATGATGAAAGCACATGTTCATTCGGAGCAATTGATGTGGATCCTAATAACTATTCTGATTTTAATATAGGAAAGTTTTTACAGATTATAGATAAAAAAGATTTACCTGTTATACCCATCAAATCAAAAAGTGGTGGACTACATATTTATATTTTTACAAAAGAAAAAGTACCTGCCACATTAATTAGAGAAGTATTACAAAATTTATTATTTTTATTTGGGTTATCATCTAAGACAGAGATATATCCTAAACAAACTAAACTAGGTAAAAACCAGAATGGTGAAAAAACGGTAGGTAGTTTTATTAATTTACCATACTTTAAAAAGGTAGAACGTGTAGCACTTAAAGCTGATGGCAGTGAAATAAAATACGAAGATTTTTTAAATGTTGTTAATGCAAATTTACAAACTCAAAAATCATTAAAAGAATTAATAAATGAAAAAGTAAATGATGAACTGACTGGTGGACCTGAAGATTTAATAGATGGACCTCCATGTTTGCAAGTTATATGCAAACAGGTTAAGGAATCAGGAAACAAATTAAAAGATGAAAGAGATAGATTTTTATTTAACTACATGGTTTTTTGTAAAAAGAAATACCCAGAGTCTTGGGATAAAAAAGTTTTAGCTGCAGCTAGAGATTATATTTTATATGATGAGATATGGGGAGATGAGAAAGTAAAAGAAAAAATAAAATTTTGGAAAAACGACACCGCAGGTCATACTTGTTATGATCTTCCTATCTCTGCCTATTGTGCGAAAGGTGTATGTATTAAAAGAAAGTTTGGTATAGGAAGTAATAGAGATACACACTGGCCTCAATTATCTAACTTAATTAAAATAACTTATAGACCTGAGCCTGAATATTTTTTTGATGTAGAACTAGGTAATAATGATGTGGTTCAGGTCCATGCAAAAAATATTAGTAGAATGGATGAAGTAAAACAAATGCGTAAACTCGTTGCAGATAACACAAGTATCTTTCCACCAATAATAAAACAAAACGAATTTCAAAAAATACTAGATGGACTATGGGCAACTAAAAAAGATATGCCTCCACCAATAGGAACTAATCCTATAGAAATATTAAAAGAAGCTTTGATAGAGTATGTAAATGGACCTGAAGCTAAATCACACTCTGCATTTGAAAGTGGTTCAGTGTTAATTGAAGAGGACCATTATTATTTTGTGTTTCAAAAATTTTTCGAAGAACTTAAACGAGGTGACTGGGCTCAAAAAAGAGATAGAACTGCTCATCTTATTAGACAACATTTCAAAGGAGATTTTGATTGCAAGAAAAGATTTCCAAAAGGAGAAAACAAAGATTCTTTTCCACAGCTCAGAGTATTAAAACTACCTGTGGAAGGATTAACCAAAGAAGAAACGCCGGACGAAAAGGTAGAAATAGAAGATAAAAAGGAGATAGTATGACCAAACCAATACCAAGTGTATGTGTTTCATTACCAACATATGATCAAATGCATACCGCAACATGTTTATCATTAATTAAATTATTTGATAAATTTACTGCTGCAAAAATAAAAGGGACCATCAATACATTTAAATGTCCATACATAGGATATTCTAGAAATACATTAGCTGCATTGTTTTTACAATCAGGTTTTGATTATCAATTGTTTGTAGATGCTGACGTAGAGTTTGAACCTGATGTAGTAGGACGAATGATAATATCTGAAAAAGATTTTATTTGTTGTCCTTACAGAAAAAAGACACAAGACAACTCAGTTAAGTTTTCAGTTAACTTTGAAAAACACGATGAAATTAAAATTGATAACCAAGGCCTATGCGAAATTAAAAGAGGACCTGCAGGGTTAACTTTAATTCATAAAAAAGTTTATGAAAAACTTATGTCAAAACATCCAGAGTTAAAGATTAATAATTATGGAGGTATTAATAAAGATGCTTCTAGATTTTTATATAATTTTTGGGAACCTGAGTTTAAAGATAATATATGGATAGGTGAGGATGTAAAATTTTGTGATCTAGCTAGAGAAGCTGGATTTAAAATACATGCTTTAGTAGATGGTGAAACAGTTCATCATGGAACCATGGGATATAAAGGTAAACTTATTGATAGTTTTTCTAAATTCAATGGCAAAGCTGACTAAAATATTTGGTCCACCTGGAACAGGTAAGACTCACAGATTACTTCAAAGGGTAAAAGCATATGTTCGAACTGGTACTCCATATCACCAGATCGGATATTTTGCCTTTACTAAAAAAGCCTCTGGGGTAGCGAGGGATAGGGTGGGAGTTTCGGAAAAACAAGTTCCGTACTTCCAAACTATCCATGCGTTTTGTTTTCACAGATTAAATATGAATGAAGAACAAATCATGCAGCCCTATAACTATGAAGAGATAGGAAAGCTGTTAGGCATTAGAGTAAATTACTCTGATAAATATAATGATGAAGAGACACATTATTTAACTTGTAACAATCCTTATTTTCAAATGATAGGTAAAGCTATTAACCTGGATATAAATGTAAGAGATTTGTTTGATAAAAATGAACACGATAGAAAACAAGTTGGGTGGACTCAATTAAAAAACATAGCTCTTAATTTAGAAAGATATAAACAAATAAATGAGTTAATGGACTTTAATGATTTGATTAAATCATTGATAGATAAACCAGATAAGATACCAGAGTTTAAAGCTATTTTTGTAGATGAAGCACAAGACTTATCTCCATTACAATGGAAATTAATTGATGTATTAAAAACTAAAACTGAACATTTATACTTAGCTGGTGATGATGACCAAGCTATCTATGCCTGGGCGGGAGCTGATGTATCTAGATTTATAACTGAACCTGCAAGAGAAATAGTTTTAAAACATTCAAGAAGAATATCTAAAGCTGTACAGGAGCAATCAGAAATACCCATTAGTCGTATAGCAGGCATCAGGAAACAAAAAAAGTATTTGCCAAGACCTGCAGAAGGATCGGCACAACATATAAATAATTTAGGTCAAATTAATTTAAAAGAAGGTAAATGGTTAATTTTATCTAGAACTAAAAGTAATTTACTTACAATTATGGAAGAACTCCGGCGTAAAAATCTTTACTATGAAAGTAATAAAGGAAAAAGTTTTACAGTGGGAATATATAAAGCTGCAGTAGCTTACACAAAATGGAGAACAGAGGAAGCATTAGAAGCAACCGAAATAAATGACGTCAGAGATTACATTCCAAATGCAAAATTTTGGAATAAAGATAAAGAATGGTATGATGTATTTACAGCAGCGCCACATAAAGAAGTTTTGTACATAAGAAATATGTTAGCAGATGGAGAAAAATTAAGTGGTAAAGCAAGAATATTTGTTTCAACAATTCATGCTGCAAAAGGTGGTGAAGAAGATAATGTAATTTTATCTTTACATCAAAGTAGTAAAGTTCAGAAAGGAATTAAACAAAGTGTTGACAAACAAGACGAGGAGCATAGAGTGTGGTATGTGGGCATTTCGAGAGCAAGAAATAATCTATATAAATTAAAAGCTAAAAAAGTTATAAAGGAGTACAAACTATGAGTAAAGTTTGGGATAAGCAGCACGGCGGGAGCCACTACCAAAAATATAAAATTCAACCCAGTAGGTTCGTAGTAGAGAATGAATTATTGTACCCTGAAGGCTGTGCAATAAAATATATTATAAGACATCGTGACAAAGGTAAAAAACAAGATTTATTAAAAGCAATACACTTTATCGAAATGATAATTGAAAGGGATTACAAATGAAGTTACCTAGTTACATGCAAGCTCAAACAGAATGGGTATGTCATAAAGAGTACCCTGACTTACGTGATTACGATGAAATAGCTATTGATTTAGAAACAAGAGATCCAGATTTAAAATCTATTGGTTCAGGTGCAGTTGTAGGACGTGGGGAGGTTGTAGGAATTGCTGTGGCTGTTGCCAATGGAAGTTGGTATTTTCCCATTGCTCATGCGGAAGGACCTAACTCAAATAGAAAAAAAACTTTAGAATGGTTTAAAGATATTTTAGATACACCGGCTACAAAAATATTTCATAATGCTATGTATGACGTATCTTGGATACGTAATTTAGGCTTAAAAATCAATGGTTTAGTGGTAGATACCATGATTGCATGTTCACTCCTAGATGAAAATAGATTTTCCTACACACTTAATACTTTGTCTTGGCACTATTTAAACAAAGGTAAAAATGAAAGAGCTCTTAATCAAGCGGCAAAAGAAAGAGGACTGGATTCAAAAGCTGATATGTGGAGACTACCTGCAAGTGAAGTTGGAGCGTATGCAGAAAAAGATGCTGAGTTAACTTTTGAACTTTGGCAGCATGTAAAAAAATTAATTATTGAAGAAGACTTACAAGATATTTTTAATCTAGAAACCGATTTGTTTCCTTGTCTGGTCGATATGCGTTTCCTAGGGGTGCGGGTAGACGTGACAGCAGCCAATCAACTAAAAGAAGAATTGACCCGAAAAGAAGAATTATTGTTACAGCAAGTCCAAAAAGAAACAGGAGTAGACACTCAAATATGGGCTGCAAGATCGATCGCAAAAGTCTTTGAAAAGTTAAACTTACCTTTTGACAAAACTGAAAAAACACAGTCGCCTTCATTTACTAAAAACTTTCTGTCTAATCATAAACATCCTACTGTACAATTAATAGCAGAGGCTAGAAGAATAAACAAGGTTAATACTACTTTTATAGATACAATATTAAAACATGAACATAAGGGTAGAATCCATGCAGAGATAAATCAAATTAGATCTGATGATGGTGGCACAATTACAGGAAGATTTTCTTATTCTAATCCAAACCTACAACAAATACCTGCAAGAGATAAAGTTTTAGGTCCAATGATTAGATCTTTGTTTATACCTGAAGAAGGTGCAAAGTGGGGATGCTTTGATTACTCGCAACAGGAACCAAGATTAGTTGCACACTACGCATTAAGATTTGGTTTAAGCTCTGTAAATAAAATTGCAGATTCATATGATTCAAATCCAAAGACAGACTTCCATCAAATTGTTGCAGAGATGGCAGAGATACCTAGAGATCAAGCTAAAGTAATTAACCTGGGTTTATTTTATGGTATGGGTAAGGCAAAACTTCAAGCTGAATTAGGTGTATCAAAAGACAAAGCCTCTGCGTTATCAGAAAAATATCACGCAAGAGTTCCTTTTGTTAAACAGTTAATGAATAAACTTATGAACGCAGGGTCTAGCAAAGGTAAAATAAAAACATTACTAGGTAGAAGATGTAGGTTTCCAAGATATGAACCAGTATTACGTGGTGATGATTGGGGTAAATATGTACCGCCAGAAGACCATGAAAGAATGTTAGAACTTCAACAGATGGGACCAACACTCCTAGATGAAGATGGAAATGATACAGGTAAAAAAAACTATTGGCACAACAATGCATCACGTAGAGCATTTACTTACAAAGCATTAAATAAATTAATACAGGGGTCAGCAGCTGACATGACAAAGAAAGCTATGCTAGAACTTTACAAGGAAGGCATCGTACCACATATACAAGTGCATGATGAACTTGATATATCTGTTACAGATAACGCAGAAAAGATAAAAGAGATTATGGAATCTGCTGTTGACTTAAAGATACCAAATAAAGTAGACTATGAATTCGGCCCTAATTGGGGCTCAATAAAATGATTGACTATGGCTTATTTAAATGCAAACATACCAGTAACTTATGCACAAATAAGAAGGGAGTATTTGTATGACCTTACCAGACATCATGGGGAAGTTGAAGATTGTATTATATTCGGCGTTACGTCAATCACGGGACGTCCTATCCTATTTCATGCGATTATGGAAAACGGGGCTATCTTCTATCGTCTCCCGATTAGCGCCTTCATTCAGCGCGGCTTTGAAGCAAAAGAAGTTCCTCAACGTAGACTTGATGAGTTGGAGCTCTGGAATTCTTTTAGTTATTATCCTGCTATTACTTCTTACGATATCCTAGACGGACAAGCAGGGAAATATATCGGTAAAGATAAAAAATGGTACTCAGGTAAATATTTATTTACTGTTGACTGGGCTCACCCAGAGAGTAATATAGTAGACACTGATCATTCAGAAATACCGCACGAACATAAGTGCGCACATATACTTGCCTTAGATGACGGCAACTATGCGGCTCAGCCAAACAACAGAATTATATGGGACATACCTTCATTTACTGTGAAGGATGATATCCCGGACTGGAAAGTTCAAACAAGCGAGTGGAACGTAGAAGACTCTCGCCAGTGGAGAACAGAGGACACTGATAAATTTTTCTATGAAATTGAGGAGAAGAAAAAATGAGTATTAGATATATAACACCACAAAATATTTGTGAAGTATGTGGTATCAGAACTAGAGGATTACCTTGCCCAACATGCACCGAGGTAAAAGAAGAAGTGATATCTATATGGAAAAAAATTTGGAAAAAAGTTAAATCCTTATTTACGCCAAAGGCACAGTAATGAATTTAGCTGATCTGTTAAAGAAAAATATTGTAATGGTTCCTGTCGTAGCTTCGGTCTTGGTCGGAACTTTTACAGGTGTAAAATACATTGTTAATCTAACAGACACAATTAATGGCAACAGAGCAGAGATAGAAAAAATTAAAACAGTCGATCTTGTAAATATACAAAGAGATATGGCTGTACTTACAGAAAAAACAAATACAATCCTACAAAAATTAGAACGAGCAGAAGGCACATGGGAAATGGCTGAAAACTTGTATGAGTTGTTAGCTAATCGTGTCAATGACCTGGAGTGGGATATCAAAGATTTAAATAGAGAAATAAATTATTAGGATGAATTATGGAGATAGCCAGGATGAATTATTACTTTACAGGTATATTGGTTGTCTTACTTTGTTTATTAGCTTGGATTGGCCCTGCATATCCTAGAAACGAATATTTAAACTCATACCCTAACGAATGTAGAACTGGTGAAGTAGATGTATCAGTGTCTCGTAGAGATTATGATTATAACAACTATGATAATTCTTGGAATGGTAGTGAATCAGAAGAAGTAAGACTTACGTTTAGAAAATACCTTGGTAATTTACAATGTAATGAAAGAAATGATTTAGCATTAGAGAATGAAAAACTTAAACAACAACTAGAGTTAATGAAAATGTGTAACAAGGTTAACAGAAATCCTACACTAAAACGTAATGAAAATTTTAATTTATTAGTATCAAAATGTGAAGGTGTAATTCCTACAAAGGTTGAAGAAGAAAGACCTACAGAAAAAAATACCTGGAAAGGTATGAAAAAAGA
>Ga0114934_10002493_pt1 | contig 11766 bp, 9 predicted proteins | sample 4SBtaG_2_FD_99695 | JGI IMG/M metagenome (GOLD analysis project Ga0114934, IMG submission 99695) | Deep subsurface microbial communities from Kolumbo volcano to uncover new lineages of life (NeLLi) - 4SBTROV10_white metaG | ecosystem: Environmental > Aquatic > Marine > Volcanic ...
AGTTACGGTGGAGAATATTGGGATCTTGGTCTGGGGCTTAGTAGCATGATTCCGTTTAGTGGATTTGAGGGCAACCGCTTAGCTTTTGAGTGGATACAACCCTTGAATGATGACGTCAATGGCTTTCAGCTCGAGCGCGAAGGATCATTGATTGCCTCCTGGAGCATTTCCTATTGAAGCGCCGCAGTGCAAAGATTTTTCATCGCCATTCTTTTAAAGCGATGGGTTCTCCATGCGAGATTCAATTATTCGCTAAAAATAAAGTCGAAGCTAAACGCGTTACGGCTATTGCAATCGCTGATGTTGAGCGTCTAGAAGCACTTTATTCGCGTTATCGAAGCACCAGTTTTCTATCGGAAATTAATCGAATTGCTTCCATTGGCGGTAGCATTGAAGTTGATGCTGAAACCGCTGGGTTGTTAAATTACGCGGCAACGTGTTTTGAAGAAAGCGATGGTTTATTCGACATTACGTCAGGTATTTTGCGAAAAGCGTGGCATTTTGACCGACATGAAGTGCCGGATGAAAAAAAAGTGCAGTCGTTACTTCATAAAGTGGGTTGGCAGCGACTACGCTGGAAACCTCCATTGCTTGAATTCCCAGTATCGGGTATGGAGATTGACTTTGGGGGTGTTGTCAAGGAGTACGCGGCTGATCGGGCGGCTGCTTTGTGTAGGACTGAAGGCGTATTACACGGCGTGGTTAACCTTGGCGGTGATATCAAAATTATCGGCGGCCGGCCCGATGGGAGCCCTTGGCGAATCGGTGTCCAGCACCCTCGCAGCTCAGGGGAGTATATAACCCATATTGTATTGCGAGAAGGTGGTGTTGCTAGCAGCGGAGATTACGAACGCTGCATTAAGCTTGATGGTCAGCGTTATGGCCATGTGCTTAACCCCACGACCGGATGGCCGGTGAAATTCATGGCATCGGTAACCATCGTGAGTGATTTGTGTATGTTGGCTGGAAGTGCGTCGACAATCGCTATGCTCAAGGAATCGGAGGGCCCCACGTGGCTTGAGGCTTTAGGGGTCCCTCATTTTTGGGTAAATGTCGATGGGCATTCCGGTGGATCACTAGCAACTCCTTTTGCTATTGGTAGCGAAAAAAATAGCCATACATCGCTCTGACCAGACTATTCGGCGAATAATCGCCTCCAGTCGACCTTATCTCGCTATCTTCAAGCATTCCTGTGTTCGGACAGCCTTTCGGACATGCCACCTTTCAGTTTCGTTGAGTATCGTCGGGACATACTGACATTTTTCTATGTCTAGCTACGGTACCCTATTGCAAGAGTAAGTGTGGTATTTCACACACTTTATAGGAGAAGTAAGGGATTTCACTCACTTATGCAGCGCCTAAAAGGGCTTCATAATCATGATTGAATTAGGCTAACTTATTAAAATTAATCAGTATTAATGTTTTCATGATCAATTGTAAGTTCTTGGTCCAGCCATTGCTTTATAAGTGTTGAGGGGCATTTGTGCAACGCTAGTCGTTTACAGATAACTTGTTCGGTCTAATTGGTCGAATTCGAGTTGTCGGTGATTATTTGGGGCATTGTATTAGTGGTTGGTTTCATGTTCATTCAGTAACTTAAAATAATTTGTCATAGATAATAAAGAGGAGAAATATTATGAAAAATATACTCACCAAACGGATCAGGCAATTGGTGATGTCATCGCTAACAGTTTTTATTCTTTGCTTTGTGCAAGGCGCTTTGGCGCATACGACCTTGGTGCCTAACGTGCTTGATGAAGGTGCAAGAGTTTTTGCTAGTGTTTCGATATCCCACGGATGTGACGGTACACCAGTGCGGGCGCAAGCTGTGGTTTTCCCAGGAAGCGATGGTATGGTGGAAGAGGTTGGTGTAGGGGAAGACCCTAATGTGGCAACGACGTTTGGCGACCATTTGCAGGGTGGACTGCATTCGTCCGCGCGTTTAACCCAGGATAAGGACGTCTTTAGAACGCAGACCCAATCCGAATTGGGCGGCGCCGCTGGTTTCCATTTTAAAAATGGCTATCTCCAAGTTGATCTTACCGGACAGATACCCGTCAGATATAGTACCCCAACATTCCAAGCTGCTAGTTGCGCGAAGAAAGTAGATATCTTGATTCCCATCGCCAACTGGTGCAACAAATCGGCCACTGCGCCTAACCGTGTTGACGTTTGGATGGGGCGTTTAACAGCGAAATTCAATGACCCTACAGTACAACCCGTTGGCTTTTGGCCAAGAATCACGGTTCATCGTGATATGGCCAACAATCCATTGGACGCTGCATGTGGAGATGGAATTGACCTCGAGTGGTCACCTACCGATGCTCAAATCGATGAGCTACTTCCAATTGAGGGCTATTGGCCAGCTAATGCCGCGCCTTAACTTACTAAAGATGTAATTAAAATTGGTTTCACTTGCTGCGAGTCATCGAGTCTTTTGTTCGGCTCGGTGATTCAAGCAAGGTGGTGAATTACGAGAAATACGCTAAAAAAACACCATTTTATATGTTCGCTCTTGATCAAAAATACAGTCTCCAACTGGAGAACCGTAGGTTAGAGGCAAATATCGACAGTCACTCGTATCGAAATATACCGCTTCGCTGCAGAAGACTAAGAACCCTTGCTAGTTTTGTGAACCAGAAAAATGTTGCTCGTATAAAACTATCACAAATAATTTACAAGAAACCCCGAGTAATGCAATGAAAACAAAAACCATCAAATACAAGGTATTATTGGCTGTGGTCGGCTTCGGGTTATCCCTGGCCGGGTCTACAGCTTTTGCGGCGGGACTCTCCGCTAGCTCATCTATCGATTATAGTTTCGCCTTATTCGAAACGACCTCGGGTGATGCCACATTAAATTTTGGCGATCCGACTTTTTTCTCGCAGACAGCTGCTAATTTTATCCACCAAGATCCGAATCAGCTTTTCGTTACCGAAGGTGGGGGTTCAGTGACCGCAGATGCCAGCGCACTTCCACTAGGTACCAATGCATCGACCAGTATCCAGAATGTCGGGTTTGGTGACGCCAACGCCCAAATCTTTTTGGATTACACCGCAACTGGAACAGGTACCGTGGATATTTCGATTCCCTACGCATTGAGCATTGAACTGTCAGACTTTGGGCTTGACCCTAACGTTATTGTAGACCCTAGCACTACAGCATTTGCATTAGCGCAAATCAGCGAACAGGGTACTAATAATCTTGCAGAAGATTTTCTGCAAGTCTTCGCATCGGATGGGAATGGTTTTTTTGGAAGCTTTGGTGACCAAGCCTTGCATCTTGCATTGAGTGTCATCGATGGACAGTCTGGTACCTTGATATTAAACAGTGAAGTTAATGCCGAGTTGGTTGCTACTGTCGTCCCGGTCCCAGTGCCTTTGGTACTTATGGCAAGTGGATTGATCGGTCTTTTTGGGTTGGGTGCCAATCGAAGAGTGAGTGGCTAATTTGTGGTCTAAAAATGACGCACGCTTGGGGCTGAGAGGACTCTGTCATTCGTGGCAAAGTAGAAATAAGTTTTTTTTGGGACTCAGCGTGTACATTTATAACTCTAAAAAATAAGAGCTGTATTATCAATAATTTATAAGTTCAAAATGCATCGTGTATCTAATCATTTGGCGTGGAGTCTTGTAATCTGTAAGGGTCTAGGAAGTCTTAGTACATAGTAGGTCAGTAGTATGAAAATCGAATTAAAAAAACAATATTTTCCAATAGCGATTGCGTTGTTTGGAAGCTTTCTAGTTGCTCCAGTAGAAGCGGCATTAGAGCTACGGGGTTCTAACGATGAATTTGTATACAATCCTGAAAGCGATACGACGTTTGCGAGAGACGCCAATTTGTTCAAAACCCAGGCGGCCAATAATGCTAATTTGGTCAATTCCATTACCAGTTTGACCCCTACAATTGTGGATCCGCTGTGGGGTCCTCAGAATTTGGACGATGGAAGCCATTTCGACACCGATTCCGGTTCAATGACATGGTTTGGGGCCGTAGCGTGGATTACTTGGCTGAATGATCAAGCATACGGAGGGCAAAGTAATTGGCAGTTGCCGGAAATCCTTCCTGTCAACGGAAGTAGTATAAATTATTTATCAAGTTTCGACGGGAGTTCCGATATTGGCTGGAATAATGGTAGTCCAGCCAGCGCACTGGGAAATATATTTTATACGGAGCTTAGTAACATTGGCTCAAAAGAAATCGATGGGAGCGATGTGAGCGAAGGAATCGGGGTAACCAATTTGGGTCCGTTCCAAAACCTTGACAACGCTTTCTACTGGTATGGGAGTGAATTTGAACAAGATCCCAGCTTTATCGATAGCGCGTGGGGTTTCTCCACCTCCACCGGGGCGCAAGGTTCAAACGCTAAGCCTAACGGTGGCCCTTCAGCAAACACTTTTCGTGCCTGGGCAGTGCTACCGGGTGAGCCGGTGGCGGCGGTGGTGCCTCTTCCGGCGCCAGTTTGGCTATTTGGCTCTGCGCTTACAGGGTTAATCGCGTTGGGCCGACGCCGTGCAGCTTAATTAAAATAGCGACCCAGGGATTGGGGTATCAGTCTATTCACCCCCTAAAATGGAGTTAACAGGGGGTGTGCTGCGCCAAGGAATATAGTCTGCTTGATTGTTAATGACGATTGGATGATGCCGTAAGATCGTCTACCGCTAACGTTTGAACCGATTAAGCCCAATAAACGTGCCTCCGTTTCGTTCACAAATAATTCGCATTAGGGTGGCAAATCGTGTACCGGTTTGCTGTTGGTGCACGGGCTGGCTGAATAATACTGGAAATCCAATCGCATGAATGCGGACCAATCGGTTACCGTGATTGTCGGCTTTATTTATGCGGTCTACTCCTTTGATAACGGCATCAATCGATGGCCCCGAAAATTCATCACCGAAAACGTAAATACTTATTTTTCTGTTCTTGGAATAAAATGATCTAATTGCTTTGGTGATGCCCTCGACAGGGCTGCTGTTGCTGAAAGAATTCCAGGTGCGTAACCGTTGGATGATGGCTTTACGGCGGGCCGGTGTGTCTTGTATCCATTTGCCTCGGTATTGGGAAAACATATAGTTTCCCATGTCATTCATTACTTGTATGCCCTTGACTTTAGGGTAGATATCTAGCGTTTCGGTGACTTTTTGAACAACCAGATTCCAACTGTAGTTGTACATACTACCCGAGGTGTCAATGACAAAAATGATATATTCGCTGTCGACGGGAATACCGCCTATGAGCCCTTGATTCGACACTTTTCTTGGATTACGATTCAAGCGGCGCATTTCCTCGGTTAGATTCTGCTTTGCCGAGGCGAGTTGGCCTTCGATAATATTTTTAACGTCGGCTTTTTGTTTGGAAGCAGAAAATTGGCTGGATATATTGGACAAATTTCCTTGTAGTCCTGTAAGCCGAGCCTTATCTTTCGATAGTTGTTCCTGTTTGACGGTCAGCTGGCGAATTAATACATGGGTTTCCCCTCTAATTTCGTGGAGTTCTTGTTCAAGTTTTTGTATGCGACCCGAAAGATTTTCGTGAGCTTCTTCGATAACCGTGGGTTCGGCGTATTTGCTTAGTACGAGCAATAGGATAACGGCTCCGAACCCGCAGCATACGATGTCGAGAAATGACAGACTAAAGACCTCTATTGTTCTTTTAGTCCGCATTTTCACCAATTTTCATGGCCAATCTTTAGATGGACTCAACAGGGAGCCTTTTGTTCGGATCGCCAGCTTCCAAAAAGCACTGGATGCATGAGGATCTCCTTCTATGGGAAACAATATAGTATTAACCGGTATTCCGGGGGAAAGCTGTTTTAATGCGGTTTGAAAATACTCTAGGCGTTTCTCGCCGGAAACTTTTCCTCTGTTGGATTTGGTTTTCCCCTGGGTGGGCAGTCCATCGGTTAGTAGGAAAACGTTATCCGGAGGTGGACGCATCGATTTTAGACTGACGAATGCCTTATAGAGACTGGTTCCTTTTTCTGGGGCGGTCTTTTTTAATTTATCGATTGCTTGATTCAAATAATTTCCACTCGAAGCGGAAAGCCATTTGGAATGAGTTCCTGAAAGTAAGGCTTGGCTTGCTTCGTTGAAGCTATAGATTTGAAACTGGCTAGAGGGTGGGATTTGGGCGGTTAGCCAATCTACGGTGGAAACCACCCGTTGCCATTTTGCCGTGCGAATTCGTTGGGCTTCAGAAAGATTTCGTTGGCGAATAATATTGACGATTGTGGTATCGAGCATGCTTGCGGATGTATCCACCAGAATAAAAATTCGTTTCCCTCCGACTTTCAAACCCGTTAGGTATTGGCGTTCTCCCTGCCCAATAAACTTTCTAACCTTATTACCCCGGTCGCGGCTAACTTCTTCTGTTTCTAATCGTTGAGTTTCTTTTTCAAGGGATTTGAGTTCGTTTTCTAGTTGCTTAATCTGCTCGTTGCTGGTGAAGGTATTTTGGTCGAGTTCAGATATGTTTCGTTTCTTATGTTGAATGGCAGAAACGATGTTTTTTGAAAGCGCCAGCGTTTTCACTAATTCTTGATCGCTTTGATCCAGGGAATTTTTTAGCTGTGCAAGATTTTTTTGTCCGTCTAGGATTTCTTGTTCGAGCAAGTTGACTTGCGAAATTAAATCTTGATTGATTTGATCTCGGTGAGCTACAGTTTTGGAGCTTATGATCATGACTAACAGAATGACCGCCCCAAAACCACAAAACATTATGTCAAGGAAAGCAAGACCGAAAATGTTGAGAGGCTTTCTTGCCATGCGACCTTAGTGTTTAAAAGCAGTATTTTTGGGTGGCACCAATGTGATTAGTCGAGAGGTCGGACTTGTAGACGCCGAATGAGGTACCGATCACAATAGGTTTCGGTGTCCAGTACTAGGCGTTCCTGTACCAATTGGAGTTGGTGAACGATAAACATAAGTACAATACTAATCAGTAGCGCAATCAGTGTGGAATTAAAGGCTACCCCAAGACTTTGGGTTACCCCGGTTATGTCTCCTTCAACTGCTTTGTATGCTTGGCCCAATGCTTCCCCAATTCCACGTACCGTCCCGATAAATCCAATTGAAGGGATCGCCCAAGCAATATAGCGGATCATGCTTAATTCGGATTCTAAACGTTCCGATTCTGAGTCACAAACGTTGATTACAGTGGTAGAGACGTCCTGTATATTGCGGGTTGAAGCGAATCGATGCAGGCCGGTGAGTAAAGCGCGAGGGAGGAGATATTCCTGATATTTGTTGGGTAAGGCCTGAATGGTTCGTGAAAACGCGCGAGTATCTTCCGGGAATATTTGTATGCCTTCGGTTACGGGAATCAATTCTTCAAAAAGCAAACCTCGTTCACGTATGATTGCAATGCCCTTGTATCCCATAATTGCAAAAGCCCAAAGCATGAGGATAAAGCAAATTTCTTGCTCATAATCCCGCAACGTTACAAAAACAGACCGGATGGGTAAATAGTTTTTGTCATTTTGAACTTGTTCTATCTGTTGTTTTACGATCGAATCAGCTTTTGGCCTGATAACAGCCACGTAGATGGCATGGACAATGATTACGGCAATAACCAAGGAAAATATTTGATACACAAATTCTGTACCGAGAATTTTTTTCATCGCAATTTAAATATCAGCAGGGAAGGAAACCGCAACGTCCGCAGAAATTTTTTCGCTTGGAACGAAACGCTTTGAGCGTACTATTTTAGATTTTTTGGTTTTGTTAGGTGTGGATTGTTTTGTTGTTGCCTTTGCTTTGCCTTGGTTTCTAGGGTCTCCTTGAGGATTAGCTGGCAGATCCGCTGGCAACACGTGGATTGGAAATACCAATATTAAAATAAATAGAGAAAAGTTTTTCATTGATCAGTGTATTTGGCGATTCTAAATCCGACATCGGGACGTTTTTTTTGGCTGTAATCTCGATACGAAAAACGCAGTTGACTGATCGTGCCATATTTCCAACTTGATCCCCTGATGGTATGGTGGGTTCCCTGGCTCTGACCAGAGGGGTCCTTTAGAGGTTGAGCTCCCACGCTTGGATATACGGTATAGTAATCGTGTACCCATTCCGCGACATTTCCCCCTAAATCATAAAACCCAGAGGTATTAGGCTTGAAGCTTCCAACAGGTGCTGTTGCGGGAAAGTTATCAGAATAATTCGATAATGCACTGGCAACCAAGGTACTGGATGAGGTATCGGCATAATTGCCTTCGACACGGGTTGGTGGAAATCCAGAACCCCAGGGATATTTTAATGGTGTATTGCCTCCCGAAAAACGCGCGACCCAAGCCCATTCTGCTTCCGTGGGTAACCGATAACCCGAGGGGATAGGTTTGCGAGCGACAATATTATGTCCATTTTTTATATATACGGGAGTTAAGGAATCCCTTTCACTTAACCAGTTACAATAACTCGCGGCTTCTTCCCAAGTGACTTGCACCACTGGGAGATCGTTTTGGTCAAGCGAGTGTCGTTGAATCGAACCAGAACGATGGTCGGGTTTAAATGCGCGGAATTGGGCATTTGTAACTTCCATGACAGCGAGATAGAAAGGCCGGGTCAATTCAACTGTGCGAAGCGTTTCGTTCGCTCTTCTACCCTGTTCCCGACGTGACGCACCCATGCTAAAACGACCTGGTTTGACGTAAAGCATCTTCTGTCCTGCTGCGGTGGTAATGGACTTCTGACCGGATTTAGATTTTACGGCGGATAGCTTGGCACTAATTTCTTTTGTGAAAACCGTGCTTGGGGTTATTTGGGTTTTAAAATTTTGGTATCCCTTTTTCTTGATTTCAAGCGTATGGGGAATTGCGCTTAACCGAATTTTACCTTGGGTACTTTTTATTTGTTTTCCATCGACATAAATTCTGCCTCCGCTAGGCGTGACGTTCAACATGACATAACCCAATTTTGGTACCATCTTAATATCAAGTTTTGCCTGCTTCGCGGGTTCAATATTGATGGTACGTGTTGTAGATTCATGCCCGGTTTTGGTCAGTACGACTCGATGATCGGCTTCTGAAATCAATGATAAATCTAAGGGTGTTTGTCCTCGATAAATACCATCTACCGTGACTGTTGCGCCGCGGGGGCTGCTGTTTACCGATAGTTTGCCATCGGCTTTTTTAAGAAAAATTTTCGGGATGGTTTGAGGCTGGTTGGCCTTGACTACCAATTCCAATTGCTCGAGTGAATATCCTTCCAATTGTGCTTTCAGGGTATGTACACCATCTAAAATGTCCACCGTTAAGGGGGTTAAACCTTTTTCTTTGTCATCGATCCATATTGAGGCTCCAGAAGGGTCCGAAGCGATAGAGATGGGTGCCCATTTAGGAATTAGGTTTATGGCTAGTTTTTGGGTTTTCCCTTTACCCTCAGTGACGAAATCGGTTTGGAAATGAAGGTATCTTTCAGAATCTACGGCGATAATATGCTTTCCGGCGCTCAATTCGATAGCTTTAGAGGGTACGTTGTTTATTTTTTCGCCATCTATGACAAGTTCTGCCTTGACGAGGGGGTGTATGGAAAGGTTGAGATAGCCCGGAAGTATTTGCAATGAGAACTTTTTCTCTTGAGTTTGTTCTTCGTTTACCTCAATCATTTCCTTCAACAATCGGTAACCTTGTTTTTGGGCGATGACAAAGTAATTGCCTGGAAGGAGTAAATGTCGGTCGGCTAAATTAAATTTAAGAAATCCGCCTTCGATATCAAAATTATCGGGTTCTGGGCGTATTTGAATTGATACTGATTTTGCCGAAAATACGAAGCTACACACCAGCAAAAGACATATAAATGCCAATGATAATATGGCGACTATTGGTTTGCGTTGGAGATACGAATCTGTTTTTACCGATACCGCTTGGACTGGTGGTGTCGAAGGCGGTTGCACTTGGGGACGAATTGTTTTTTCATCCTGTGCAGTTTCAATTTGAAAAACCAGGGATTGGCCAACACTCCGATATAAAATCCGCGCACTCTCAATTAGAATGGTATCCCCATCGTATAGCCAGCATGAGTCGAAGATTTGTTCGTTGTTCAAAAAGACTTCATGGTCTTCCACGGGTTGAATAAAAGGGTTTAGATCCGACATTCCCAGAAAGGCGTGTGTTCCTTCCTCTTTTACACCGGATAGTTGGACGGCTACACCATCCCCAACACCCAGGGATAAAGGAAAGTTGTCGCGATGGTAATCGCGTGTTTCTCCGGCATCGACTATGCGAATAGATTGAATCAAATTCGTTCCTCACAACGCACCGGAAATGGGGGCGTGCCTGGGTTTCCATCGACGATTATTTGTTTTCTAATGTCGCGGTAACCGGGGCGAGTACCAACTACTGTGTAAGTACCCCGTCGCAGCATCAATTCCTGAGTGGAAAAGGTACCCAATTTCCCAACTTTGTAGATTACAACTTCGGTCGCATTATCAGATATTAGCTTGATAGAAATAGGCGTCTGGGCCTGTTTAATTTGCGTGGCGAGCGCAGACAACTTTTTTGTCAGCTTATTACCTGGATTTTCAAGAGAATTGGCGAATGAAAGTAATTTTTGTGCGTGTACGAGCGGGTCTTTTGAGTACAATCGCGAGGGTTTTTTTAGGTAATAATCCAGTTGTTGATTAACTTGTAAAAACTGCTCACTCCGCTTTTTCCCTTGCTGGGCAAATAGGACATCGGGATCCAGTGCGAGTACTGATGCATAATGATCTGTGGCTGTTTGCCAGTTTTCATGTCGCTCGGCAGCCATGGCCTTTTGTTTGTTTACAGTTATATTTTCTATCTTAAGACCCTCATTGGCTTGATTCAGTGCTTCATTGATTTCTTTGGAAGCTGGCTTGATTGTGCGCGCTTTTTGGAACGCTTTCTTTGCTTTCGAGAAGTTGCCAAGATTCAAGGCATCGAATCCTCTGCTCATAATCTTGTTGAAGTTTTGTTCAACAATAATACGGTGAACGCGATCTATCCCAGATTGTGCTAGCTCTGAGTCTGGATCGATCGACGCTGCGTTTTTGTAATCTGTCAGTGATTGTTTAAAGCGTTGTTGGGTTTCGTGTTCTTTTGCCAGCTTCAACAGTTTGAATACTTGTTCGATATGGGCAGCGCGACTTAAGTTTCGGCGTACATAATCATTGCTTGGGTCCATGGTGAGAGCTAAGGTGAAATGTTGCTGGGCTACAACACCATTACCCAGAGTTAATGCGGCATCACCTTCCTTTATGACTTGTTCTAACCGTTCAGGCAGGACTGTTTCCAATTCTTCTAAAATGTTAACGCCTTGAGCATAAAGTGTGGCGGCCTTACTAAATTGTTGTTCGTGGAACGCATTATCACCAGTTTTGGTGATATCCAACAGCTTAGAATATTGTGCGCCACCCCATTTAGATACTGCCTTTTCATGTAATGTTTCTTGGAGATTGAGTAGATGTCCAAGTATTTTTTCCGCTTTTATTTTATTTTTAGTTTCGGTTTCTTTCTTAAAGCCTATTTCGGCCACTGGTGGAGTGGGAGATTTGCCAGATTTGATTACTTGATCACTAGCCCCTGGGTTCTTTTGGGCAATCGCTTGATTTTGTCGTTCCTCGGTAAGTCTTGCTTCAATGGCAGCCGGCAAAAATATAAATATGCCCAGTACCAAGGCAATTAATAGGAGGAAGGAGCAGATTAGAATGGTTCGCGTAGTGCTTTCTCGCTCGGGGTCAGACAGTATCGTTCTCGAATGACCTCCAATCGGTAAGTTAGTGGGGGCAACCACAGGAATCTTTTTTCGTTCC
>Ga0114934_10002494_pt1 | contig 11760 bp, 10 predicted proteins | sample 4SBtaG_2_FD_99695 | JGI IMG/M metagenome (GOLD analysis project Ga0114934, IMG submission 99695) | Deep subsurface microbial communities from Kolumbo volcano to uncover new lineages of life (NeLLi) - 4SBTROV10_white metaG | ecosystem: Environmental > Aquatic > Marine > Volcanic ...
TAGAGTATAATAATGTTGTTGCTAAAAGTCTTGATTCTGGAATTATATATATTCAAATCAAATCTTTTTCAAGGAATTTAAGTTATCAGTTTGCAAAAGCATTAGATTCATTATCGCAAAATACTGAATTCAAAGGTTTTGTTATTGATTTGAGGGCTAATGGAGGAGGGCTATTAAAGTCATCGATTAATATTGCGGAATATTTTCTTTCAAAAGGAGATACTATTACGATTACCGAGGATAACTATGGTAAAAGAAAATATTATATCGCTTCCCAAGACGGTAAGTATAAAGATTTACCTTTAGTGATTCTAATGGACGAATTCACAGCATCTGCATCAGAAATGCTATGTATGGCCATACAGGATAATGATAGAGGTTATTTGATTGGCAATACATCATTTGGCAAAGGGGTGTATCAACAAGATGTAAAAATTTACGACATTTTTGCACATATAACAACAGGAAAATATTTCGGTCCGAGTGGAAGAAATATTTCAATAATTAGCAGTTTTGATACAGTAATATCCAAACACGGACGTAAAATTGTTGTTTCTATAGGCGTCAATCCAGATGAATTTGTTTATCCTTCTGAAACTTTAGATGAAATTTTAAATATAATCGAATCTGAAATTTCCGATAGTTTATTGTTATCATATCTTTATTCTCCTAAGTGTGAACTGAAAAATATTAAAACCCCAAGTGAGTTAAAAAAGTTTCTTCAAAAATATCCTTACCAGTATTTTCAGGATAAAATAGAATTTAACGTCGATGATTTTTATGAAGTTGAAACAGATAGTTTATTATATATTTTTTGGGGACAATATGTTTTACCGTATGATATTATAGAAACAAGTAAAGTGAACAATGATTATTTAATAAAAAGAGCCAAAGAAATAATTGAAAGCGATTCGATAAATGATTATATTTTCGGGGAAGAGATAATTGAACCTATTTTATTAATAGACTAATTTTACATAAAATTAAGACCAGCTCCAACATATATGCTAAAATTTTTTGTTTGAAAAACATTTGACATTACCCAACCGTCAGTTTTGTATGATAAATTTAAGAAAAGAAATGTATGTTTATAAATAATTTTAGATTCTGTTTCGAATATCCCTCCCGGTTTACTATTTATATCATCAAACATTAAGTTTTCAGGTTGATACCATAAACCAAGCATGTATGAATTTGAAATTTTAAAATTATTTAATCTAAAATTGTTATCAATGAGTCCAAAATCAATACCAGGGCTATGGAGTCTTTTACTGTTGTACAAATGAAAATCAAAGTAGAGTTTAGTATTTTCATTTTTCAAAAATATATTAAGCGACATATCATTACCAAAAGAAGTTAAAATGTTTCTAAATGCAAAATTGAAATACAGATTTTCAAATTTATGCGATAAATGTATTTTATTTATACCGAAAATCATAGGAGAAACAACATTTAAAAATTGAAGATATCCTTGTTTTTTTAAATATTTCAGTTCTTCTGTTGTCAGGTCAGAAGGTTTTACATACCTATCAATACCAAATCCAGAAGGATGTATGCCTCTTGCCTCGTAAGGTTCGTATGGTTTGAACAAATCATAAACCCATGCTGTAAAATCAAATCCAGTGAAATCTCGATTACTAATTACATCACCATCATCCAAATTGGCTTGAATTGTTTCTGTTTCTGCATCTTCTGTGTGGCAAAACCAGACATAGTAAATCGAATTAACAGACCAAAGCATTTCCATTGCAAAATACGGGTAATTTTGATTTTCATAAAAATTCAAGTTTTGTAATCTTTTTGTCAAAGAATATTCTCCTTCTATTCCAGCAGAATGTAACCTTACAAAATCAGATGGATTTTCAAGTTTAAAGCGAATCAAATCTTCGTCAGTTACATTGTAAACCATAATCACTGAACTAAAAATTGGAAAATCATAGATTTGATCATAACTGTTTACGAGATTTTTTGTTAGAACAGCTCTGTGATATTCTTCGTGTAACCAGCTATCACCAAGAGGAAGATATTCTGAAAAAGTCAACGCACTAATTTCTAAAAGGCTTTGTGACATATAATTTAGAAAATAGCTATTAAACCAATGGATTTTAACTTTTGACAATCCATAAAAAATAGAATTGTAAAACGACGTAGAAAGCTCCAAACTTTGGTGCATACTTGGGTTTGATAAACTTCTAAAATAATTTAAAACAGATGGTAGTGACTTTTTTTCAATCGTCTGAATTGCACTATTTTGATATGGAAAATCATAAGGCGAAAATTTTATTATCAAATTATTAGTATCTTGAGAAAAACTTGTTAATTGTATAAATATAAAAATTAAAAAGATTAAATTTTTTTTCATCTGACAATATTTTGAAAATCAAAAATATATAAAAAAAAGAGATATAAAAAATTTTTTTTTTTGCATAATAAAAAAAACGAATTACTTTTGCATCACAATTTTTAACGGCGCCATAGCTCAGTTGGTAGAGCAACGGACTGAAAATCCGTGTGTCCCTGGTTCAATTCCAGGTGGTGCCACAAAAAGCGGCTAATTTTAGCCGCTTTTTGTGTTTTGGTAGTATTTTTGCTGATATTTATATGATTAAATTTTTTTTTATCAAAAAATTTTTTAAAATTGTAAAAAATTATAAAAATTTCAAGTTGTGGAAATCGCAAAAGTAATCAAGTCAATACTAATAGCACAAGACAGACTCTATATAGAAAATTTTGGTACTTTAAAAACAAAATTCAAGAGTGCTCAAATACTTTCCAATGGCGAGATATTGCCTCCCACAAAACAAATATACATTGATGTAGAGGATAATGAAAAAGATAACAATCTTTTGAACGGAATAATGAACGAAGGAATTTCTAAAGAAGAAGCAGAAGAACGAATAAAAAAATTTGTTAATGAAATAAAACAAAGATTAGACAATAATCAAAATTTTGAAATAGAGAATCTTGGTTTTATTTTTAAAAATAAAGAAGGTTCTTATGAATTCAACCAAACTACTAAAGAATCACTGATATTAGAAACTGTTGGATTTGATTCAATAAAAACGACAGAAATAGAACCTGCCAAAGTCAACAAAACTGCTGAAAAAAACGAAAAGACGAAAAATAAAAAAGAGGAAAAAGTTAAGGTTACAGAAAAAAAGAAGCCAAAAGAAAAAGTAAAAAAAGCAACTGTTAAAAGCAAAAAAGATGAGCACACAAAAACGAAAAAATTTAATTCGTACATCGCACCAATAGTTATTGCAGTTGTTGCTATTATTGCAGTTATATATTTCTTTGATCCAATTAAAAATTTCGTAGGAGATATTTATGCAAAGTATATTAATAAAGAAAATACAGATATTAAGAATACAGATACTTTAGTTACTAATAATCAAGTAACAGATACAATCCAATTTAATCTGGACAAAGAATATAAGAAATTACTTGATGCAAAAATAGGAGATATTGTAAACGTAGATTTAGGCAATAACTTTAAAAAATTCTACATTATTGTAGGTAGTTTTACATCAAGAGAAAATGCAAAACAAATGATGATACAGATGAAGAATATGGGATATAATCCTGTAACTGTGTATCAAAAGGGGCAAACTTATTATAGGGTTTCAATCGGAGCTTATAATAATGCCGACACTGTAATTTCTGAATATAGAAATTATACAACTAAATACGGACAATCTTGGATACTAATAAACAAAAAATAGATGCATACAGCAAGATATTATAAGGTTCTTGCAAACAATACCGTAAAGTGTGAATTATGCCCACATAATTGCACTTTAAAAGATGGTCAGACAGGTATTTGTCGTACACGATATAATGAAAAAGGAACACTTTTTACATCAGCTTATGGCAATCCTTGCGCAGTAAATATTGATCCTGTTGAGAAAAAGCCGTTGTTTCATTTTCTTCCAGAACACAAAACCCTTTCAATTGCAACAGCAGGTTGCAATTTTCGCTGTCTAAATTGCCAGAATGCCTCTATTTCTCAAATTTCTCCTTTAGAATCAGAAAATTATAAAATTCTACCGGAGGATGTTGTAAAAATGGCTTTAGATAAAAATTGCAAATCTATTTCCTATACTTATACTGAACCTACAATTTTTTTCGAATATATGATTGATACAGCACAATTGGCTCATATATCAGGCTTGAAAAATATTGTAGTAAGTAACGGATATATAAATCAAGAGCCATTAAAAGAACTAATTCAGTATATAGATGCATTTAATATTGATTTGAAATCATTTGATGATTATATTTATAAAAAATTAAATGGAGGAAGCCTTCAACCCGTATTAGATACACTTATTACTATTAGAGATTCTAATGCTTGGTTGGAAATAACAAATTTAATTGTTCCAACCTACAATGATTCTGAAAATATGATTGAAAATATGACCAAATGGTTAGTTGAAAATGGTTTCAGTAATTTTCCTCTTCATTTTAGCAAATTTTATCCAACTTACAAAGTAACAAATCTTTCATCTACCAAAGTGAGTGTTATTAACAAAGCCGTTGAAATTGCATTGAAAAACGGAATGAAATATGTCTATGCAGGAAATGTTTGGGGCAGTACATACGAAAATACATATTGTCCAAACTGTAACAACCTTATTTTTAAGCGTATGGGCTATGAAATTGTAGAAAAAAACAATTTAAAAGATGGTAAATGCGTTGAGTGTGGGCAGATAATACCCGGAGTTTGGTAGATTTTCAATGAAATAATTATTTTTGTCTGATAAAATATTAAGATGCTTAAACGTTTCAAAATTTTCACTTTCTCAAATCTTACGTGGATTTTTATTTTGTTAATATTATTTTGGGTATTACATTTTTTTAATGATAATCAAAGTTATCACGAAACCTTTTCAATCATTGGTTTTTGGTTTAATTCCACAAATAAAGTGTTATCAATTATTTTATCAATTCTTCTTGTGATTGCTAATGTTTTTATGCTTCTTTTAATTACTCAAAAATTTGAAATTTTTCCAAATAATAGTTTAATTCCTATTGTAATTTTTGTCCTTTTATCAGCATATATTCCAGGTCAAGTATTTTCCTCAATCTTATTATCAAATATTTTTATACTCTATGCTTTATACATTGTTCTAAAGTCAATGTCAACAAATAAGAGTTTATTATTATATTTAAATGTATCGATTATTGCTTTTATAGCAGGGCTTATTTATTATCCACATTTTGCCTTTTTCTTTATTTTATTGATAATTATATTAGTAATTCGTTCTGGAGTTAATAAAGAATTGTTGGTTGTCTTCTTTTCTTTTATTTTATTATCACTAATTTTTATGGAGTTATTTTATCTGATCAAAGGTAATGTGTTTGATATCAGCTCTTTTATGAAAGGTTTTGTGAATAGAGGAGATTCAATTACTTTAAAATTGCACGATAAAATTTTTATGGGAATTTTGTTATTTTATATAGTGTTATCAGCTTTATTTTTGATAGCAAATGTCAATCAAAGAGAAATAAGAATCAGAACAATTTTCAGCATATTTCTTCTTTTATTTGTTTATTCTGTGCTATTAGCTTTTATACCTTCTGCATATAAAAGTATATGGCAGTTTATGATTATTCCTGCTTCTTTTTTAATAGGATATTATTTTCAATTCGCTAAGGAAAGTAAGTTGAATCGTTTATTATTCAATCTGCTTTTTATTTTGCCTTTTTTATATCAGTTAGCTGTTATTTTTAACTTTTAAAAAATTGGTCAAGTTTTCTTATGTTTTTATTGAAAAGAGTGAAAATACCACCAATATTGTTAGCTTTAATAGACATAAAATCTTCTTTTGATTTTTGAAAAATTAACTTTAAGTTTTTGTTGCTTTTGCCACCAATTCTCATATTTACAGAGACTTTTGGTAAATAAACAATTTTGGGTTCTGTTTTTAGGATTCGCAGCATCAAGTCGTAATCAGCTGAAATCATATATTTTGTATTGAAAAATCCTAATTTATTATAGATTTCTTTTTTTGCATAAAATGTTGGGTGAGGCGGCATCCATCCGTTTTTGAGCTTTTTTTTCGAGAAATCGCCTGCTTTCCAATATCTAACAATATTTTTGCCATTTTGTTGAACATAAATCAAATCACTATAAACAACATCTGCCTGTTTGTTTATAAATATGTCAGCTATATTTTCTAATATTGTTGATGAAGCGAAAAAGTCGTCAGCGTGCAAGAAGCCAATTATATCTCCTGTTGCCTTTTCAAGACCTTTATTCAATGCAAAATAAATTCCTGCATCTTTTTCTGAAATTACCTTTGAAATATGTCTGAATTTTTCGACTATTTTCAGTGTTTTATCATTTGATTTTCCATCAATTATAATATGTTCTATGTTTTTGTAAGATTGTTCAGCAACACTCTTTAATGTCTGTTCTATAGTTTTTTCGTTGTTGAATGTAGCTGTTATTATTGTTATTTTCATTTTGAAAAGGAAGAACTTTCTATGTATTTGGAAGACAGCAAAATTTTTTACAAAAATTTGTAATAATAAATAAATTAATCAATTAATTTATTTGTTTCTGTGTCTGGAAAAATAACTACGGGTTTGAATTGTTTTGCTTCTTCTGGAGTCATAGTGGCATACGTGATTATTATTATAACATCTCCAACCTGAGCTTTTCTTGCAGCAGGACCATTTAGACAAATTTCACCACTACCTCTTTTGCCTTTGATGACGTAAGTAATTAGTCTTTCACCATTATTTATGTTAACAATATGTACTTTTTCTCCTTCAATTATATTTCCTGCATCCATCAAATCTTCGTCAATAGTAATACTGCCAATATAATTAAGATTAGCTTCTGTTACTTTTACCTTGTGAATTTTTGATTTTAAAACTTGGATAAACATTTTAATTTTTTTGCAAAATTACTACTTAATTTTGGATTTTGCCAAATATTAATGTTTATAGATATATTATTTTTTTTAATCGAAATAAATGTTATCAATTAATCTGATTTTTCCGCAATAAACTGCTATACAACCAACTTTATTTTTTTCTTCTGTCATTTCTTTTATCTCTTCCAAATTAACGTCGTCAACAATGGAAAAATACTCGACTTCTAAAAATGGATTTTTATTTATTTCTTCAATTACAAATTTTTTAATCTCTTCTACTGATTTGCCACTATAGTTTTCTTTTGCCTTTTTTAATGTTTTGTATATAACATTAGCATTTTTTCTTTGCTCATCTAAAAGCAATAGATTTCTCGAACTCATTGCTAATCCATCTTTTTCTCTGATAATAGGGCATCGGACAATATCAATGTTGTATTCTGCCATATATTTGGAGGCTAAAGTTTTTATTATAACATATTGTTGAAAATCTTTTTGTCCAAAAAATGCTTTGTTAGGTTCAACAATGTCAAACAACTTGCTAACTACCTGAGCAACACCATTGAAATGTCCTTTTCTGAAGCGCCCTTCCATTACTTTGTCAAGTTTTCCGAAATCAAATTGTCGTGTATCAGGTTCGGGATATATTTCTTTCACATCTGGAAGGAAAAGGATATCTGCTTTTACATTTTCCAATTTTTGAATGTCAGATTTTATTGTTCTTGGATAATTTTCTAAATCTTTTGAGTCATTAAACTGTGTTGGATTTACAAAAATACTAACAACAGTGACATCAGTTTGTTTCTTTGATTCGTCAATTAATGAAATATGTCCTGCGTGAAGAGCTCCCATTGTAGGTACAAATCCGATTGTTTTTCCTGCTGCTTTTTTATTATTAATAGCTTGTTTTAGCGAACTAATAGTTTTGTATGTTTCCATTTTTTGAATAAATTTGTAAAGTTTTTACAAAAAAAATGAAAATATCAACACCTCCCAAAATATCACGTTTTTTTTTCAAAGATGTTATGTTTGAGAAAAATACTTCTGATAAAGAAATATTTCTGACTTTTGATGATTGTTCGGATATAGATCTCACTTATGATGTGTTGGATATTCTTTCCAAAAAAAAATTAAAAGCTACTTTTTTCCCAATAGGTGAATATCTTGAATACACCAAAATACATCATTCTATTGAAAAATGTGGACACAGGATTGGGAATCATTCCTATAGTCATTTAAACGGTTTTTTTTCAAGCACTCAGGATTATTACGACGATGTTATGAAGTTTCACAGAATTTATGAAACCGATATTTTTCGTCCACCTTATGGTCGAATAACACAGAAGCAATTGAAATTAGTTCAACGTAATTATAAAGTTGTTATGTGGAGCATTATGACTTACGATTTTGACAGGACTATGAATGCAGACGATTGTTTCAATATTGTAAAAAAAAATGTGCGACCCGGTTCGATTATTGTTTTTCATACAAATTCTAAAGCACGAAAAAATTTAATCGACGCATTACAGAATACAATCAATTATCTTAATGAGCAAGGATTTTTGTTTCAAGTTTTATAATTTTCTTTTCTATCAAATTTTTGTCATTTTTTTTACTCTATAATTCAAAAATAGCATAATAATTATTTAGTTTCTTAACTCGCTAATTTTTAAAAAATTAAAAACTCATTTGTAATGGTCTTAATTTTAGAAAAATTATGATATATAATTTTTCTAAAATAATTATGATTTAGTTAAAAGTTTATAAGAGGATTATCCTTTCAAAATTTTATCAAATAGTCAAAAAACATCAAGATATAGGTTTATAAAAAAATATGGCTATAAAATTATGACGTAAATTAAATTTTACATTATGTAAAATTTAATTATAAAAATGACAATTTTGTTTACAAAATTGTAAAAAGTAAAGTTACAGGCGTAAAAGTTTTAGTTTACAATTGTAACGAAGAGTATTGTATTATCTTGATAATCAAATATTTTTGCAAAAAAACAAAAAGTTTCAACATGTTACAAATTGTTTACATAAGATAATCAAAAAATTTGTATTTTTGCATCAATAGTATAAAGCATAAATTGTGCCATATAAAAGATAAATAACAAGATGAAAAAAATTAGAAATTTTTGTATAATAGCACACATTGACCACGGAAAGAGTACTTTGGCAGATAGAATGTTGGAAAAAACAGGAGTGCTTACATCAGATAGTGGAGCAGAACAAGTTTTGGATGATATGGATTTGGAGCGAGAACGAGGGATTACAATTAAGAGTCACGCAATAAAAATGCCTTTAACATATAATGGAGAAGAATATATTTTAAATCTTATAGATACACCTGGCCACGTTGACTTTTCGTATGAAGTTTCTCGAGCAATCGCATCATCAGAAGGAGCATTGCTTGTTGTTGATGCAACACAGGGAATTCAGGCTCAAACAATATCAAACCTTTATATTGCAATAGATCATGATTTGGAAATAATACCTGTAATGAACAAAATAGATTTACCGGCTGCTCGTCCTGACGAAGTAATGGATCAGATTATTGACTTGATAGGTTGCAAAAGAGAAGAAATAATTTCTGCAAGTGCAAAAACAGGAGAAGGAGTAGAAGATGTTTTGCAGGCGATTGTTGAAAAAATACCAGCTCCTAAAGGTGATCCAGATGCAAAATTACAAGCACTGATTTTTGATTCTGTTTTTAATGCTTACAGAGGGGTAATTGCATATTTCAGAGTTTTCAATGGAACAATAAAAAAAGGAGACCTTGTTAAATTTTATAATACAAAAAAAGAATACGAAGCAATAGAAATCGGGTATTTAGGAATGACATATAAACCAACTGATGAAATAAATGCCGGTGAAGTTGGCTATATTATTTCAGGTGTCAAAGTACCTAGAGAAGTAAGGGTAGGGGATACTATAACTCATCAAAAAAATCCCGCAGATAAAGCAATAGCAGGATTTGAAGAAGCAAAGCCAATGGTATATGCCGGAGTTTATCCTATTGAAACAAATGAATTTGAAGACTTACGTACTGCCTTAGAAAAACTGCAATTGAACGACGCTTCATTATCTTTCAAACAAGAATCATCACTTGCTCTTGGATTTGGTTTTAGATGCGGATTTTTGGGTTTGCTTCATATGGAAATAGTTCAGGAAAGACTTGATCGAGAGTTTGGTATGAGCGTAATATCTACAGTGCCAAATGTGAATTACATTGTGCATCTAAAAAAGGGAGAAACAATAGAAATTCATAATCCTGCTGAATTGCCCGACCCCAAATATATAGACTATATAGAAGAACCAATAATCAATGCTCAGATAATTTCACAAGTAGATTATATTGGTGGAATAATGAAACTATGTCTTGACAAAAGAGGCGTTTTGAAAAAGCAACATTTTCTTGTTGGAAACCGTGTAGATTTGGAATTTGTAATGCCATTGGCAGAAATAGTCTTCGATTTCTACGATAAACTAAAAAGCGTTTCAAAAGGTTATGCATCGTTTGATTATCAAAATATAGGATATCAGGTTTCTAATCTTGTAAAATTAGATATTCTTCTCAACGGAGAAAAAGTGGATGCTCTATCTTCTTTGATTCACCAAGATTTTGCATATAATCTTGGAAAAAGAATGGCTGAAAAACTTAAAGAATTGATTCCTCGTCATCAGTTTGATATTCCTATACAAGCAGCAATTGGTGCAAAAATTATTGCACGCTCGACAGTGAAAGCATATAGAAAAGACGTAACTGCCAAATGTTATGGAGGTGACATTACAAGAAAACGTAAACTTTTGGAAAAACAGAAAAAAGGTAAAAAGAAAATGAAAACTATCGGTCGTGTGAATGTTCCACAAAAAGCTTTTATTAACGTTTTGAAACTTGATGATTAATGAAAAAGGAAAAAATTCTTATACTGGTTTCTTTTATAGCAGCAATTGTTTTTTTTATAGGCTTGGCAATTGACAATCAAACTATAAGAATTTTTGCAAAGCCTATACCTGTTTTTATTCTTGCTGTTTTGCTAATTGGCAAAAAAGAATACAAAAAATTTATTTTCTTCGGATTCGTGTTTTCTTTTCTTGGAGACATTTTTCTCGAATTACCATACGACTTGTTTATCTTTGGTTTAGGTTCATTTTTAATTGGCCATATATTTTACATTGTTGCTTTTACCAAACGAAGTCAAAAAAAAGAATTTTTAGCCTTGACAATTCTTCTATTGATAGGTATGGTAATATTCATAATTTTATACAAGAATCTAGGCGAAATGAAAATTAGCGTTGCTGCTTATATGCTCGTAATATTGATAATGGTTTGGCGTGCTTGGTGTCAAAAATCTGTTGACAAACTGGCAATTTGGGGATTCATTGGAGCTGTTTTATTTCTTATCAGCGATGCAAATATCGCATTCAATAAATTTTGTTGTCACTATGCAGCAGCCGATTGGGTGATAATGATTCTGTATTGGGCAGGTCAATATTTGATTTATTATTCTACGAGGGATATGAATTTGCTTGCGAAAGAATAAATTTTTCTATTTCTCATACTAAACAGTTGTCAATATACGGAATATTGTTGATTATTGCACCAAATCAGTCTTTGCTCTTTTATTTATGAGCGATTTTTATTATCTACAATGGTTTCCCCTCGACGTCGCATTGCGAGCGGCAGGGATAGCAGAGACTGTGTGAAAACGTAAACACAAACAAAAAAAATAAATTTTTAAAACAGTAAAAAATTACGGATTGTTAGTAATAAAAAAAATAAAAAAAAACACTTAAAAAATTTGCAAAATCAAATATAAGTTACTATATTAGAGGCAATTAAAGTTCCACGTGGAACAATTAAAACATAATA
>Ga0114934_10002495_pt1 | contig 11758 bp, 8 predicted proteins | sample 4SBtaG_2_FD_99695 | JGI IMG/M metagenome (GOLD analysis project Ga0114934, IMG submission 99695) | Deep subsurface microbial communities from Kolumbo volcano to uncover new lineages of life (NeLLi) - 4SBTROV10_white metaG | ecosystem: Environmental > Aquatic > Marine > Volcanic ...
ATAGTTCCTAGCCATCTACCACCCCCTTAAATTCTCTTTCTTTCTGCCAAACAGCCCACCCCGCCTTTAAACTGATTATACACCCTATCTTTCCCATCTGTCAAGACTTTGATTAATTATAATAGAGCTGCTACGACGTCCCCGGAAGGATCAAGAATGGGGAGATCCGGTAGCTGGGTTAACTGGGGGTATTTAAGCCCCGTGCCCGTATTGAAGGCCACCACACGTTCAGCCTCCCCCAGCTCACCCTGCTTACGGAGCTTCCTCGCCGCCGCTATGGTGGCCGCCCCCTCGGGGCAGGCCATGAGCCCCTCATGGCGGGCCAATAGCTCCATCGCCTCCAGTATCTCCCCATCGCTCACGGTAATCGCAGTTCCCTTGCTCTCCCTGATCACCTGCAGGCTCAAAAAATCCCCGATCGCCGCGGGGACCCTGATCCCTGCGGCGATGGTCGCGGGCGCCTCCCAGGGCTCCGCCTCCGCTCGCCCCTCGCGATAAGCCCTCACAATCGGGGCACAGCCCTCCGCCTGGACGGCGATCATCCGTGGCCTAGGGGAGGGGATCCAGCCGAGCTCCTCTAGCTCGGCGAAGGCCTTCCACATCCCGATCAGTCCGGTCCCGCCGCCGGTGGGGTAGATGATCACATCGGGAAGCTCCCAACCGAATTGCTCGGCCAGCTCCAGGCCCATCGTCTTCTTCCCCTCGACCCGATAGGGCTCCTTCAGGGTTGACATGTCGAACCATCCCAGCTCTTCTCGACCCTGGAGGACTACCTTGCCCGCCTCCCCGATCAGCCCCTTGATTAAGAAGACCTTCGCTCCTCGCAAAAAACACTCCAGCTTGTTCATCCGCGGGGCATCCTGAGGCATGAAGACGAAAGCCTCAAGCCCCGCTCGCGCGCCATAGGCTGCCATCGCGGCGGCGGCATTCCCCGCCGAGGGAATGGCAATCCTCGTTATACCGAACTCCTGGGCCTTGGAGACCGCGACGGCTAGGCCGCGGTCCTTGAAGGTGCCGGTGGGCATCCGCGATTCATCCTTGACCCAAAGATCCCCCAGACCGATGGCCTCCCCTAGGTTAGCGGCTTGGATCAGCGGGGTAAATCCCTCTCCTAGCGATACGATATGCTCCTCTTCAGCTATGGGAAGGAACTCCCGATACCTCCAGATACTCGTCCCTCGCCCGGCAAGATCGCCCTTCGTTAAGGCCCTTGAGATTCCCTCCAGGTCATATCTGGCAAAGAGGGGTTTACCGCACTTGGGGCAGACTGTCTGGGGCCCGTCGATAGGATAGGTAGCTCCACATCTGCTGCATTCGAGATGGGAAAGAAAAGATAGTTTCATCGCCCGACCATCTCCTACTGAATTGCTTGATTCTACCCCCTCCCTTCTCACTCGACAACTCTCCGTCAATAGGCCTGGACCGGCATTTGACTCGAAAGGATGTTCAGTCTATTCTGCTTACCGAACTCCAAGGGAGCTCTCCAGAGATGGAAAATATCTTCTTCAACAAGCGGCGGCTGCGGGCGGGCTGGCGACTGCTGGTCTTCCTCGCGCTTCTCTTCTCGCTGGTAGCGATCTTCGCCGCACCGCTGCTCTCCCTCTTCCCCGAGCTCGGGGGGGCCGAGGCTATGGCCCTGCTCCTCGATGGCTATCTCTTGCTCCCCCTGCTCCTCGCCTCCTGGCTGATGACCAGATATATCGATCACCGTCCCTTCGCCTCCCTCGGCCTGAGCCTGAGGGCCCCTTGGGGCAGGGAATTTTTAATAGGAGCCCTCATTGGGATCACGATGGGCGCGGTCTATCTGTTAGTCAGCCTGCTCGCCGGGGCGGTGGAGCTCAGCCAAGGCCAAGGAGAATGGGGAAGCTTGGCGATCCTCGCTGGGGGGTTCATGCTTGCCGCGATCTTCGAGGAGACGCTCTTCCACGGCTACCCCTTCCAGACGCTGATTGAAGGGCTCGGGCCCTATCCCGCGCTCTTTCTCGTCGCGATCGTCTTCAGCCTCTTCCATAGGGCGAATCCTCACTTCAGCTTGCTCAGCTCGATCAACATCGGCCTGGCGGGGCTCTTGCTCGCCCTGGGATTCTTGAGGACGCGGGCCTTATGGCTTCCCATCGGAATCCATTTTAGCTGGAACCTCTTTCAGGTCCTCTTCTCCTTTCCGGTGAGCGGGCTCCAGTTCGGCGGTGGCCCCCTCCATGCCAAGATCGGCGGTCCGGAGCTGCTCAGCGGCGGCCCCTTCGGCCCCGAGGGGAGCATCATCGCCACGACCGTCTTCTCCCTGGCGCTCGTCTTTATCGTCCTTTACAAGGGGATCAAGCCGAGCAAGACGATGGGAAAATTGTGGCAAGAACATATCCAGCCCCCCTCAACCGGGGGGCTGGAGCTCTGATTGCATGTCGGCTCGATAGGAATATGGTAGCGGGGCAGGGGATCGAACCCTGAACCTCGCGGTCATGAGCCGCGCGCTCTAGCCAAATTGAGCTACCCCGCCGGGTTAGCTATAAGCTAAAATCCAAAGACCCTATCAAGCCAAAACCTGGTTGCGGGGGCTGGATTCGAACCAGCAACCTCCGGGTTATGAGCCCGACGAGCTTCCAGTTGCTCCACCCCGCGCGTTGGGGTGCCGAGGGCGGGATTCGAACCCGCACGAGGTCTCCCTCAGCGGATTTTAAGTCCGCTGCGTCTGCCGCTTCCGCCACCTCGGCTGGAGCGGGAAACGGGACTCGAACCCGCGCCCTTCTGCATGGCAAGCAGACGCTCTACCAACTGAGCTATTCCCGCCCGATTTTCCAGGGATAATTATAAGCATGGAGACCGGCGCTGTCAAGTCGCCTGGTGCGAAGGGCGGGACTCGAACCCGCACGGGCTCTCACCCACTAGCTCCTAAGGCTAGCGCGTCTGCCGATTCCGCCACCTTCGCAAGCTCCGCTTGACCTTCATCTTCGCTGGCCCTCTGGACCAGCGAAGGTTAATGGTCCAGGCAGAGCCTGGCGCGCCCGGAGGGACTCGAACCCCCAACCCGTGGCTCCGAAGGCCACCGCTCTTCCAATTGAGCTACGGGCGCAAGCTTAAAGCTTGACCTTCATCTTCGCTGGCCCTCCAGGCCAGCGAAGGCAAATGGTCCAGGCGAAACCTGGGAGGGACGACGGGGCTTGAACCCGCAACCCCTGCGGCCACAGCGCAGTGCTCTGCCATTGAGCTACGTCCCTCTGGCGCGCCCGGCAGGACTCGAACCTGCAACCTACGGATTAGAAGTCCGTTGCTCTATCCAATTGAGCTACGGGCGCAAGCTCCGCTTGACCTTTATCTCTGCTGGCCCGAAGGGCCAGCAGAGGCAAATAATCCAGGCGAAGCCTGGAGCGGAAGACGGGAATCGAACCCGCGTCTCTGGCTTGGAAGGCCAGTGCTCTACCGTTGAGCTACTTCCGCACGAGCTTCGCTCAACCTCTGCCTTAGCCAGCCGGAGGCTGGCTAAGGTGAATGGTCCAGGCGGAGCCTGATGGTCGGAGAGGCGGGATTCGAACCCGCGACCTCAGCGTCCCGAACGCTGCGCGCTACCAGGCTGCGCCACTCTCCGGAAGGGAGCTCCGCTCCACCTCCATCATTTTAACCGCACCCCCTCTCGATTGCAATACCCCCAAACAGCGACCCGGCCTGCCTCCCTGCGACAGACCGGGTCGCTCTGCTTGCTCTGCCGTTCCTGCTAATCGCCGCTCAGGGTGAGAAAGTGGGTAATCCCGTTACGATCCATTACGGTAAGTAATACCGTCTCGCCCTTCTTGATGCCGGAGACAACCTTATTCCAGTCAGCGATCGAACTGATCGGCTGCTGATCCACCTCCAGGATCACATCGCCCGGCTCCAGCCCGGCCCAGTAGGCAACGCTCCCGGGGGCGACAGCGACGATTACTACGCCTTTATCCGTCTTCAGTCCCAGTTGTTGAGCGATCTCCGGTGAGTTGGCTTTCACCGTCAGGCCAAACCTCTGCACCGCCTGCCCTTGCTTGCCGATGCTGCCCCCCGGCTGCTGTTGCTGGGCCAGCTTTTCCTCGCTCGGCCGCTCCCCAAGTTTGACCTTCACCGTCATCTGCTGTCGTTGACGCATGATACCCAGCGTTATCGTCTCCCCTACCTTGCGGAACATGACCGCCTGCTGGAGCTCATCGGTGTTGTGGACTAGCTTTCCGTCAACGCTCAGGATCACGTCGCCTCGCTTTAGGATCCCCTCGGCCGGCGAGCCCTTAACAACATCATTGACCAGCACCCCCTCGCCGGCTTTGACCCCGAAATACCCCGCAAGGTCGGGGGTGATGTCCTTGATGTAGATCCCGAGCCAAGCACGGGTCACCTTCCCCTTCTCGATCAATTGGGGGAGGACCTGCTTTACGCGATCGATGGGGATGGCGAAGTTGATCCCCTCAGTGTTGACCGCGATGGCAGTATTGATCCCAATCACCTCGCCTGCGGCATCTACCAGGGGTCCGCCGGAGTTCCCCGGGTTGATCGCGGCATCAGTCTGGATCATGTGATAGAAGTAGCCCTCGCCGCCGGGCTTGGGGACTGTCCGATCGAGGGCCGAGACGATCCCCGCGGTGACCGTGTGTTGCAGCCCGAGCGGGTTGCCGATGGCCACCACCCAATCACCGATCCCGGCCTTGCCCGAATCACCGAGTTTGACCGTGGGCAGCCTTGCCGTATCCCCCTTGACCCGCAGGATGGCGACATCGATCTCTCCATCCTGGCCGACGACCTCGCCAGTGAACTGCTGCCCGTTGGGGAAGATGACCTTGATCGAGGTCGCACCCTCGACCATATGATTATTGGTCAAGAGGTATTTTTTACCCTGATAGCCGAAGAGGAATCCCGATCCTAATGCTCGCTCGATCTGCTTCTGTGGGAGGGGCACTTCGCCGAAGAAGCGCTTGAAGAAGGGATCGTTCAAGAACTGCTCAAAGGGGTTGTAGGCTCTTCGCTCCATCGTCACCGTGATCTGGACCACCGCGGGGCCTGCGGCTTTAATTGCATTCTTGATCGCATCCTGGCCAGCGGCGATGATCAGGCTCTGGAGCTGCTCCTTGCTCAGCCCCTCCAGACTTGAAGCCGAACTGGGCAAGGGGTTCGATGCCTCAGCCGCTGGGCTCTGGGCCGTCGTTGCCAGGTCCACTCCCTGGGTCGCCGTCTCCGGCGGGGCCACCTGGGCCGTCGCCCCATTCTGAGCCCTGTGGGTCACCACCAGGGTGAAACCCACCGCCAGGATGGCCAATACCACTATGGAAATTGTAACTGATCTTCTCATCTTGACCTCCATTCCCTCGATCCAACCGAAGCCCTTACGCTTGACGGCTCGATCGAAGCCGCTATAATTATAGGAGCAAATTTACAGGCCGTCAAGGGGAAACAGGTGAAAATTAGGTGAAAAGTGAGGCCGAGGCCGTCTCCTCCTCTCGTGACCAAATTCCCGCGGAGAAGGTTCCCCGCCGAGATGGAGCGGGCAGAGCTCTCCTCCACTAGCAGCCATTGGAATTCTCCCTCCTCTGAACCTTCCCCAGGGTCTTGAACCGGAGCAGGGGAGGTGCTATTATAGTATGGAGCTTGCTCGCGGGACGTGGCGCAGCCTGGTAGCGCGCTGGCATGGGGGGCCAGAGGTCACCGGTTCAAATCCGGTCGTCCCGACCAGGGGTTAGACTAAGATATTCCGGATCACGGGAGAGGCTCTGAGAAAATGTTATCATAAGGAGGAAGTATGGAGAGAATTCAGCAATCTTATCATCGAGGAGGCCGCCCTCATGGCTAGGCCGGTCCAGGCGATGACTGCTAGGATACCGTCGGAGACGGCGGAGTTCTTCAAGGGAGATGAGCTGCAGATCCGCGTCTTCCTCGACAAGTATGCCCTGCGCGGGCCCGACGGCAAGGTCATCGAACGGACGCCGCCGGAGATGTGGCGGCGAATCGCGCGGGAGCTCGCCTCGGTCGAGGCCTCTTCTCAAGAGTGGGAGGAGAAGTTCTACTGGCTCCTTGAAGATTTTCGCTTCATCCCCGGCGGACGGATCATGTTCGGCGCAGGCCAGTCCCGCCGCGCGACCCTCTTCAACTGCTATGTTATCCCTATAAAGGAGGATTCAATTGAGGGGATCTTCGACTGGTGCAAGGAGGCCGCGCGCACTTACTCCTTCGGCGGTGGCGCGGGGGTCGATCTCTCGATCCTCCGCCCCAAGGGGGCTCCGGTCAATAACTCTGCGATCTACTCTACCGGCTCGGTCTCCTTTATGGGGCTTTTATCAACCACTACAGGGACCATTGGCCAAAGTGGGCGGCGCGGGGCGTTGATGATCACCCTGCGGGTCGATCATCCTGACATCCTCGACTTTATCGAGGCCAAGCGCGATCTCTCGAAGGTAAACTATGCCAACATCAGCGTCCGCGTCACCGACGAGTTCATGGAGGCGGTGGAGGCCGATGCAGATTTTACTCTCCGGTATGAGAACGGGGTCATCGGCCGGACTGAGAAAAAGATCCGCGCCCGCGAGATCTGGGATAGATTGATCAAGGCCGCCTGGGAGTCGGCCGAGCCAGGTGTCATCTTCTGGGACACCGTTAAAAGGGAGTCGACCACCGAATATAACGGGATGGAGGTCTTCACTACCAACCCCTGCTCCGAGATTCCCCTGGAGCCCTACGGCTGTTGCGACCTTGGGAGTATCAACCTCGCCGCCTTCGTCCGTGAGGAGTTCAGCCCAAAGGCGCGGGTCGATTGGGAGAATTTGGAGAAGGCGCTACGCTATGGCGTCCGCTTCCTCGATGACGTCCTCGACTACGGCGCTGAGCGCCATCCGCTCCCCCCCCAAAGGGAGGCCTCGCTACGGGGGCGACGGATCGGCCTGGGGTTCACCGGCCTCGGCGACTTTTTAATCAAACTCGGGCTGAAATATGACACCGATGAGGCGATCGAGTTCGTCGATGGGCTCTTCGAAAGGGTTAAAAATATCGTCTACGAGGAGAGCACGAATCTGGCTGAGGAGAAGGGGCCTTTCCCCGCCTTCGATGCGGAAGAGCACATGAGGAGCCCCTTCATCAAGCGACTCAACCCCCAACTCCAGGAGAGGATTAAAAAACAGGGTCTGCGGAACGCAGCGCTCCTCACCGTCCCCCCGGTGGGCAGCGGCTCGGCCCTCGCCGGGGTCTCCTCCGGAATTGAGCCGCTCTTCTCCCTGAGCTACCTGCGGCGCTCCGACTCCTTGAGCAAGCGTGAATTTAGGGTCTTCCACCCCTTGGTGCGCGATTACATGGAGCGCTTTGGGATAAGCGATGATGAATGGCGCGAAGCGCTGCCGCCGATCTTCGTCACCGCCCACCAGATCGCTCCGGAGCTGCGGATCAGGATGCAGGCTACGATCCAAAGACATATCGACCACTCGATCTCCAGCACGGTCAACCTCCCCCGGGAGGCGACCCTCGAGGATGTCGAGCGGGTCTATCTCGAAGGCTGGCGGAGCGGCTGCAAGGGGGTGACGGTCTACCGCGAGGGCTCCCGGGCGGGGATCCTCGTCACCGAGAAGGAGGAACAGGAGCGGCGCCAGGTGCGCCTCGCCCCCCGCCCGCGGCCGAAGGTCGTCCGCGGGAAGACCTACAACTTCAAGACGGAGATGGGGAGCCTCTTCGTCACGGTCAATGAGGATGAGCGCGGCCCCTTTGAGGTCTTCGTCCAACTGGGCAAGTCCGGCTCGGCCTCGATGGCCTTCACTGAGGCGATCGGGCGGCTGATCTCCCTGGCCTTGAGATCCGGGATCAAGCCGAGCGCGGTCATCGACCAGTTGAAGCTGATCCGCGGCTCACGACCGGTGATGCAGGAGAGCGGCGAGGTCGTCTTCTCCGTCCCTGACGCGATCGCCAAGGCGATGGCCGAGTATCTCAAGGGCGGAGAGCAACTGAAGCTGATCGACAACCACAATGTCAAGCTCCTCACAGTCAAGCAGCCGAAGAACTCCCAGGACAACGAGCACGATGAGCTGGATATCTGCCCGATGTGCGGTGGGGTGCTGATCTTCACCGGCGGCTGCTACATCTGCCAGGACTGCGGGTATACCAAGTGTGATTAGCGATTTGCCAAAGGTTAACTGAGGGGTGTTCCCAACCCCCGCTCTAACTCTCCTCTGTCTGACCCTATGGCCCCTGAGTATACCGCCGCTCCCGCGGCTGTCAAGGGCGAAAAGGAAGCCCGCAAACCTCGACAGGGAGAGATCAGACGGACGGTGGTGATCCTGTTTTTAGGCCGCGTGCTCAAGCCGGCTGCAGGAGCCTCAACCTGAGCCTTGGCTCAACTCAGCAGTTTGGTGGTAGAATTTAGCCAGAGGGAGGGATCGAGCGATGCCCCAGGTGGAAATCGAGCTCTATCAGGGGAGTATCACCGACCTTGACAGGAAGGTCGAGGCCCTGGTCAATGCGGCCAGCACCGATCTCTGGATGGGCGCAGGGGTCGCCGGGGCGATCAAGCGCGCCGGGGGGAAGGAGATCGAGGAGGAGGCCGTGGCCCAGGGGCCGATCCCACTCGGCGAGGCGGTCGCCACGACCGCAGGGAGGCTCCGCTGCAGGTTCGTGATTCACGCTGCGGGGATGGAACCTGGCAGAAGAGCCACCGCGGAGGCCGTCCGCGATGCTACGAGGAACAGCCTCCTGCGGGCGGAGGAGTTGAGTTTAGAGAGCATCGCCCTCCCGGCGCTCGGCACGGGGATCGGCGGCCTCCCTCTGGAGCAAGCGGCTCGCATCCAGATTGAGGAGACCCGCCGCTTTGCCCCAGAGGCGAAGAGCCTGAAGCGGATCGTCTTCGCCCTCTTTGACAGGCAGGCCTATGAGCTCTATCGGAAGGAACTGGAGAGGGGCTGAAATTTATCGAGGCCTCATTGGAGCATGCTAAAGCCGCCGCTTGATCCGGGCTCCATGAGATAGACTCTCTTACGATCGGGCAAGGGGTATGGGATGGTGAGGGCAATTCTAAAGGCGGTTGAGAGGCTACAGCCCCAAAACTCAGAAGCCCCTTGGATATACCGGGCTTGACACCTGAGGAGGACGAGGGGGAATGAAGAAATAATTGAGCTTGACAATATTATAGTCTTTAGCTATAATATTGCTGTGAGATTTATTATGGGACTCCGCCGGCGATGAGGGAGAGGGAGATCGGCTTGCGCGAGATGGCCAGATATGCCCGGGCGCTCCATTGCCCGATGCGCTGGCGGATCATCGAGTTTCTCCGTGACGGTCCAGCCCCCACAAGCAGGATCGCCGAACTGCTCCAGCGTGAGGGCGCGATGCGCGGCCGCCCCAATCTCTATTACCACCTCTCTGAACTTCAGAAGGCGGGGATCATCGAAGTGGCTGAGTATCGAGAAGAGGGCGGGGGCGCGCCGGAGAAGGTCTGGCGACTATCAATCGATAAGCTCATCATCAATTTGAGAGAAGATTAGGAGATAGATTGGAGCGATGAAGGCGATTGATGTTCAGGAGTTGACCAAGCGCTATGGGGACCTAGTGGCAGTTGACCGGATCAGCTTCACTGTAGAAGAGGGCGAATTTTTCGGTTTTCTCGGCCCGAACGGCGCAGGCAAGACGACCACCGTGCGGATGCTCACTGGAGTTATTAAACCGGACTCCGGCCGGGCCTGGGTGGGGGGCTATGACGTGCAGCGGGAGCCGCTCAAGGTCAAGCAGCTTCTGGGGATCGTCCCGGAGATGGCCAATGTTTATATAGATCTCTCCGCCTGGGAGAACCTGATGCTGATGGGCGAGCTCTACGGTGTGCCGAAGAGGACAAGGCAGGAGAGGGCCCAGCGTCTGTTGAAGGGGTTTGGACTATGGGAGCGCAGAGCCCAGCAGGCCAAGGCCTTCTCCAAGGGGATGCGCCAGCGGCTGCTCCTGGGGATGGCCTTGATCAACGAGCCGCAGATCCTCTTCCTCGATGAGCCGACCTCGGGGTTGGATGTGTCGAGCGCCCGGCTGATCAAAGAGACCCTACAAGAGCTGCATGAGAAGGGGGTCACAATCTTCCTCACAACGCACAACCTGGAGGAGGCCAACCAGCTCTGCCAGCGGGTGGCGATCATCAACCACGGCAGGCTTGCTGCCATCGACAGTCCCGAGCGACTGAGGATGACGGTGCAGAGCCTGCAGGCCGTGGAGGTATGCTTCAACAAAGACGTGGACCCCGGGGAACTGGCCGCATTCTCCGAGGTGAGTGAGCTCAAGCAGGCGGGCGATAAACTGCTGCTCTATACCGACCGCCCCGGCGAGCTGATCATCCAGCTGGCAGATCTGGCTAAGACCAATGGACTGAGGATTATCGCCCTAAATACACTCGGTCCTAGCCTGGAAGATGTCTTCCTCAAGTTTACAGAAGATCATGAGAGGTGATCGCGGATGATGGTGCTGGCACAACTGCGCAGGTCATGGGCCGTCTCTAAAAAGGACATCCGGGTCTATTACCTCAAGGGGCCGGTGCTGCTCTTCGGGGTCCTCTTCCCGCTCTTCCTCTTCCTGGCCTTCTATATCGGTAGGGATCTCTCGGCCAGCTTTCTTATCCCCGGCCTGATCGGGATGACCCTCTTCTTTACCGCGACTTCGGTGGGGCCGGTGATCGCCCCATGGGAGACGCGGATGCGGGTGCTGGAGCGGCTGGTCTCCGCCCCGATCTCGCTCTCGGCGATCCTCCTTGGCGATGTCCTCGCCTCGCTCATCTTCGGGATCATCATCGCGCTCGTCCCACTGCTCATCGGGCTCCTGGTCGGGGTCGGCCTGTTTCATTCCTTCATCTTCACGGCAGGGCTGATCCTGGCCGCCTTCTGTTTCTCCTGGATCGGGATGCTCTTCTCCGCCCCGCCAGCCGACGTCCCAGGCAACGTGATGATGCTCTCGGCACTGGTCAAGTTCCCCTTGATCTTCATCAGCGGGATCTTCGTTTCGCTCAACACATTGCCGAGTTGGGGCCGGGCCATCGCCTTTATCTCACCGCTCACTTACTTCACCGACCTGATGAGATATTCATTGCAGAACACCCATTACTTCCCCATCGCGCTCGATCTGGCTGTCCTGGTGGGGTTCGCCGCCTTGGCAGCGCTCACAGCACTCTGGTTCCACCACCGCAGCCTGCCGAAGCGGTTTTGAAGCTCTGCTTCATGTAGCCCCTATTCGAGCGCATACCCCCGTGCTCCTGAGCAGAGGTCGATCACCAGTTGCACCTCCTAAGCTTCTGTTATTATACTGTAATGCTCTGTTGAATAATCTTTCCCGTTCCCCATCGTCCGCCTCGACATACTCCTAATCTCTCCTCGCTCATTAACTCCTCACAGCAGAGAGAGCCGGGGCCGGCGGCAAGTTCATCATCAGAGTGTAGACCCAGGCCTTAAGCTCAATCTCCGCTACCATCCGCGCAAACTTCTTCGCCATCGCCACCTCGCCAAACAACTCCTTGGACTCATAGGCCGGGGGCAAGTCCAGATTGGGGATGCGCAGAGACAAGGTGCTGTATCCGGAACTGGAATAGAGATCAGCTTCCCCAACCCTCTGGCAAGACCCTCCAGTTGGCGGTAGGGAAGGCTGAAGACCACGCGCAATGTCCCCAAGAACAACATCAGGCTGTGAGGACAGCCTCAATCTTCCCCAGATTCATCTCCTGGAGCTCCTCTCGCCAGCCCTGCAAGCTCTCTACATTGAGTAGAATCTCACCCCGCTGGACGAGGTGCTCGTTGTATTCTTTCCAGTCCCTGTC
>Ga0114934_10002497_pt1 | contig 11756 bp, 19 predicted proteins | sample 4SBtaG_2_FD_99695 | JGI IMG/M metagenome (GOLD analysis project Ga0114934, IMG submission 99695) | Deep subsurface microbial communities from Kolumbo volcano to uncover new lineages of life (NeLLi) - 4SBTROV10_white metaG | ecosystem: Environmental > Aquatic > Marine > Volcanic ...
AGCTCGTAAGAACAAGAACGAGGTGGAAATGAATTGGGTTATAATCGTATTCATATTCTTTTATTTTTTGTGGCAGATTGCTTTAACATCACGGCTAAGGAAACGTGAGTAAATGCCAAAAATAAACATTTTACAAGGAAACGCCATAGAAGTAGTTGAAACACTAGCAGACAAATCTGTGCAAACTGTCGTGACTTCTCCACCTTACTGGGGACTGCGTGACTACGGAGCAGATGAACAAATTGGATTAGAATCATCACCTGAAAAATATATTGAGAATTTAGTTATATTATTTGAAAAGATAAAGAGAGTGTTAAAAGACGATGGCACTGTATGGATAAACATAGGAGATTGCTACGTCGGTCAGTCTTGGTCTGGTTCAGGTAATGTTGGCAGTGATTTAAAAGGCAGACGTTCAGCAAACCACAAGAAACAAGGTGATAACTTAAAACCGAAGGACTTAGTAGGTATACCGTGGATGTTAGCATTTGCTATGAGAGAAGCTGGGTGGTATCTGAGAAGTGATATAATTTGGGCAAAGCCAAATCCAGTTCCAGAACCAGTGAAAGATAGACCTACACGAGCACACGAATTCATTTTTTTATTTTCAAAAAATAAGAAATATTATTACAATTATCAAGAAGCAAAAGAAAAAAACAAAGACGGCACAGAAAAGAATGCAAGAGATGTATGGTGGATAACACCCCGTCAATATAGAGGTGAACACGTAGCAGTGTTTCCGTTTGAATTACCAGAAAGGTGTATAAAATCAAGCACTAAAGAGGGTGATATAGTTCTTGACCCTTTTGTAGGCAGCGGCACAGTGTGTGAAGTTGCTCACAAATTACAGAGAGATAGTATAGGTATAGAATTAAATGAGCGTTATTTTAATATAGCCGCAAAATTGATGAGTATAACCACTTTGGGGGATTTTTAATGGGAAAAGTTGACACGGGAAAGAATTTTGAAGCAGAAGTAAGGAAATCTTTGAATGAAGTTAATTGTTTTTGGTTTAGAATACAAGATACAAATGATGTGTCTAGATTCGTTAAACAAGCTATTGCAGAAAAGCAACCCGGAGATTTTATGATGATTAAATCGGGAGTTCCCGTTCTTATTGAATGTAAGACTAGCAAAAGAGAAACTTCATTTCCTTTGTATTATAATAAGAAACGTGCTATTCCTAAACATCAAGTGGATGCTGCTTTAGAGGTAAGAGAACACGGTGGTCAATCTTATTTTTTAATAAGAAAGGATAAACCACGAAATAAAAGATGTTTTGCTGTTAAACCTGAAGACGTAGAAAAGTTATATGATACAACTAAAAAATCAGTTAAATGGGCAGAGGTAGAAAAGTTAGCAACTGAGTTACCACCTATATCTAATCCATTACGATGGGATTTAACGCCGATACTTATATAAACTAACAATCAGATAACAAACAATGACTATTATATCCGAATTCAAAAAAATGCTGGAAGACCCAGAAGAAGATTTGAGAGTGGATACTTTAATTAAAACTCCCACAGAAAGAGCAGTTTATGAAAAATGGATACAAATATTTAACACAATAACACCATTTAGTATACCACAAGGTGTGAGTATAATAGATTCTAGTTACAAAATGAGCAAAAGGGACTGTATTGTTCTTCTTGCTTATATTAAATTCTTTGAACAAAGATTAGGTAAAATGAAAGAAATGAACGAAAGTGACGATTTCAAAAAAATGTTTGAAACATTAACTGAAGCGGATGGAATAGAAGAGGAAAATATATACGATGGAACAATGTTTGGATAGATTTAAAAAGTGCTGGAACAAATCCAACCCTAAATTTAGACATAGGTTAATTCAAAAAGTAATGAATCGCGGACTTGAGCCGACATATGAAGTATGTAAAGACTATTGGTTTGGTAATATTAAACCATATAAGAGTCCCAAGAGCGGAAACGTTGTGCATATCCACATTAGAGATATAAAAAAAAGGAAGCGATTAGATGAAAACTCCACACGGACAATGGAAAACAAGCATAGATATAAGAAACGCAGAGCTTACAAGTGATTGGTGGCCCTTCGTTGAGAACATTAATGACATACTGGAAAGACTTAAAGAGCTCGAGGGTGACATCGAGATTGTTGACAATAAAGTCAGTGAGGCTGTCGGTTTGGGTAAAGGGCTATACAAGCTTTTATATAAACTGGGCCTTTTGGATAAGGAGTTCAAGGTCATCTGGCCAGCCGCACAGCGGTTGCGTGAGGTGCTAGAAGAACCAGAAGAGGAAGAAAATGCAGAAAGAAATGAAACCGGAAAAGGAAACAGAAATGGAAAGGATGGCGCTAGTTCAGGGAATGTATGAACTAGACCAACAAAATAGCGCATTGCGTGGGGGAAATAAACACGTGTTAAATTTAGGTGTAGCAAGACTAGAAATAGTTCCTACGTCTAAAGGTGAATCAGTAGCAGATGTATTCAAATGTTTTACAAAGTTTGCTAAAGATTTAAAGAAGTTGCACGGCGACAAACATCTTGTAGTAAGATTTGAAGGAGATACACCAGCAGTCCCAGCGGACTCAATGATTAACTAATGCGACGTAGAGGATTAAGTAAAGGTACGCTTCTGGGTAAGTGCCAATGGTGCACTCAACCCATCAAAGAAGGTGACTCAACATTTTCAGCATATAACGCACGTATAATAAATACTAAGTGGTATTGTGGTGAATGTTTAGTCGCACTAAAGCCGACAGTAGACAAGTTAACTATCGAAAAAGAGTATACTGAAGATAAGTTAGCTGCTGAACAAGCCGGCAATCTTGACCTACTCAGCCAGAAATGGATTGTAGAGGTCGGAACGGGTAAAATTAGACGCAACCCAAAGTATAAATAGGGTCTTAGTATACATAGCAAAGGAGGCAAAAAAATGGCTGACAACAACAACAATGGTTTGGAAGAACTCTCGGGTCTCTTCCGAAATGAAAGCAAGAAAGGAGATATCTACTACGGTGGAAAACTCGCAGACGGAACTGAAGTGGTAATGTTTAGGAATTCCTACTGGGAAGAAGGTAAAAACAGACCCTACTTCCGTCTATACAAACGCAGTGCTGAAGGCGCAAAGCAACAACTACAAGACTAAAGTGAGTAGTTACAGCGACTGGTTGCAATCGGGTAAAAGTGAGAGGGTCTGGCTTGCAGACTCAATGACTGCTCTTGCTCAATTTGCATACGTAAACCCTTTGCATAGATTAAAGCATTGGGACGCCAAGAAGCAGAGACGAGTGGACTGCTGGCAAGCTCGCGGTGATAAGTGTTATTACTGTGAGGCAGGATTACCACAAATACACGACTATACTTATGGTCTGTATATAGAAGAAGGAAATGCTAACATACAATATCTGAGCACAACTTTGACAACCCACACCTATTTACAAAGAACATTTTCTGCTCTTTTTGATAGTGAAAAGAATCCTTGTGATTTTATATTTGCTTTTACAAGAGGTAAAATAACATCATTAAAAGGTGCTAGAGTCAATGGGTATAAAGTTGAAATGATTGATGATATGAAGATGTATGTTCCTGAAGTTCAAAGACCTTCACCGTTATCACCACATCAGAACAAAGTGAGGGATTTCAAGTGGAAGGTTCCAGAAGAAATAGCATTAAAATTAGTTGAATATGATGGGCAACCCTTTAATTTAATAGACTTGTTTATAAAAATAAAAGAGTTATCACCACGTTCAAATGATAGTACGATTAAGTCTTATGCAATAAGATTAATAGAAAATGGAGTGCTGGACGTAAGAAAAGCAAAAGAATTTAGATGAATGAAGAAATGAATGAAGCAATGTGGTATATGTTATTCGCATTATTTATGATGATGTGGATGATGTTAGTGATGGTGATTACTTGAGTAAGAAATATCAAATTGAAGACCTTGTCAATTACTTTCACAATGTAAAGAATAAAAAAGGCGACCTTGTTCCTATAATAGGCGAGGATAAGCTAGCAGTGACAGCAGCGTTAGCATATTTGTTAGAAGATACTAACTTTATGATTAACGCATACAGTGGAACTGGTAAAACAGTAATAATGAATGCGGTGTTTGAATTACTAGAAGATACTGGTATACCTTATGCTGTGTTGGAACAGTTATCAGACACCGCCCTATGGTATGATATGGAAACATTAAATCGTTCTCGATTTATTGCTATTCCAGAGGCACAGAAATGTCCTGAAAGTATTATTGAAATATTAAAGACGTGGGCAGACGATAGACCTGCTGAAAGAAAAAGAACTGATGTGACTATACAAGATATTAGGACACAAACACTCTATCCAAAGTTTGTGTTTATGTGTAAAGCAGTTGAAAATACACGCGGTAATTTGTTTTTAGATGCTGAGTTAGAACGTAGGTATATGATTACACACACAAATCCCACAGTTAAGCAGACAGAAGATGTATTAAAACAAAAGTTACGTTCTATTGCTAAACCTGATGGTGATTTACAAACTATGAGTGATGAAGATATTAAAGGTTTAAAAGACCATATAGTTGATTGTATTATTCGTCGTGATGATTCTGCTGCGGTTAAGATTAGAAATCCGTGTGCTCCTTTCTTATTTGATGTTATACCAACACTCTTTCCAATAGCTAGAAGTAAAGTTCATTACTTTCTAAAGATTATTAACGCTGTAGCACGATTCTTTCCAGATGAAATAATGACTTGTGAAAAGGATGGTGTAGAATATGGTTTAGTCACACCAAAACATAACTGGTTGGCAACACAGATATACATAGATACATTCGTGACAGAATGTTTACAGATGCCCTCGCACGGCATAGATATATTACAACTGATACCTGATAGTGAAATGGATTCTTATGGTATGGTTAGTAGTGATGTAGCAAAATTATCTATGAAAGAGTTACAGCAGGCTGCTAGAGCAGCAGGGTTACCATTTGCACAAAAGAATTTAAATCCTTTGTTACAATCTTTAGTAATGCTTGGGTTTTTAGAAATGGATGAAGATGATGGTAAACGAAGATTCTTTAAATCACCATTGATAAGAGAACCTAGCACTAAGATTAATTGGCCTGACTTAATGACATCAACTCAAGAGTTAGTAAAACAGACTTGGCCAGAGGTAGCAGATGATTATATAGAACAACACTGCACACACGTTGAGGTGACAAATCCTTTCACAAAAGAAAAGGTAGAGTTAGGCACTAGGACTGAAAAAACACCCTCAATGTCAAACGCAGATTCCGAATATAAAGCAGACCCGTTAGACTATGGAGATTGGTTAAGTGAATAAGCCTAAGATACCTTGGAAACCTAAGGGTGAAATGTTTGCTATAGTTAGAGAATTTAATGGTGGTTCGAGATTCACAGCATACTGCCAAGATGAAAAAACTAGGATGATTAGAATTCCGGGCCGTCTCAAGAAAAAACAATGGACACGTGTAGGTGACCTGATAATTATTAAGAAGTGGCAAGTCGAAGGAGACAAGAAAGCTGATTTAGTTTACAGATACATCAAAACTGAGAGGGAAGTTTTATTAAGGAACAAGCTAATACCAGAGAATATGGTGATATAATGGATGAAAAGAAAGAACGAAGAGAGCAGTGGTTGGATATGCTAAAGGGATGTTCACAATACCACTACGAAAAAGCAACGGAAACACAGCCTACTATTATAGGTCAAGAAATGAGTGAAAAACACATAATGCATAAGGTGTGGCATTGGTCTATCAAAGACGCAGTAGCTATATTGGAAATGTTACCCACAATGAAAGAATCAGTTGAGGTTGAGGTAGATGATAAAAAATTACCCCAGCACGATGAGGGACCTGCTGGATGAAAGTCCCCTTAATGGCTATTTCTGGCAAATTCACTACTAACCGACAAACAAATCAACAAAACGTTATTATTTGGGGCAAAGGAAGAGACAAACTTGTCGTTCCATCACCAAAGGAACATTATTATTTTGTTCAAGGAGATGGTGAATTGTATGATGTTTTAGGTAAATCAAACAAAGTCCCTTTAAAAAGACATATTGTTGAGAATGCTTCAGAATTACATCCTGATAAAATAGGACCAAATGCTAGGACCGATGGTGTTACTAACAATGAGTTGGAAAGAATATGCATTGAACATCCTGATTTTTTTAAAGAGTATGCAGCTTCTGAACCTTCATCATTAGGTTTTGATTTAGAAGTTCATTCAGTAGATGGGAATTTTCCCTCTGGACCTAAACATCCTATTGTTTCTATTGGTGTAGTGACTGGAGCAGGAGACCGTCTTGCTTTCAATTGGGACGGTGAGAGTGATAAAGGATGTATTTTAGAATTTTTTAATTTCATAAAGGAGTATGACCCTGATATATTTTATGGATATAATTTAATTGGTTATGATTTTCCACAGTTATTTGCTCGATGTGAAGTGCACGGTATTGAACCTAAAGGTTATTTAAACAGAGAAAATAACGCTACCTATGGATGGGAGATAGATTTTTCTTATCATAAACGAGCACGATTACAAGCGTGGGGTAGAATAGTTATAGATGTTTTTAATTTTGTAGGCCGTGACCAATCACTATCAGGGCAGAGTAAGAGTTTAAAGAATGTTTCTAGAGTATATGGGTTGAATCCTATAGAATTAGATTTTGCTGGGAAGACTATACTTGATTATTCTCCTGATGAAATAACAGAATATGTGTTAAGTGATTGTGACGCTACTAAATTTTTGTATGACCATTATTTTCCACAACATAAGTTTATTGCAGAGTACTTAGGGGTCCCTCTTGAGTCTTACATCAACGGCCCTGATAATTTTATAACAAAAATATTACAAGGTCGTGCTTTGTATAAACAGAATATACTAACATTAGACAAGAATATAGACAGACACCCCGACGTTAGTTCATTTCAAGCAGCCCACATTAATTTATATAGACCCGGATACCACGCAAGAAATATTAAAGTTGATTTTAAATCTATGTATCCGAGTGTTGCACAGTCGTTAAATTTAGGACCAGATACTACACGCATAATAGGTTATGAGGATTATGACATAAAGAAATTTGGATGTAGAACAGGTCACACGGTTGATGAAGATAAGATGACGCTAGTTATACCAGACAACGTGTTAAAAAAGAATGTCATTATTGAGGTAGACCAAGACAGGAAGTCTTGCTTATACCAAATGTCTACTGAGTTCAAGGAGTTAAGAGAGCCCTTCAAAAGACAAAACACACACGAGGCAAAAAGTAAATCTAATGCATTAAAGATTATGGTTAATACATTTTATGGAGCTAATACTAATTTATATATGACATACGGTGACATTGCAGTTGGTATTGCAATAACAGGTGTTGCCCGTTGGTTGATAATGGGAACTAAAGCTTTAGTTGAAAATAGATACGGACCTAATTCTGTTGTTTATATACACACTGATGGTGTTAACACTGCTGTAGATGTAGATGTGGACTGGGTTAATCACGAATTACAGAAAGCAATGGACATAGTATTTCCTATGAGTGAATCACAATGGATAGAGGTAGAAAGAGATGAATTTAAAGAGGGATATTGGTTACAAATAGGTAACTATGTGCTGCGTAATATGGATGGTTCATTAACCAAACACGGTAGCACATTCAAATCTAAAAGTCGTTCTACATTCTATAAAAAAATTATTAATGTAATTATAGAAGCAGCTTTAAATAAAGAAGTCGGTGATGATTTTACTGATAAGATATATGACTTGGAAAAATATGAGTTGGAGGAATTTATGCAACAGCGAACTATGAATCAAAAGTTGAGTGATTATAAATCAGAAAATGATTTAGTAGTTCAGTTAGCTCGAGATGCAGAGAAGATAGGTATGGAAGTAGGTCCCGGCACTACATTTAGTTATTATAAAACAACAGATGGATATCATTTAGAGCAATTAGTTGACAATAAAGATGATATAGATGTTAAGTATCACTGGAATATTATTACTACTTTGATGAAAAAGTTTGGATTAGAAAAGTATATGAAGGTTAAAGTTCCCATCACAGTGATGGACAGAAAACAACAAAGTTTGATGGAGTTTGTATGAAAGAAGTTAAAGCATTACCAGTTTGTAGAGATTGTAACTGTGTTATGTTTCAAAAAAAAGTAGGAAAGGCAGAAGGATGGTCTTGTCCTGAATGTTTTACAACGAGGTGGAATGATGGTTTGTAAGTTATGTAAATGGAATCTACACCCTCCATATGTAAGATACAGAGATGTTGATGGCAACCCGTATTGTCAGCAATGTTACATTGTTATAGGCGGGAGTGTATGAATGAGAAGTTTCTTAAGTGTTTATATTGTGAGAAGGATGGATTTTATTCCAAAAGTTTTGAAAGATATATATGTGATGACTGTTATCAAAAACTTAAAGAAAGTTGGACGGAGGCAATGAAAAAATGGCAAGAGTAAACGTAAGTAAAGACTACAAATGGGGTCTTAAACAAGAAGAAAGCACAATGAAAGTAGTTTCAAAAGAACTAGGCACCTATGGTGAATTTAAAAAGATGGGTAAGTATAAGAACTTTGATTACTGTGCTTGGTCAGAAGATAAGTGTTGTTTTGTTGAAATAAAATCAAGACGTATTAATTATAAAGATTATGAAGAAACTATAGTGCCAGCAATTAAAATTAAAAAAGCATTAAAATTGATAGGGATGGGGCACAAAGCCTTCCTTGCTTTAAATTTTCAAGATGGTATATACATATTAGATTTATGCAATGCTCATATGCATTTTGGATATAACGCTCGCACAGACAGAGGAGCGCTCGAATTAAATCATTATGCTTTTATACCTTTAGAACAATTCAAGCAACTTAGTCACAACGATTAGCGGTATCTTTATATATCAATTTCTGCGTCATAATTTTGAAGAGACTTTGTCTTTTCAGCAGGTAAAAGAATGGCTGAAGAAAAAATGTCAGAACATATGCTTTCTCTAATTTTATCTACGATAGATAAAGACTCAGATTGTAAAATTGTGTGGTCAGAAGGCGATAAAGAAAAGATAGGACGGGGCAAAATAGTTGCCGACGACGATAACTTTGTTTTTCTCACTGGAGAAAGAGGGAAAGTTATTGTAAATAAACACAGTATTATAGCAATAAAACAGTGAGGTATTAGAATGAGAATAATGATGATATCAGATAGTCCGTGGGCACCCACAGGATTTGGAACGAACACTCGATGTATCGGGGCGATTTTTGCTGAACAAGGGCACACAGTAGGTTATGCAGGATGTCAAAATCCACAGCACGACCCAGATTACAAAATTACTTGGCCGTTGGGAACACAAAAACAACAATCGGTAGAATTACTACCTTTATTACATCCGGGGCAAGAAAGGTTTGGTGAAAAATCTTTTCCTACTTGGTTAGAAAATTTCAAACCAGATTTAATATTTACACATCTAGACATACAAATGTTTGATTATGTAGCACAACAAAAGACACCTACAGGGTTAAATGTACCATCTGTAACAGAAGATGGTTCACGCAAATTAACTAAACAAGAATTCTTAAAGATATCGAAAGAAGCATTTAAGATGGCTGGTAAATCACGGTACAAATTAGCATCTATTATCCCTATTGATGGGCAACCATCTATTCCGGGTTGGATGAACACTATGCAGCACGTAGATTATCCTATAGCAATGTCAGAATACGGTCAAAACGTAATGACTAAAGATTTCAATGGGTTCAATGCTCAAACTATACCGCACGGTGTAGATACAGAGTTCTTTAAACCAAGAGACATAGTTAAACCTGACCCTGATGCATTTGTGATAGGATGTGTTGCACGTAATCAACACAGAAAGAACATTCCACGTTTGATGAGAGCGTTTAAAATATTTGTAGAAGAAAATGACCTCGATTCAGATGAAGCAAAACTGTTGTTACATATGGACTGGAGTGACCATATGGGATGGAACATAGAATATATGGCTAGTGAACACGTATATGACATAGCTGATTATTTAATTCCACCAACAATGGGTAATATAGAACAAGGAAATGCACCTGATGATAACGCAATGGTAGACATTTATAATTTAATGGATATACACGCGTTACCTACTGGTGGTGAAGGATTTGGTATACCTACTGTAGAAGCAATGTCTTGTGGTGTTCCTAATGTTATTTGTAATTACACTACTAGTTATGAATTAGTTGGTGCAAAAACACCAGAGTGTCCAGATGATATGTTATTACCACACGGTAGAGATGGTGGTGGTGATAATATTATTAGCAACCGTGGTATTCTTGTACCATATAAAGATTTGATGTGGGATACCCCTGTCAGAGCAGCTCCAATGAGAGCACTATGGGACGAACAAAAAGCTGCAGAAGCTTTTACTCACTATTATAAGAACAGAGATGTCTTAGAAAAGCACGGTAAAGCAGCACGCAAACACGCTGTAAAACATTACGATTGGAATAAATCGGTTGGTCCACAGTGGGTTAAGTGGTTGGAGTCAATACAATGAATTGGTTAGGACACCTCGATGTAATGGTATTTGTCGTCGTGTTCTACCCTATTGCAGTAGAGTATTTACTCTGGCGGGTAGGCGATTATAAATGAATTTAGTTTTTGAACTAGAAAATGTAATATGCACACCTCACGCAAATTTTGACAGTTGTAAACCAATTGTTAATGTCATAGAGTTTATGCAGTGGCTTAGAAAAGAAGGTCACGGCATAACTATATGGAGTAAAAGAAAAAATGAGATGGAATCTAAAATTAAAACTGAACAGTGGTTACGACTACATCAAATTCCTTATGATAGGTTATTGTTTGACAAACCCCGTAACTCAATATATGTGGACGAGACTCCATCTAATTGCAAATACTTTACTCATAACAATGATATGTACATAATTGCTAGTCTTTTTGAAGACTGGAAAAAGGATATAAGAAGATGATTGGAAAGAACGGACCAATAATGAAAGTTAAATGGTTAGACGCAGTGAATGAAAGAGGTCAACATAAAATAAATATTAAAGACCCAAGTGAACATCTGTCTTATTGTGAGACAGTAGGAGAAGTAGTGGCTCAAGATGAACGTGCTATTGTGGTTGTATATCATTACACCGATGTAGATGGCGTAGATTTTATATGCATCCCTACCTCTTGGGTTGTAGAAATGGAGGAAATGAAATGTTTAGAGAGTTCGGAATCCCAGCTCGAATCGAGAAGGTCCGAGACACAGATAGGTTAAAAGAATTAAGGGCACATCACTCTGGTTCTAACAATTGTTATGTTAGTGTATACGCTTTTCAAGAAGAAAATAGTGGTAAAACAGATTACAGTAGCGCAGTACTAAGTACAATTTGGTTCGATTTTGATGATGATAAAGACGTAAATCGTTGTTTAAAAGACGTTAGAAAGTTATACAATAGATATTGTGTCCCTCGTAATATAGTTCCTCGCATATTTTATACAGGCGGTAGAGGATTTCAATTGAACATTGACTTTCCAGAACCATTACAGTTACCTAATGCAATGAAACGCGAAGGTTTACGTGATTACTTAATGCATTTAAAAAACACTTATGTGTTATCTACATTAGATGTTCAGTGTGTAAATAATAGTGTAAGTTGTATGCGCAGGATGTCTAACTCTCCTTATTTAGATAAAAAAACAAAGGAACCTACAGGAAGGCATTGTATACAATTGACTATAGATGAAATGTTAAATTACAGTATGG
>Ga0114934_10002498_pt1 | contig 11753 bp, 22 predicted proteins | sample 4SBtaG_2_FD_99695 | JGI IMG/M metagenome (GOLD analysis project Ga0114934, IMG submission 99695) | Deep subsurface microbial communities from Kolumbo volcano to uncover new lineages of life (NeLLi) - 4SBTROV10_white metaG | ecosystem: Environmental > Aquatic > Marine > Volcanic ...
CTATAAAAAACCATATGTAAACAACAAAATATAAAACAAAACATATAAAACACACTTTATACATTCCAACATATAAACAACACAACATAAAAGCTTAAATACTCAAATAACTTTAAATAATAATAAAACAAATAAAAATAAGGAGCTGATTAAAAATGACTAAAAAAGTATCCAGCATATACATAGACGAAAAACTATTAGATATAATACAATTAAAAAGATTAAAATTAAGTCAATTAGTCGAAAAATGTTTATCCGAAAAATTAATGTTCGAAGAAAACAACTCACAAAAAGCAGAACAACTAATAAAACAATTAAAACAAGAAAGAATAAAAGAATTTTTAGAAATAGAACCAAAAACACTATACGGAAAAAAAATGTATGTAATTGACGATAATCAAGCGATGTCATATTGGAGTGAATACTTACAAAAAACAAAAGAAGAATTAATAAGGTTATGGAAACAAAAATGGGGTGTTGAATAATGGAAGATATGGTTTTAGTTAAGTTCTTTATGTTATACCAGTTTTTTTTACTTTTATTTTCAGTTATTCTTACTTATATCCATGAATATTATATTTTACATATTAAAAATAAAAAATAGGAGTTGATTAAATGAATAATAAAACATTTGAAAAGAATTTTATAATTGAAGTAAAACCAAAAAGAGTATTAAAGAAAGGAGTTAAATTAAATTATGATTTTTTAGTTAAAATAGTAGGAAAAGATGCAGGGAATTTACTTTTTTTAGATGAATTAAAAAAAGGAATTATTGAACCGATTAAAATTGATTACACTGGTAAAAATAAAGAAACTGGAAAAAGGGTTAAGTTGGTTACAATTATAATAAAAAAGAGGAGTTGATTAAATGAATAATAATTTAAATAAACTACTGGAAAACCAAGCACAACCACTAAAACTAAAAAACAAAAAAAAATACAATAACAGAATAACATATTATAAAGAGGCGATTAAATGAGCATATGGAGTAAAATAAAAGCAATATTTTTCAGAAGAAAAAAAAACGAACTACAAGAAATAAAAGAAAACTTTCAAGAAGAAAGTTACAGGCCATATCCAATAAACAAAAGAAAACCATTTACAAAACCAGTAACAACCAACAAACAAGAAAAAATAAAACAATTAATACAAAAACAAGAAGAACTCGGATTAGAACTAAAACAGGTAGCAGAAGAACTAAAACAATTAAAACAAGAAGAACAACCAGAAACACAAGAAGAAGAAAAAAAAATAATAGAAATAGAAGATGAATACAAGGATTTCGCGAACCGGATAATAAAATATATACCAGCAGGAGATATTAAACAAATGACATTAAGTGAGTTTCAAAGAGTCATGAGAAGTCCAACAATACACGAAAAAAGCAAATACGGGTTAAATATAAAAGGATTCGGAGCACAACCAAACGATTTAATAAAAAAAATACATGAATACATAAAAAACAAATAAAGGAAGTAACCTAAAATGAAATTAATTGAAATGAAATTATACAACTGGAAATACACTAATTATGTAATCATTAAAAATGATGACTTTTTTATTATGCTAACAAAAAAAGAATATGAAATGGTTAAAAGCAGGGAAAAAAAGTTATTAAAAAACAATAAAAAATTAAGAGAATTAATTAAAAAAAAGGAAGTGAAATAAAATGAATATACCACTATTTGACAACTACACAGTAAAAAACGTGAAAGACATGATAAATTATTACAGCAGGAACAACAAAAAATCAATAATACAAATACAATTAGATAAAACACAAAACACTTTAAATTTAAAAATAATAGGAGTTGATTAAATGAAAATAGAAGAAATATCAAACGAAAAAATACAAACAAAAGAAGAAGCAAAACCAGTAACAAAACCAGTAACAAAAATGGGAGCTTTAAATAAAATAGGAGCTTTATGGGTTAATAAAGATAAAAATGGCCAAGATTATTTATCAGGCGAAATAAACAATAAAAAAGTTCTTATATTTAAAAATGGTTTTAAGGAAAACAAGCAACCAGATTTTAACGTATACGAAAAATAAAAAGGAGTTAAGAAAAATGTTAATAAGAATATTTGGATACCGGATAAAAATACAAACATGGCGAAGAAAAGAACCAGACAGTTTAGGTCTTCTTTCATTATGCGAAGACGGAAAACACGTTGTCTTACTTGATTTTGACATAACACACGGAAAACAGGGGGAAGTAAATAAAAGCATGATTGAAACACTTACTTACTTACAAAAAAAATACTCACTCGGGGATTTTGACATTTTTGAAACAGCGGGGGGTTATCATGCGGTCTGTTACTCAAAAGTAACTTATGGAGAGTATATGGATATTATGCAAAATACTAAACAATTAGATACAGGATTTAAAAAACAAGCAGTAACAAGACCAGAACAAGCAACAACCATAAGGTTTTACTCACTTAATCCAAAAAAATACTCCAAGTATATATTAACTTTAAAAAAAGAATCAAGCAGGGAAGAAAGCACAGCACATAAACAAGCTTTTAATCATTTAAAGGGGTTACCAGTAACAAAAGCAAAAGAGGGTTTAATAACTGTTGAATACTTTCATAATAAAACAAAACACGGGTTAAAAAATAATAGGAGCTGATTAAATGGAAGAAAAATTTGATATAAACCAGTATGTAAACAAGAAAGAACAAGAAGCACAACAATACTATAAAGCAATGGAAAAACAAGCAGAAACAAAAAAAGTAAAGTTAGGAAAACCATATAATAACAAGATAGGGGGTAGAGAACTAATTGGTGTTAAGCTTTACATTGGAAACAAAGCTTTTTTTATAAACATAGATAAAGCAAGTGTTTATTCTAAAAAACCGGAAATATGGTTAAAAGAAGATAAACAATTTAATAAAAAGAAACAAGAATAAAAAAAATAAATAAGAGAGAGTTTAAAAAACTCTCTCACGATTTTTCTCACATTAACTAATAAGAAATTACATGTTTTCAACTTGGTTGAAAACTATAATTCCTGGAGCTAATGCAAGGCCAATTTTAGTCAATATCCAGATTCCGTTCATTGTTGAATCAGCTAAAGTAGTATTACCTACTGTATCCAATTGTGTTGGTAACACATTAGCTATTACTATTGCGGAAACGGCTACTGCTATAATTGCTCCAACTATTGCAGTTAATTTCACAGCAAAACCTCCTTTTTAATCATATACTAATAATAACAACAATAACCTTTATAAACAATTAAGGCGTAATATAATTATAATGTTAACACTACTTGATTTACATTTGTTAAGGTTAATCACAAACCACACTCCAGTAAAAGATATTTTAAAAAGTGGTTATTACTCCACAACAACCTACTCAAAAATAAACAAGTATAAAAAATTTAAAATAATAAAGAAAGTAAAAAATAAACCGGTTACTTATGCAACAACATTTAAGGGGGCAATATTACTTTCTGCATTAGAAGAATATAAGGAGTTGTTATAAATGGATTTTTTCTTAATGGTAGCGCTTGGTTTTATGGGCATGTTGCTTTTTTTTGTATTATATCAACCTAAAATAAGATTGTTTATAATCTCAAAAGACGGTTCATGTAAAATAATTAAAAGTAATATAGAAGAAGATAAGGATTTAGTGGCTTGGTTACCTAAAAAAAAAGCATGGTTTAAAACAAAAACATCAAAACCATTTATTTTAAAAACATGGAGCGGAATAAGTAAAATTTATTTCGTTCAAGAAACCGGAAACACTGTTTTAAGTTTTGAGGATAACATTTTTAAAAAAGAGGATTTATCAAGTGATGTTTTAGGTTCTTTTAGTGATAGTCACATAATGAGGGATATGTTTTCGGCAATGAATGAAAAAATTAATTATCGTATACTTATTATTGCTTTTTTGGTTATTGGTGCAATGGTTATCGGTTATATGGTTTTTGTTGCTCCTAACATGGTTCCGAAGGAAATGTGTTCAACAGCAGTTAAAACGGCGGTGGGTGGTTAAATGTTAGATAAAAAATTTAATAATGATGACGAGGAAGATATTGACAAGGAAACAGCAATGGCGAAAGCTATTGAGGGTTTAACAGTATATGAACCAGAAAAAGCAATTGTTTTAACTGAATTTACTCAAAAAGAGATAAATGGTTTTGTTACTCTTTTAAGCTGGGATAAATTTATTAAAAAAATGGGTGCTGAAACTGATTTAATAAATACTATATCAGAAAAATTTATTTTACATAAAATAAGTAAAAGCAGGAAAGGTAAAAAGGAGTTAGTGGAAGTTTTAAAAGCTGAAAACAAAAAAGAAGAAGCAGGGGCAATGGATAAATTTAAGGGTTTGTTTGGTAGAAATAAAGGTGTTCTTGAGTGATTGAAATAAAAGGAATACAATCAAAAATAAAACCAGCATCAAAAACAATAAGGGACGGAAAACTAATTGGGATTGTAGGAGTGCAGGGGTCAGGAAAATCTTTAACAATGGCTTATTTATCAGCAATGGCTTATTATGAGGGCGAAAAAATTTATAGTAACTTTCATTTATACGGCGGTTTTGATTACACTTATTTAAATAATAAGGAAGATGTTTTTAATAATTTAAACAACATTAGAAATAGTTCAATTTTTGTTGATGAGTTTCATTCTTATTTAGATGCTTATAACTGGCGTGACCCAGAAGTAATTAAGTTTGTTAAAAATCAAATGGTTACTGCAAGAAGAAAAGGAAATAAGTTTATAATGGGTAACCAGTTAAAATCACAGTTCCCGTATAGGTTAAGAACTATTATTCCTTTATGGCTTGTGCCAAGAATAAAAAAGTTTAAAAGGGTTAACGGAAAAAAAATTCCTAAAATAGTTGAGGTTTATCAGGTTAATAAAGACACTCAAGAGTTTTCAACATGGAAGTATAAAGCTGAACCATTTCTTAATTTATATGATACTTATGAGGATTTTGACCATATTTTATTAAGTAGTAAGGAAACTAAAAAAATAAGTGAGGGTTTATTAAATGAATATTAGAAATGGTTTTAGACAAGCTCATAAGTCAATTATTAATAAAGACATGTTTATTATTTGTGTTTTTACTTTGCCTAAGGGAACGGCTTTTGAGTTAGAACCAAAAAATAAAAAAGAAAAATTGGTTAATAAAGTAATTAAGGTTACTAAAATTAATCAAGATTTATTTAAAGACAAGGATTTATATAAGTTTAGTGTAGGTGTTTTTGCAAGAGAAAATGACAAAAGAATGATTTATAGTTCTTTTTTAATTGATTTTATTAAGGATTATGCTGGTAATGATTCTTGGTTTTATCCGGATTTTATTAAGGAGTTTGGTTATAGAGTTAAAGGAAAAGAGTTGGTTAAAAATGTTTAAGGAGTTAACTTTAGGCCAGAAAATTAATATAGCTTTAAATATTTTAATTATTTTTTTATTAATCTGGGATATTATTGGATACGTGCAGGAATCAAGTATTAAGAATTTTTGCTTGGAACATGTTCGTTGTTATTCCGGAAATAGTTTTTATGAGGAAAATTTAAGTTCAAATAGGTTACTTATTAATACAAAACCTTTAAATAATAGTTTTACTTAATTATACTTATGTTAGGTGTAAAAGGAGTTGTTTTTTTACTGGGATTTTTAGCTTTAGCTTTTGGCGGTTTATATTTTGCTTCTGCTGATATGTCTTTTTTAAATGCTTTTGTGCCTAAAATTATTGTAGATAATTGGAAACCTAACTTACTTTTTATGGTTGGTTTTATTTTTTTAGGTTTTACAGTTGCTTTCATGGGGGTTTTTAAAGATGAATAAATTAATTTCAATTCCTTTTATAATTACTTTATTTGCTGTTGTTGGTTTTTCTTCTTTACAAAGTTGTTACACTCCAAATTATAATAATTTAAATGGTGCTTATTATTTTGCAGACGGTTTAAATGATACAATTACAAGCAATGAAACGTTCGAGCTTAATCCTACTCTTTATACAAGTAATACAACAATTTTAAATCGTTTTAACTTAAATGGTTTTACAATTGATAAAATTTTAAAAAGACAAGATACAAATAAAGACAGGTTTCTTATTGTTTTAGCTCATGATTCTGATTATTATAAATTAATTTATCAGTATTCAAAATCAGATAAAACAATAAATGAGGTTAATGAATATAACCACTTAAATAAAAGAACAAGCAGTTACGGAGTAACTTATTATGAATCAAATAATTTAAATTGGAGTGGGGAGCATGATTCTGGTTATCCATTAACTTTTTTTCAAAGAAATGAAAGCATCGGTTTTTATTACTTAAGAAATTATGTATGGAACGTTGGGTGGGAAGTTGCTTCTATTGGTTTAACAACTGATTCAACAAATAGTTCTGATTTATTTTTTAGAATGAGCAATTATGTCGCGTCATCTTATATTTCGAATCTTACTTTAAATTATACTCAGCAGGGGTATGTAGAATCCACATCAGACCCTGGGTGTTTTAATACTCATAATTATGATACGCCAGAATGGAAGGTATATGTAGGGTATGAACAAAATGAATCAAAAATGGTTTTAAATTATTATTATCCTCATCGTGATGTTATTTATTTAAAAAATATTACATCTTTTACATGCACTAAACCAACAGTAGAAATACAATCAAGCGGGGGAGTAAAAGCTTGTGATACTGTTTCTTCGGTTTCTGCAACATGCACTCTTACAAATAATGATAATGGGAATACTTATTTAATTAATGCAAATTCTGACCAGTCATATTCAACAACAGTAAACGTTTATGCAGGGGTTAAAGGAGTAACCAGAGATTATCAATTGATGTATAATCCGGATAATGATTATTATGGGGCTCATAGGCCAGAAGATATATGCTGGGACGTTAATGAGTTAGGTGTAGGGGGTTCAAGTTTAAGTTCATTAGATTATGAAAGAATATTAGATGACCAGAAAAAACACGAGGGAATAAAAATAGATATGAAATCCAGTAATGCTTATTGGAGTTATGCATGGGGTTTAAGTAACCATTGGTATAAAAGCGGAAGGATAGAGGGAACAGCAGTAAATAAACCGGTTGTAATGGCTGGGAAATATGCTACTCCAATTGTAATTTCAATGGTGCCGGATTATGTTGTTAATCCTAATAATATTATATGGGATTATGAAATACATCAAACAAGTCCTAACAATGTTTATAATGATTTTAATCAAGAAAACTTGTGGAAGAATAATAAATTTCATATGGCTTTAGCTTATAATAATACTCATTATATTGTTTATAATATGACTTGGAATGAAACTATACAAGGTTGGGTTAGGGCGGTTCATTATGATACTTGGAGTGAGTTAAGAAATGAACTTGAAACTTATGGGGTTTCAAGTGCAGGAATAGACCAGCTTTTAACTGACTGGGATATGAGCAATCCTTTTAATTATGTGCAAGAAGCAAATAAAATAACTTTAAAAGGTTACGTGTGGGGAACTTTAAAAGAAAGCACTTATCTCGGGTCTTCTTATTCTTTTGATAAACCGGAATGTGCAGACGGTTTAAATGCAACTGTATTTAATTGTGATAGTTCTTTAATTAAACAAGACGCGTTTCCTGATGAAAGTTTATGTGATATTCCGGATAATGTTGAAAGAAGTTTTAGTATTTTAACTCCTTCTATAGAAGTATATCCTTTCATGAATGCAAAGGTTGTTCTTAATACTTATTCTAATGGTTCTGCTCAAGTAACCAAGGGCAATTATACTTACTCCTGCACTTCTCCTGAAAGTAGTCAGACAAAAACTGGTTCATTTGAATTGTCTACTGATTACTTTACACTTCCTGTTACTTTTACTGATGTTAATTCTAAACCAAATGGTTATATATTAACAATTAAAGACAGTCAAGGGAATCCAGAACCATTAGTTCAAGTAATTACTCAATATGGAACTCAAGTAACTAATTCAAGCGGTCAAGTTAAGTATTTAGGAATCAGAGAAAATGAAAACTTAAATGTTACTCTTAAGTTTTTAACTCATACTGTTGAATATACTGGTGCTAATTCTTTAGCAATTGGGGATTCTTGGAACTCACAAAGGTATTCTGACAGTGGTTATTGTGGGGGTTTTGACGGTTATTATAGGTATACTCTGGATTTATTTCCTACAATTTTAAATAAAAAATGGAAGGTTGTTTGTGGTTCTGCAGTGGTGCCAGACGCGAACATTAATATTGACGGGGTTTATAAGAATACTACAAATACTGACGGGGAAGCTGATTTTACGGTTATAAGAGATTTTAGCGAAGAAGGTTTTAAAGTTAGTGTTACAAGTAAATACGGGGATACTACATCAATTTTAAGAAACTTGGAAGATACTTATACGTTTCATTTAAACAGTTCATGTAAAGAATCAGAATTAATTAGTGAGGGCCACACTCAAAAAGCAGGAACAGAATTTATTTTAAATAAGTTTACTGATCCAATGCTTATTTCTTTTTTAATTGTAATGGTTATTAGTATTGCTGTTGGTTACTTTACAGGTTCAATTGAACTTTCAATGCTTACTTTAACTGGTTTACTTATAGTGCTTTACTTTATTGGAGTTATTCCTTTATTTGTAGTGTTATTCTTAACTTTAATTGTTGCTGGTTTCTTTGCTTATCAATTCACGAGGGGGTAGAAGATGAGTAATGGTGTCACAATTGTTTTGTTTGGAATATTAACAATGGGTTTATTTGTTGCTTTAAGTGGTTCTTTGGTTAATGATACTTACACTTTTCATTACTCTGTTTATGAGAATGAAAGTAGTTATACTAATACAACTGCAGAGTTTGGGGAAGTGCCACATAGTTTAAATCCTTTTACTTATTTAAGTTTTTTAAAAAGTATGATTAATGCGGTTCCGGATATTCCTGGCCTTAATGCTTTTATAAGTGTTTTTGTTATAGTTATTGTTTTTGCCGGTGCTTTAGCTATTATAAGGGGGGTTTCTTAAAAAAATGGTTAATTTTTCAATGCATAGAAATAAAAGAATAGCTTTGTGGTATGCTAAAAAGATGAGGAATAAGGGGTTTAAAGTAGTTATTAAAAAGGTTAAAGGTGTAAATAAATTAAGGTATAAAAATTATTATTATAAATAAAAAGAGGGTGGTTTAAAAATGGTTAAGAAAAAAAGTAAGTTTAAAAAATTAGAAAGAAAAATTGAAAGAGAGTATGAAAGAAAAGGAAGAAGTAAAAAAACAGCTGAAAGAATTGCAAAAGGAACAGCTGGTAAAATTTACTGGCTTAAAAAAAAGAAGAAAAGGAAGTAAATTTATTTAAATGGGGTTGGTTTTAATTGGAGTTTAATAAAAATTTAATAGCGGTTTTGTTTGTTTTTTTATTTGTAGGAATTGTTAGTGCTACTCCTGACCAACCAACTTTAAATAATCCAGCTGATGATTCAACAGGTGTAAGCACTTCGCCGGTTTTAAATTTTAGTGTTTCAAATGGGTGGCTTAGTTCAAATATGAATGTCACTTTATACTCTGTTACTACTAATAAGGTATTAAATAATTGGTTTGATGTTGCAAGTGGAACTGATTTAAATTATAAGTGGTGGTCTTTAAAAAAAGGTGTTACTTATGAGTGGTATGTAAATGCAACTGATGACGGTGGAACAACTCAAGGGGATACATGGAGTTTTACAACTGATGATTCTTCAAATGTAACGGATTGTGTTGAAATTAATTCTGCTGGGAATTATGATTTAGTTAATGATATCGATTCTAATACAAGTAAATGCATTGTTATTAAAAGTGATGATGTTAATTTAAATTGTAATGGCCATTTAATTAATAATTCTTATTCAGGAAATAATCAAGCTTTGGTTATTGAGGGTAGTAATAATTTTAGTTTAAATAATTGTAATATTTCTAATTTTAATTATGCTGTTAATGTGAGTAATTCTAATGACTCTGTTTTTTATAATAATAATTTAACTGATAATGATTATGGAGTTTATTTTTCAAGCGTGGTTAAAAATGTTAATATTAGTAATAATAAGGTTAAATCAAATATAAAAGATATTAGTTCAAAAGATGTAAATTCTAATGAGGGTGTTTTAATTTTAAATAATGCTTTTATTGAAAATAATTATTTTTCTTCGAATAGTTATAATCATGCTTATTTAATTTATGCTTCTCTTGAAAATTCTTCAATTAAGAATAATGAGTTTAATAATGCTTATACTGGTATTGATTTTATTGGTCAAAATGTTACTATTGAAAATAATAATATTAATAATATTTATAAAAGGGGGATAATGATTGATTTTTTAAATATGTATCCGGAAGAAACAAGAAAGGGGGATAATCTTATTAAAAATAATTTAATTAGTAATGGAAATAAGGGGGCTAATTCTTATGGTATTTATTTAAGTTATGCAAGTAGAAATATTATTGAGGATAATAATATTAGTTCTTGTAATGCTGGTGTTTTTTATGATGCTTCTTATCATAATTTAATTTATAATAATAATATTTTTAATAATACTGCTGGTCTTCAAATGTCAGGTTCTTTAGCTGATATTGGGGCTAATAATTTTTCAAGTAATCATATTTATGATAATACTTATGGTATTTTGAATAAAAATGATGTTATTGGAAATAATACTTATGAGTTTAATAATATTACTGATAATGATTATGGTTATGTGGCTTCTACTCTTACATATGACTATTATTATAAAAATTTAATTTCTAATAATGGTTATGGGGTTTGGGTTAAAAATCTTGGTAACGGGGGGGGTGTTACTTCTGCTGGGGGAAATAATCAAGTAATGTCTTATGCTCATTATAATAATTGGGTTGAAAATAATATTGTTTCTAATAATATTGGTGTTTATGTTGAGGATAATTCTCTTTATGCTTTTATAAATAATACAATTAATTCTAATAATTATGGGGTTGTTATTTTAAACACTGGAAGTATTTTTGAAAATAATCTTTTAAATTCTAATAATTATGGTTTTTATGTTTATGGTGTTAAGGGGGTTGTTTTAGGGAATAATAAAATTGTTTATTCTCATGACTGGGATTTTTACTCTGAAAGTGGTTCTGGGGTAACTGCTAATGATTTAATTTTTACTAATACTGTTGCTTCTTTTAAAACTTCTGATGTTTCTATTAATTATGTTAGTAATCCTCCGGAAGATCCTGAAAATTATAGTAATGGTCAAGCTTTTATTAAGGTTTTGAATAATTCTGCGAATGTTTGGGTTGATTTAAATCTTTCTTATGATGCTTCTTTGGTTCATGATGAAAATAAATTAAGTATGTGGCAATATGATTCTTCATGGGTTAAATTAGGGGGTAATATTAATAAGGTTAAAAATTATGTGAATTATAATGTTACGAATTTTTCTATTTTTGGTTTATTTGAGGATATTAGGTTATATGTTTGTCCGGTTCCTAATGAACCAAATGATTTAAGTATTTATGGAACTGCTCCAAGTGGTTCTTGTTGTGTTAATAATGCAACTATAAGATATTATTGGTCTATTGGTAATACGAATTATACTAAAGATGTTGTGGCTCCTTCTGGTTGTTTAAATGTTACTGGAGGTGTTAAAGCTTATGCTGTTAAGAATAATCCTGAATGGTTAAAATGGTTGATTATTTTCTTTGTATTTTTGGTTATTTACTTTGTTTATATGTGGTAAATAGTTAGTTTTTTATAGTTGTTTTGTGTTATTTATTGTGTTTGGGTTGGAAGAAGGGGGTTTCTC
>Ga0114934_10002499_pt1 | contig 11748 bp, 14 predicted proteins | sample 4SBtaG_2_FD_99695 | JGI IMG/M metagenome (GOLD analysis project Ga0114934, IMG submission 99695) | Deep subsurface microbial communities from Kolumbo volcano to uncover new lineages of life (NeLLi) - 4SBTROV10_white metaG | ecosystem: Environmental > Aquatic > Marine > Volcanic ...
TTAAAGTATCATACAGTAAAACATTATAATTCAAACCATTATCGTAAACATCTTCAGGTTTGCTATTATCTACTTTATCAGTGATAGACTTATTATTTATCTTATTAGATATCATATCTTTAATCATATTTATTTTCTTTAAAAAGTCTTCTTTACTTAATTTGAATGCCTGAAATAACTTGACAATAAAATTTTTTCCTTGTGTTATAAATGAAACTAATATATCCCCACCAAGATTTTTACTTATAGCACTATAAAGACTTCTCATAATAGCAATAATATCAATTGTTATAAGTGTACCAACAAATTTTAAAGCTCCTCCTACAAATGGAAGTATTATTGAACTACCAACAGCATAGGTTGCTATAAATTTTATAGTAATAACAACACCAAAAACAATCATTAAAAATTGTAAAACTTTTAAAGTTGCTTCAAATGTATATGATTGTTCTTTTAAATTTGAATAACTTTTAACAATTAAATTTATTACATTTTTAAATTTGTTTTTTACAACTCCTTGAATTGCTAAAAGAGATAATCCAATAATTGGAATATATACAGTATATACTAATAATGCTATGAAACTATAATATATTATAAACAATACAGTTGGTAATAATATAGGGACTAATTTAAATGAGATAAAAGTTGCCTCTACAAAAAAGAATGCAAGCAATGCAGAATAAAAATGTCTAAAAATCCCAAGTACTTTAATGACAGCATTTGTTAAAAGAGTAAATATTTTAAGTAATAAACCTGTTGGAGAATTTTGTGATTTTTTAATAGATTCTGATAATTCCATTTTTTTCTCTTTTTGCAAAGTTAATATTTGATTTTGTATTGCTGAAAAATCATGTTGTATAATAGCAGTCTTTAAATTTTTTTCCATATCGGACATATTGGAGGTTAATTCTTTTCTCAACTTATCATCTTTAATAGACATAATTGTTGCATAAACATTAGTCATTAATTTTTTAATACTTGTACCTTTAATTGGTCGACTTTTTATATTCAACTTTTGAACCATTACTTGTGTTTGTTTTAATATATTATTATAATCCATTTAAATAATCCTCCTAATTATTTATCAAAAATGTATTTGATGAACTTATTATTGTTCCACCATCATCTGTTTGATCATCCATTGTTTGTATGGATTTATTTCTTATTATAAAATTATGATCTCCAATTAAATGACCTTGATGTATTTGAGTTAAATCATTATATAATGCTACTGGAATTCCTTCTATTAAAAAATCAGTTCCTGAAGCAATTATTGAATCTGTATCTGTAGAATATTGAACGGTATCATAATTTCTTGCAGCACCTTTAGTCATCTCTATCTCCATTAGGTTCTTCAGGTATATCAGTTACTGATTGAGTTTGAGTATTTGTTTTCCAATAAAATATATTTCCATCCATATGTATATCTGAAGAATTACTTTGTATGTCTATTCGATCATTAGATTTAGTGGATATTTTGCCAGATACATCTGTTATCATATCTCCATCTATTTTCATTTTTACATCTTTTTTACAATGCATAATTACATCATCTTCAAAAGTAAGATTAGTTTTTCCTTTTATTTGAACTTTCATGTCTCCATTCATAAATAAATTAAAAGTATCATTATCTTGTTCTATACAAATAAAATTTCCTTTATAATCTTTTATTAAAATTTTTTCTTTTCCAGTTCGTTCATCAATTAATATAGTTGTTTGATTATCATCTATAGTATATACACTGTCTTTTGCATTATCAGATTCTGGATTATATTTTCTTTTCTTACCAGTAATTTCTACTCTTTCATCAGATGAATCATCACTGATTACCATAACTCTACCTTTTGGACTTCTTAATACTGTCCATTTATTATAATACTCATCTCCAAGTTGATTTTCTGGAGGAACTTTTTTAGCTTGTATATCTAAGGCAGACACATAATATGGTCTATCAATTCTTCCATTTTCAAAAAATATCCATACCCAAGATCCTACTATTGGAATATAACATGAACCATGATGTTTATTAGTTTCCTCATTTCTCCCACCAATTGGATTATTTGCTGGTAATGCCCACAATCCGTCTTTATCAATATTTATTTCTTTATTTGACATAAAATCTGGAAGATATACTTTAACTCTTCCAAACATTTTCTCATCCTTATTATCTATAACTTTTGCGCGATATATTCCATCATAAGTTATGTTTATTTTATCAGGATTAAGTTTAAATAATGATTCTACTTGATTATTCATATGTTATAATAAACTCATTATATTCTTAGTAATAGTTATACAAATATCATTTGATTCTTTTTTAGGTAATATATATTCTAATGTTCCAAAATAAGAAGAAAATACCGAGCCATATATGACTGAAAATAATCTTGGCAAACTCTCAAATGCAACTAAAAATTCAGAAGAATATCTTCTCATTATTTGATCTATAAAGAAATTACTAGTTATACCATACAAGCACCAAGAATCCAATAATTTGATCCATTTAAATATATCTAAATTTAAAGAGTTCAATCCTTTTACAATTTGCTCTAATTCAGCATTTCTATTTTTTAATTCCATTTTATCATATATAAAATTCATATATTTTCCAAAATCTTCTTTCCATAGTAATGTAACAACAAATACCCCAGATAAAATTTTACAATTATCTAGCAATTCATCTTCATTAAATGCTCCAAAATGTTTACCAAATATATTGATTAAAAAATTATAAACAACCAAAGTTAAATCATAAATCAATTGATTTTTATTTTTATGTAAAAATTTTTTATTATTGAATACCATCCAATAAGTAAAACCATATAATAATATAGATAATATTTCATATTTTGAATATTCACTAATTTTTCTGGTAAAATTTATTACAACATTTTTATCTTTTGTCATATATGCAGATAAAGGATACCTACCATCTGATATTAAAAATATTTTCCCTCTAAATCTTAATGATTGAGTTTTTAATATAGAATCTAAATTTTCTTTAAAATAAGCAGCAAATTTATTTAAAATTTGGTTTTTAACTATTTTAATTCTAGATAGTTTAAAAATATTTATCAATTCTTGATATTCTTGAGTATTACTCAACAAAAACTTTGTGTAATCTTTATCATATGTAGTATCTATTTTTATCAGTTGATAATTCATCATATCTCCTTTATACTTTTATAGGTTCTTTTGATTTTTGGTTTCTGACTAAATATGTTATAACATTTCTTCTTGGAACTATTACTGATGGTAAATCAAAATCTTCCATAGCAAAACATCCATTCATATACATTATAATAAACCAAAAACTATAATTACCATATAATTTTTTTGATAAACTATATGGTTTATATTTGTATTTTTCCTCTAATTCTATACGGTTACTGTTCATCAATATATATTCATAATTTTCATTTAGAACATCTATTAGTGGAGAATCATATATATCTCCATCAATATTATATTTATATCTAAAATTTGTAATATCATAATATGAATTCATTCTTGATAAACTTTCATCATATATATTTTCAGTCATTGATCACTCCATTATTTCCAACCTTTATAATTTGTATCTTTTATAGTTTCATAATGTTTTACTAATTTATACATTTCGTCTCTAATTGGATATTTAGATAAAAATTCATTATAATCTCCAATTACAAAATTTATTGGAATATTTAAAAATCCATTATGAAATTTTTCATGTAAAGTTGTAACCATTGGAACTACACCAATATGCATAGAAAAATGTTCTATCATAACAGCATTAGAAATATCATAACTAGAAAAAGATAATTCTTTTTCCATATATTTATCAATAACACTAATTATTATGTTTTGTAAAGATATTGGATGATGATGAAATTCTATTGTACATTCTTCTAAACTTTCTCCAGTAAATAAACACCGAGTCATTTCATAAGTTTTAATTAAAAATTTTCTCCATTCTTTATATTCAATACTACTTCTGATCATTCTTTTCACAGATCCTATAAAAGCCTTTTCATGTTTTTGACTATAGAATGAATTTATTTTAAATGATATCTCCGTATCATTTACTGTGCAAACAGGTTCACTTTCGTTTAGAAGATCTGTATTAATTTTATATATATTTGACTTGCTCAAGGCTGGAGATGGCAGCATAATTTATATCACTTCCTATTTTTATTTTTTCCAAGATTTTACTATGTTAAATGCTGTATTTGATGAAACAGGTTTTGTACTGCCTATAATTTTTAATAGTGTTTCTTTGGTTAAATTAGAATGTTCATCATGTGATAAATTTGCCATTTTTCTCATAGCATTTAATGGAACTACGCGAAAATCAAAATAAAATTCAGCATCTTTACTTAATTTATTATTTCCATGAATCTTACTACCAAAAACTTGTTTTAAATTATCATATGTAAAAGATGCTCTTTTAGATATAACTAGACATTGATCTTGATGAGGAAAATAAAATACAAATCCTATCCATCCAAGTTTTGCTAAATTAGCAATATATTCAAGTCGAAAAATTTTATCATAATCATCTGATGGTATATCTGAAGCATCTATTAATGTATATAAAGCACTGCTTAAAGAATCATATGTTGCATGTTTAAAATTTGATCTGCTAAATATTTGAGTTGTTATAGATCTACCAAAATATTTCTTTAAAAAATCTGATGCATAAAATGCAAACTTTTTTCTTATAAATGATAAAATAAATTTATATATTCGACCAATTCCAAAAATATTGGATACATGTAAATCTCTTAACAATACAGGTGTAAAATTATGTTTTAATTTCATAAGAACACCTTGAACAGTTATCAAATAACGTGTCCTTCCAATATCAAAATTTAAGATAACTGCATTAATTGTAGCTTTAGTAGCATATCCAAGATTAATAGATGAAAATTTAAGCCCATTATAAAATTGAATTCTTCCATTTTTAGTTGTTGCCACAATATTTCCAGTCATTTGTTTATTATAAGATGGTAATCCATTACTTTGTTTAATCAATCCTAATAATTCGTTATAACTATTTGATGATACTAAATATTCTAAATAGGTAGCAATCAAAGAGATTGTATTTGTATTCATATTTTGCCAATATACTATTGGAAAATTAAATGCTGTTATTGGATGTTCTAGAGGTCTATTTGATATTGGTTTTAAATTTGGATTTGTATTAGCCTCTAACAATTTCTTATTCATAAAAGTTTCCTCCAATTAATTTAATTCAAGTTTTTTCAAATCTATATTTGCGCCAAGCTTCTTTAAAAATCTATGTATATCGTCAATATCTTCCTCACCATCTCCAAGTTGTCGTCTTAATACAAATTCATCTTTAATGGATTTACTTATTTCTTTTCTCATATCTAATATAAGTTTAAAATATTCTGTTATCATTTTTAATTTAGTATCAAAAACATAATTTGAAGTTCTAAAATTCTTCTTGGCACTTTTCATTTCAGAATCAACTATATCAAGATGTTCCTCTAATTTTTCTATCATCTTAAAAATTTTTTTTCTGTTATTTTGATAATCTTCTATTAATTTATCAAGTTCATTCATTTTATCTCCTCAAGCACTCTTAATATACTTGAATCCACATTGCAAAAAAATTCAATCAATTTATTAGACAATATGTTACAAATAATTATTTTATGCTTATTGAATTTTTTTACGGACATCAAAGATCTTCTTAATAATATTTCATGATATTCATCAATATTATAATTATCATTTATTGAGTAAAATATATGATACATTTCTCCATCTTTTTCACCCCAATCTTTTAAACCTTCATCTTGATATTTAAAATCTATTAGATTTAAATTTAAATATTCAGCTATATATTTATCTAAAACAAATCTTATACTATTATTACCAAGTTGTATATCTCTATTATGTTTCGTATTTCTGAAAATAACCGTTCTTTTATCTTGAGGCAAATCTTTTATATTATCTATATTACTTGATAAATTTTTAGATATATTAGATATGATTGAGTTAGTTTTTTCATTTAAAATGCCTTTTTCTGCATTAGTAATAATATCTTTTAACATATTGACTATTTAGATAATGATGAATATTTTTTACCATACTTTATACATTCATCAATATAAGTATTAAGAAACATAATGTTTATCTTATATTTTTCTTCCATATTTACATCAAAATTTTCATTTAAATGAAACATAGACGGAATATAAGTTATCATCCTCAAAGACATTTCTAACAATTTTTCTGTAATATCTTGCTGAATATCATCAAACATTTCAATCATATTAAATGATAAATTTTTTGTTTTATCTATTACATTTTGTGGATTTAATACTATAGGTTTTAAATTATGTTCTCTCCATAAAGATACCACATTATTTATTAATTGTAATTTGCTATATTCATACATAATTTTATCTTTATGGTCCATAGTTTCCAAAAATTCTTTTGGATTAATATGAAAAATTCTATCTATGGCATTCCATAGTTTAATAGACTGATTTTCAAAAATTTTATTATTCATATCTTAATCCTCTTGTATTTTATTTTGTTCTAAATTATTGTCTTTTGATAGCTCATTTTCTTGTAAAATTACATTTTCTTTTTCTGAAATTTTTACTTCTTCCTTGGATTCAACTACAATTTTTTGATTATATTTTTGTTTTAAAGATTCTAAATCTATGACTAATGGTTCAGTTAATTCTTCTTCAACGCTTAATTCTCTTCTTAATTTTTCCAGTTCATATTTAACAGTTATATCAAATATATCTTTAAATATTGGATTTGAATTATATATAATTGGTGCTTCTTTTATTCTAAATTTTTTTTCTTTATAATCATTTAAATACGACCAAGCACCAGTAGTAATTCTTTTAACACTCTTTAAAAATTCAAAATTAGTCCAAAAATTTGAAAAACCTCTATTGTAATCTAATACAATTTCAAATGGATTATTAGGAACAAATAGCTTATTCTTTACACATTTAACTTGAACTTTAATACCTTGAAATCCAAATTGTTCCTTTTTTAGTGGAGTTCTTTCTTGTAAAAATATCAATTGAGATGTATTAAATTTTAAAGAATTACCACCTGGTATATCTTTATCTTGACTCATAAATCTCAAATCTGGGGCTGGAGCAAACATTCCCATATTCAATTGATCTACTAATTGATTAACCGTTGTAAGAGCTATGTTATATTTTTCCATCTTTGATAAATATTTTGGTAATTGGTTGGATATAAGTCTAGCTCTTAATCCAATAACTTGATTAATATCATCTGTTTGAAATGCTTTTTCAGGTTTAGTATTTGCTATAGAATCCCATATGATTAATATAGGAGCACCATCTAATAGCTTTATGTTTTTAGGATCTTCTAAATATTTACAAACAGCATCAATAACTTGAAATATACTTTCAATAGTAGAAATTCTTTTAACTTCAATAGGAGGATTATCAACTCCTAATTGTTTTAATCTATATGTAGACATAGATCCTTCAGAATCTAAATATAAAACTACAGCATTTCCATTATAAATTTTTTGAGCATTTTTAGCTATACTTGCAGTTATTGTAGATTTACCACAACCAGGTCTACCAACCCACATGCTCATACCGCCAAGTACAATTCCACCACCAAGCATCATATCTAGATAATCTATTCCTGTTGGTATAACATCTTTTTTATCACTAGATGTCACCAAATCTTTCACTTCTGAATTAAGAAATTCATCAAAAATATTTTGTATTCTTTTTTCTAAATCAGCCATTACAACAACCTCCTAATTATTTTTTTTCCATATGTATACATGATAAATATCATCTTTAGCAGTATCAGATATTGTAATACTATTTGTAGTTGTTGAAATTCTATCTTCTGATATTTTATCATTTCCAAATAAATATGCTTCTATTTTATATTCTGGTTTAATTTCCATAGATATAGATTGTGTTAAATCTCCATCATCATCAGACATCATAGAAAAACTTCTCAAAACTGTCCATTCAGTTTGATTACTGCTTTCTCTACATAATTCTATTAAATTAGATAATTTACCATATCCATCACTCACATAAAGATTAAATTCCATTTTATATCTTGTGTCTGTTTCCAATACCACAAATACTGGAAGTTCAATTTCAAATTCAAAATTCAAATCTAATTTAAATTCTGATAATTCTCCCTGATTAGCTCTTGCATTAGATGAATTTCCTAATGAAGTTAATACTATTGTAGGTTCTAATTGTATAGGCAATAAAAATTCATTTCTGCCAACAACTTCAAATATTTGATATGCTAAAGCTGTATCTGTCCAATCTATAACTTGATCTATATTTAACACATCATTAGTATATTCGTATTGAACTAAATCTTTAGGCAAATGTAAATATGATAATATGACTTCAGGCTTCATTGCTCGATTTTTGCCACCGAAATATTGCAAAGCTTTAATTTGCATATCTGTAAATTCATATACAGAACTCAGATATAAATGAGCAACAAATGAACCTTTAAATCTATTAAATGCTGGAGTAATTTTTACATGATCATTTTCAAAGATAGGATCAAATAAATACTGAGAAAAAGATCCACCAGACAAATTTTGATATCTCCAGAAAAAATTAGATTTATCATCTATATCTAAATCTAATGATGGTTCTAACGATATTGCTGGTAATGGTATAGCTGATGAATCTTTACCATCTTGTATAATTTGTTTAAAAATTTGTATATTCTTATCATATGTAGTTATTGTTCCTAATTTAAATCTATGATAAAAATCCATTTGAAAGTATCTGAGCAATGATTTATAAAATGATCCCAATGATTGACTGATAAAATGCAAATTATAAACTTTTTTCATGATTGTTACCTATCTTCTATTGCACCATTATTAATCCATTCTGTTAAAAGTCCATCAAATAAACCTAAGGCACAAGATCTTATAATTTTTTGTCTTCTACTATATGATAGAAATTCATAAGTTAGAATCATCAACAAAAAATTTTCTTGTTTTTTAGTATATTTATGAACACTCCATCTGAATATATTTCCAGTGTAATTATGAACTTTAGTTTCGTCTACTGATATTTGCTTTCTAGATAATAAATGTAGATCACTATGTAAATGTCTCCAATTCTCATTATGTGTAAATGTTAACGGATAATCTAACATATCAATAGTTGGACTAGTTTTAGTTGTCATTCTTATTTGTTTTCTGAGAAATTTTCTTTGATGCAAATAAGGCCAAACATTTACAACATGATTATATTTTTCATACAATTCATCTTTTTGATTACATATTATTGTAAATAATGGAGATTTATTATATATCATTAACTCAAATTCTATAGGTATAACTTTTTTATTAATTTTGATAGGAATATAAAATTTTTCATATGTCCAAGAATGTTTATTAACACCAGGCCTTATAACATTATCAACAAATGTATAATCATCAGGTGTTACTGCATTATCAGAAAATATATTTTTATAATAATCAATCTCATCTTGATAATTATTAATATTCTCCTTCATTACAAAATTATTATCTAAATTGTCTGATTCAAATATCATTATTTATTTCCTCCAGTAAATATAGAATATTTTGAAAATAATGATGAATAATTACTTTCTATTTCTTTTAATTTTAATTTAACAAAATTTTCATCATTTAACCATCGATCATCTTTTTTAAATTCACTCATAAAAACCAAAGATTCTGATGTTAACTTAGAAAAAGATTCTCCATCAATTAATTCTAAACTTTGTTCTATCAATTTATTATTGTTTTTGCTGTCCAATATAACAACTTTGAACTTATCTTTTATTTCACCACTCAATTTCAATTCATTAATCAATATAAGATCTAATATATCTAATGTTTTTTTATTTTCAGAATTGTCTTTTTTATCTTCTGTAGTTTTATTTATATTTTTTGTAGATAATACATAATTTAACAAATCTCTACTACTTGAATAATTTGTTAATTTAGCTATTAAGTTATCCGTTAGTTTATTCTTAATAGATTTTATTTCTGACATTATATCATCAAAACTTAATGAAGTACATATTTCATATTTTGAAGTATATACATCTTTTAGTTTTTCTCTTATATCATCTATAGGCATAAGTAATATATATCCAAAAAATTGACTGAAAAATATCTTATATAATAATTGAAGTTTAACATCATCTTTATACTTATTTTTTTGAGATTCAATATATGTCATCAACAATATAGCAAAATTATCAGGTATAAATTTTAACTTCAAATCTCCAAGTAATAAAGGTTGTTTCACATTAGATGTATCATTTATATCTATATTTTTCACATATTCATTTATATATTCAAAACCAAGATTTAGATAATCTTCACTTGGCATATATAAGAACATATTTTTGAAATATAAAAATACTTCTTCTTTTGATTTATCATAAAATGATGTTTTAAAATTTTCATAGTATTTATCTATAGTTGAAAATCCCAAAGTATTTGTTATATTATCTGAATATATTCGATCAAAACTTTTAATTTCTTTTTTATAACTTTCTTCATTATTGATTATAATATTATTTATATCTTTTTCTACTGAATGTTGAATGGTATTACTTGGTATATCAATAGTTGAATCCATAACATTTTGTTCAACACTATTAATAGTACTGATAGAATTTATCTTATGTGTTAAGTTAGTCAAATTAGTTTCAAATGTTGTAAATACTTTTGTTAATACCATTATAGGTGAAATAGTCATAATATAATTTATAGAATTACTTAATGATTCTATGAAACTTTTCATTCCTAACATATCATAAAATATAAAATTCATAGTCATTGCTGAATTTGGATTAGTTTTAGATACTTTACTGAAAGACAAAAAACCATTAGGTTTATCGATAGTAAATAATATATCTCCTTGAGAAAAATTTATTACTTCTTGACCAGATTTTAATTGAGACAAAATATTGGATATATCTAATAAAGATAATTTGATATAAAATGATGAACATTTTAATGTTAGATATGATTCTACTTTAGAATTTGTTGCTTCCATTTTAGATAAAATGGAAAGATCTAGATTTAATTCACCAGATTCATTAGTGAATTTTCCATAATAAAATGAAATAAATTTGTTTTTAAACATGTATACATCTCCTCTTATTTATGTGCTATAAATAATATATACTATATATTATTTTATATATCAATTACTTTTTTTCTTCATTAGCCTCTCTAAGAAGATACACATAACCTATAACATCATTGGCTTTAAATTCAGTTTTTATTTTTGTAGGATTAAATAGTACTATTGATACATTATCTCCTAATACGGAATCTGAAATATACATTAATGGTTTTGTAATTGCTAATTCACTATCATAAGAAAAACCAATCATATGATAATCATTATCTTTATACTCATCTAATGATATATTGAGTGGGACATTACTCCAAAATCCTGGCATTAATACAACATCATTTGCTGCTCTAACTAACATTTTTCTGATAGCAGCATTTTTAAAAAATTTAGGTCTTCCAAGCATTATATTCCTCCTAATGTTTGTTTAATTCTATTTTTGTTTATTCTATCAAAAAATGGAATTAAATTTTTCTTCTGTAAATAACTGAAAACACATGAACAACTTAAAAGTTTTAAGTACTTGCATAAGTATTTAAGTTATGTATGTCTGTAACCAAGCAGAGAATAATCTTATGTCAGTATGTTCAAGTTGTCTTAA
>Ga0114934_10002500_pt1 | contig 11748 bp, 11 predicted proteins | sample 4SBtaG_2_FD_99695 | JGI IMG/M metagenome (GOLD analysis project Ga0114934, IMG submission 99695) | Deep subsurface microbial communities from Kolumbo volcano to uncover new lineages of life (NeLLi) - 4SBTROV10_white metaG | ecosystem: Environmental > Aquatic > Marine > Volcanic ...
GGTCGGTTTGCTGGGTAACATCAAAAAAGTCCAGGGTCGTCATGCGGCGGTTCGTTTGATTGTTCAGTTGAGTATGATTCAGATCATTGGTAAATATCTCAATATCCCTTACTGGAATCTACTGCCGGGTGTCGAAGCCGATCCGGTGGTGCTTCAGGCGGTGGCCACCCAATTTTATTCCATGTCCGAGCGGGAAAGGATACTGAAGACTCAGGAGTATTTGAATTTAAATGGTCACCCTGTCGCGCTGAGTGGAATTTTTGACAGTCAAACTCAAACGGCTCTGGCGGCGTTCACTGGACAATCGGTTTCCAGTCTTAATGACCGGGTGTATCTGAAGTTATTCTCATCGGTTCCGATTCAGCCACAAACCTTGGCATGGCGTCAGTCGATGCATCTTCTGGCTCAACCGGCGACCACTCAGAATTTTAAATCCGATGGCTCGAAGGCTACGGTGAACAAAACAAAGAAAACCAAACGCCAGGCTCGTCGTCGCCCACCGAAGACCCATAAACGACCCCAGCGTTATACGTCTCAGTGGACTGCGCAATCCGGGCCGGGTGGCGCCAATGCCGCTTTGTGTAAACAGGCTAATTCTCATTCTTCTTGCTGGAGGCGATATTAAGGAGCGAGGATTCAATAATATACGAATCCTGACTTGTCTTATTGTCCGTCTTCTGCGTTGTAGCGACAGTTGCATAGCCCTGCTATGCGCCTGTTGCTACGCCTTGAAGACAAACAATAATTCTGCGTCAATCTTTCGCATATTATTAAAACCTCGCTCCTAAGGAAGGGAGCCTCTCATGACGATTTTTTTTTCGAACAGGCTCCAGATTCGAACCGTGAATACAAAACACCTGGTTTCATAGTTGAACCTGTTTTTTGGTCCATCAACCGTAATAGCTAAGCACCAGGATTCAATCAGAGTGTTTTACCGTTGAGGTATTATTTCCGTAATAACCGTTTCAGCTATTTCAAGCTATACTCCGTCACCGAACCGAAATAACTCGAACATTGACTGCAAATAATCTGATTTACCGGCTTGAATATTAGGCGCTTTTTCATTGAGTTCAGGTACCTCCTTTACTGCTTCATAAATAATCTCATTAGCAAGCTCTTTCATCAACATTAAATTCTTCGATAGTTGCTTAATCAATTCAGCATCATCCTGGTCTTTGAGTAAACTCTGATTCAAGTTTCGCAAAAACTCCATTTTTGTATAATTAATAAAAATTCCAGATTTGTCTTCTACCGATAAATCAACTTCGGCCCACGCTCGAAGAAAACTCTGTATAGATACATTCAAATTATAAACATCTTCGAAAAACACCCAGCCTGATTCCATAAACCGACCGTCACACAGCTTATTCCTGAAGAACAATAATGCGATACTTCCCCAATATATGCAGTAATCCCAAATTATCTTGACACTCATCACCTTGGCATTACCCATGATTGGATATTGATCTTCAAAAATAGGGAGAAAGGCTAAGTAAATCACCCGAAATAACTTTTCGTACTCACACACCTCTGAGTCAATCGGCTTCCCGCCATACTGCTTGATAATCAGATCGCTTATAAAGCTGTTGCTAATCGCGATAAAATCGCTACCAGGAGAATAAAATGGGTCAACAAATACCCCGGAATCACCGGTAATAAACCATCCATCCGAAGAATACATTTGTTTACAATTGTGCGCATAGTGCTTCATTGTTTTAAAGTCCTGCAACAACTCACGTTGCCCATCGATTATAGCCGCGCACTGGGGCTCATACTGACTTAACCATTTCATAGCCTTTACGAAAGTATTAAACTCGGCAAACGGATGACACTTTGGATCGGCAACTATACCGATACTGGTAGATCCTGAAGCCAGCGGTATTAGCCAAACCCAATACCCTTTTCCGAAAAGATGGTTAGTACTAAGCCTGCGACTATTGCTCACACGATTTGTCCATTGCTCACATGAACTCCAGTCGTCAATATCAATCGTGCTTGCGATCCTGAACCAGGCCGCGTTCGTGTCATGGTAAGCTGACTTGTTCAACTTGAGTTTTCTTTTCAAAAGCCCGTTACGACCACTCGCATCCACCAACCATCGCACTTGCACCTTTTGTATCTGACTATTTTGAGAAACAGAAACTTGATGACTGTTTTTACCAAGATCAATCGACTCGACCACACTTTCGTCACAAAAATCAATACCTCGCTGCAGACATTCCTGTACAAGAGAATTCTCGAACCGCCCACGATCCAACTGAAAGCTTTGTACCAACGGAAGCTCACTCGGTCCCAGTTCGATCCTTTTTGATATATCGTGATTACCGCCGTATGAGTAAAAAAAACGTAAGCCGAATTTCGGTAATTGATCATCCAGAAGGTGTTGTAGACCAAGGATATTTAGAAAATAATAGCTTCCGATTTCTACCGAAGACTCACCCACTTTATGAGCTGATTCGGTTACGGGATGTGTATTTTTTTCTATTATTGCAATACGCAAATCCTCGGAATTTAGTTTTAGTTGCAGACCTAAGCACAAGCCGGATAGTCCACCACCCATTATGACGACATCATAAGCAACTCCGACTCTTGTAATCATACTTGCAATTCCATAGTAGAAAGTTTTGGAGCGTCGCCCATTAGCCAACGCGTGTCAACAACTAAAATAATTATCATCTGGCATATCTTTATATTGACAAATCTGGATTTAGAAAAGGATCACATAGAGTAGATACGGTCATCGTTAAAGTTATCGCCGCAAGTGACGCTTGTAAAATATTGAGATATTATTCAGCGCTTGGTACAAGGAGGGAGGATTCAATAATATACCAATCTTGACTTGCCTTATTGTCCGTCTTCTGCGTTGTAGCAACAGTTGCGCAGCCCTGCTATGCGCCTGTTGCTTCGCCTTGAAGACAAACAATAATCCTGCGTCTATCTTTCGCATATTATTAACACCTCGCTCCTAAGCATGTTGCCAGGGTCTTCAGAACAATACAGAAAAGCGATTAAAAGAAGTGAACCGAACCTTAACGTGGTAACCTTGCTGATAAATGCTCGCCAAAAAACTATTATTCTATTTGGGGCCACCTCTACTGGCAATCTGCGTATTGCTAACGACGACGCTTAAAACAGATCTTTCTGCATTTATTATTGCCGGTGACAATGCTGCCGAAATTCTTTTGGCGAGTGAAATGCAGTCCGGCGCTCTTTCCAGGCGCTATCTAATCGCCATTAGTCATCAACAAAAATCCATAGTATCGTCTAAGTTTCTGCACAAGCTGAAAAGTCAACTGGAAAAGATTGAAGGCATTGTAAAGGTTTGGCCCCCAGGCCAGCAGCAAGGTATTCGCCAGGCCATGGTTGCTTTATATAGCGACCATGCCGCTGGTCATTATAGCTCTGCACCGGAAGCACACCTGACACAGTTATTCACCCGCGAGGGTTTAAATCTGCGTGCAAAACAACTTAAACAAACTCTGCTCTCACCTCAAGGGCATGAGATTAAACAAATTGCACTGAAGGATCCCCTGCTGTTGAGTCTCGATGGATTCAAATCCCTGGCTAAAAAAATGCTGGCAGATAAATGGCGTGAACCGGACTATCGTCACTTAATTGTCGAAACCAGAGCTGCCGGTTTGGACACTGCCGCGCAAAAACAAGTAACCCAGGCACTTCGAGCAGGTTTTGCCGAACTTAACCAGGCATGGCAAAATCAGTTTCAACTGGAAATGACAGGTGTTCCGGTTTTTGCTGTGGCGACGCAAACATTGATACAAGGCGACGTTGTACGTATCAGTCTGATTTCCAGTTTCGCATTGATACTGCTATTCCTTTGGCTGTTTCGCTCATTCAATGTGCTCTTTCAAGTCATGACCCTGCTGATGAGCGCAATATTAAGTGGCATACTTGTCTGTAGCCTGGTATTCGATTATGTACATATTATGACAATCGCAATGGGTTCGACTTTGATTGGCATCTGTATAGACTACCCTATTCACGCCTTTGCACATGCTCAATCAGTTTCGACGACAGAAAAAACGGCCGCCATCATAAAAATCTGGCCAAGTATGGTACTGGGTGGTATCACCACACTCATAGGCTACACTGCTTTGGGATTTTCGGGTTATCCTGGCTTGCGACAGGTCACTGTCTACGCAGCAGTTGGAATATTTGTCGCTCTAATATTAACCCGATTCATCCTGCCCGCTCTGATTCAAAACCAGCAGCGACTGCCGTTAACAATACCCCTGATTGAAAACTGGTTAGAAATTTGTATTAAATATAGAATACTCCTGATTACAACCCTCACTATTGCCTTTCTGGCATCTTTATCGACCCTCGATTCAATCCGTTGGATGCAGGATATACAGGAATTAACCCCGGAATTAAGTCAGCTCAAAGAAAATGATCGCCGTATTCGTAACCGCATACTTAGCATGGAGCCAGGGCGTTTTATTCTGGTGAGCGCCGCGACTTTAGAGCCAGCACTACAAAAAGCTGAAAGCTTATACCCGTTGCTCGAACAACTTAAAAAAAACACCGCCCTGGACGACTATTACGGTGTCCAACCCTGGTTGTTGTCCAGTCAAAAGCAGCAACACAATCAACGATTATTAGTGGCGCAGTTAAATGATAAAAACAGGTCGTTATGGCAAGATGCCCTGCAACAACAGGGATTATCGTTAGAACGTCTGGGTCATCTCAACTATCCAATAAAACCACCTTTGCAGGTAGATGAAATTTTACAGACAGATATCGGTAAATTGATCGACAGCCGTATAATTCAAACCGATAAGCAAACTGTGATAATGATTTGGCTGGCCCATCACCAACCGGATGCTGTCGAAAACGCGATTGCTGGCATTGAAGGGGTGCAGTATTTCAGCCAACGTGATTTACTCAATAAAATGACACGGCAATACACTGATCAGGCAAAGCGAATGTTGCTGGCTGGATTAGCCTTGATCCTATTACTCTTGTCGTGGCGCTACCGCAGCCTGTGGATTGGCATGCGTACCCTGCTGCCTGCAGTATTAGCCGCGTTTTTAATTTTCGGCTTCTGGGCCTTCATGGCAATACCTGTCAGTTTTTTACATCTAATTGGCTTTCTTTTAGCAATTGCCATCTGCGTCGATTATGGCATCTTCTATCAAGAAAAACGCTCGGGTAATATCGTTCTCACCTACCAGGCGATGGCCGCCTCCATGCTAACCAGTATGGTCGCGTTCAGTGCGCTTATGGCCGCAGAAAGCACTTCACTTAGGATCCTTGCAGCAGTCGTCGTATTTGGTATCTTTCTTGGTTTTTTGTTGTGTCCGGTGATTATTCGCCATCGGCTTTTGAATTAGTGGTGTCCCTATTCAATTTGTTTGAATCGCCAACGATACAGTCATGTCTTTCCAGGTTACCCAGTTTACTTTTTTTATCCGCCAATAAAATCTTGACAATAAAACCATTGAGCATAATCTCTACTGGAATGCCAGTAGCAATAACTTGATTCACTATTTTAAGTTGTTGCCTTAAGGCGCTAATTGACATATACATAGTAAATTCCTGGCCTTTTGAAAACCACATTAACGCTTTTTCAATGCATCTTTTTTTTGCTGTAAGCGATGAGTTCGTTCCTTTTTATCCCTTTCCAGTCGCTGTATTCTGGCGGTATAGCGGGTTCTGGCTACATTTGCAGCCGCACTATAGTAAGGGCTTTGAATCGGATCAATTTTTAAATCGATGGGTTCCATGCGTATACAGTCCATCGGGCACGGTGCAATACAGAGTTCGCAGCCAGTGCATTCCGATTCAATAACTGTATGCATTTGTTTGGCAGCACCCAATATGGCATCAACAGGGCAGGCAAGTATGCATTTTACACAACCGATACAATCCTCCTCGACAATGGTGGCTACGCAACGGGTTTTTTGTTCTCCGTGCTCAGGATTCAATGGTTTTGGACTCGTTTTGAGTAACTCTGCAAGTGCGATAATTCCCTGCCCACCGCCAGGTGGACATTGATTAATATCCGCGTGGCCATTGGCAATAGCTTCAGCATAGGGTCGACAACCCGTGTAATTACAGCGCTGACACTGAGTTTGCGGTAAAATGGCGTCTATTCTGTCAACAAGTGGCTGGTATTGCATACGGATATTATGATCGGACTTATGAATTGCCACAATTCCTAAAACTATAACTTCGCTCGTAGTGAATAGAGAAAACCACAAATTTAACCGTGTTCACAACTTAATTGACTAAAAAATCTATTGCTTGAACTACGAATAAAAACTAATCAAATGTCTAAATCTCTACAGGATCAATTACTATCTGCAGGTCTGGTTAGCAAAACGCAAGTAAGCAAAGCCAACGCTGCAAAACGAAAAAAAAATCGGCAGCAACCAAAGGGCTCAAAACCAACTAACGAGAACAGCGCTCGAATTCAACAAAGCAAAACAGAAAAAACGCAACGGGATCGTGATCTCAATCAAAAACAATCACAGAAGAAAGATCTAAAAGCCCAACACGCACAAATACGGCAACTGATTTCTAGCAATCTTATTGCCAAAGACGATAATGGTTTTGCCTTTAATTTCGAATATCAAGGACGCGTGAAAACCATTTATCTATCAGAAATCACAAAAAATCAGGTCATAAAGGGAACTCTGGCGGTCGTCAAAATGGATAATCGGTATGAATTAGTGCCTGTACAAATTGCGAAAAAAATTCGCGAAAAAAACGATTCATTAATCGCTGTCCTCAACGACTCGCCAGAGAATAGCAAGATCGAAAATGATCCCTATGCTGATTACGAAATTCCCGACGATCTGACATGGTAAGTTTTGTTGTAAATAATGGTAAGCAAATTCTATTGCCATGGAACATATTGAGAGTTTCCCAGCGATAGCCTCGAGAGATGCCCGGGTATTGATACTTGGATCCATGCCAGGTCTAAGGTCCCTTCAAAGCAAACAGTATTATGCCAATCCTAATAATAGTTTCTGGACCATCATCGAAAATTTGTTCTGCGATCAAAGTACCCTGACATATACCCAAAGAAAACACCTGTTAACGGAAAATAAAATTGCTTTATGGGATGTATTAAAATCCTGCCAACGACCAGGAAGTCTTGATTCCTCCATTGTTGCTTCTTCAATCATCGTTAATGATTTTTCCACATTTTTTTCCAACAATACCGATATCAAAAATGTATTTTTTAACGGTGCGACCGCAGAAAAAGAATTCCACAGATGGGTAATGCCAACTTTATCGCCCAAACAGAAAAAACTATCTATTCTTCGATTACCCTCCACCAGCCCTGCAATGGCTAGCATGTCCAAAAATGAAAAATTACGCCAATGGGAAATAGTCAAAAAAACTCTGCGTCGTACTGATTGTAAATATTATGATTGAAACCGACACATCACGGTCACGGGTCAATTTTGAATATAGGGGCTAAAAGGTTATGTACCTGTTAATGGAATGGAATACTGGCAGCTTTCTATTTTTTAAAGGCTTATTTGTGGCCAGAAATAGGGGCTTAAATTGGAATTAATAAAGTCGAATACTCAACACTCTAAAAAAGGATTATGGCGCTCATTTTTTCATCACGACCGCGTACCTATAGGTGCACGAATTCTCATGTATCACCGGGTTGTCGATAACAATATGCCCGAGAATTTACGTAATCTACTAAGTGGCGCGGTCACTTGCTCCGCATTTGCAAACCAACTGGATTTTATTCAAAAGACTTATACTCTCGTCAGTTTGGATACTTTAATTTCTCAACCAAATTCATTGGATAATATGGCGGCGATCACCTTCGACGACGGTTATGCGGATAATTATGTCAATGCCCTGCCAATCCTCAAAGCAAAAGGTATCCCGGCGACCCTCTTCATGGTTGCCGGTTTTATAGAGTCTGGTAAGCAAGCCTGGCGCGACCGGCTCGCTCGTAAAATTGTATCTAACGGTTCAAACCCGATACGGCTTGATACCGGTTCCAGCGCCCAACAATTTCCATTCGAAGGGAATTACAAGGCACAGATGAAGCTGGCTGATACATGGTTAAGAAATCAATGTGTACCGCTTAGGGAATCCGCACTGGCCGACCAGCCAGACCAGCAGGAAGATCGTTTTTTAGATGTTCATGAACTGCTGCAACTTGAGCAAAGTGGAATTAAAATTCAGTCGCATACATTGACTCACCCGCACTTGACAGATCTTAATGAAAACCAGCTCGATCTGGAATTGCGTCGCTCTAAAGAGATACTTGAGCAAACCTTAGACAGTCCGGTTAATCAACTGGCGTATCCCTACGGCGATTTCAATTCACGCGTTCAAAATTTGGCTAAAAAACTCGGTTACCAAACAGCGTTTTCTGCAAACAGGGGTGTCTATACTCAGCAAAGCGATGTCTACGCGATACCTCGAATCGGTGCTCGCGAATCATTAAAACGATTTAAAAGCAGATTGGGCAAAAATTATTCCCTATGATTAATCTGAGAACAGCAAACGATGCCGATAAAGAAAAAATTCTCCAACTATTCAAAGCCACTTTTGGTTTTCGCAGCGCCACACGCGCTGAATCAATCTGGCATTGGCGATGGTCGCTTGATCCTCGCCTGGAACACCCTGGTTATCGCGGTATCGTCGCGGAATGGCAGGATAGAATTATAGCCAATGCTGCGTTTATTCCGGCCTGTTTATATTTGCAGGGAAAACCCGTTTCTGCTTCATGGGCTGTAGACGTCGCAGTTAACTCGAAAGATTACCGACAAGCACTGCGCGACCAACGAAAACGAGATAGAGCAGCGGGTAATAAATACCAACGCCCCGATTTTCTGCAAGATGGTCTTGCCGCTACACTCATGCAACACCCTTCTGTCGACCACACAATACTTACTAAACACGTATCCAAACAAATGGTTGCTGTGCTATTAAAGATCAACTTCCATGAAATCGTTAGCAGTGGCAATCAAACGCGTACCGTTTCCTATACACCGAAGTTGAAAAAATCTCTTGGTAAATTTCTGGCTCCGCTTGTCGCCTGGTATCCAAACAAAAGATTAATGCAATTGCCTATTGTCAATTCAAAAATAGAACTACTTGATGGCGAATTCGACCGGCGTTTCGATACGCTGTGGAATAGTGCCTTTCCCGATTATTCTGCGATCTGCTTAAGAGATTCCGCAACATTGAACTGGCGTTACTTTCAACACCCAATCCATCACTACACCACATTAACCTTAATAAAGGGAAAAGAATTGCGTGGTTATGTTGTCGTAATGATGAGAATAAAATCTGGCATCCCGCAAGGAAAAATTATCGATTTACTGACACATTCTAACGACCAATTTGCAGTCGACCAATTGATGGTCGCAGCGATTTCGTATTTACGGTCTCAGGGTGCCGGGATTGTTGACTGCCATGCGACTCATGCTAATGTAATCAAGTCGCTTCAGTCTCTGGGCTTCTCAAATCGACATAAGCCACATCCGTTAATTATCAGAAGTCTGGATCATTCAGGCTTATTCGTCATGGAAGGTGACGGTGATGGTGGTTAATGGAAGCGCTAAGCGTACCAGGAGCACTCTTCTTAATCATTCGTTGAGCAATACATTAAATCAAGGGGTGCTTCCATCATTAGATGGCCGGATCGAATTCCGAGAAATTATGTCCGTCACGAATCGCATAAATAACAGTATTACTGCTGCCGTCCTCATTTTCAGATTGGTGCGAGGTTAGCTTTGAAAAGCTTTCAGAAACACCCATAGGAAATCCAAGAGCAAAACGTTCCGCGCTTTCGTTGTCGTCGTGTTCCACTTCGATTCGGCATAAGGTCGCACGGCATTCCATATCAATCATCGATGTATTTGCAAATTCATCAGTCTCAAGAACCTGATAAATACTGGCACTCGATTGCGATGCCCAGGCTGGGTCAATAATTTCCGACATAAAACCGGAATCAATCCATTCCACTCGATCCTGGTGGTACTGTTCATCTTCTTCAAGCTGCGCAATAATCTCTTCTTCGCCAGATAATTGCTGTTCTTCTTCATCGTAATCAACATTATCAGTGTCTTTTTGCTGTCGCAGCTCTATCATCGCCTGCTTCAAGGTCACCATTTCTTTACTGAGCTGGGTCAGCGCCTGGCTCAGTGCTTCTATATCGCCGGGGTTAACATTGTTTGGCGCGGGTGAAATCACTTTGACGTGACTCTGAGACCGTGTTGTTTGTTGCGCCTTCACTGCAGAAATATTATCTCCCTCGGCAAGCCAATGATGGCCAATCCAGAATACAATCGCCACTACGGGTATCACCAGGTACTTAAAAATGTCTTTCATGCTTCTACACCTTGTTTGCTTATTTCTGTCAGTGAGGTCAGTGAAATATGTCAGTCATTGATTGTCTGCAAAGCCTGGAATGCTCCCTGTCCGATCGGCTGCAACTACCCTGCAGCAGCAATCCAAACAATCAACAACCGACACACTCCCTGAATATTTACGTTTGTCCTTTCCAGACACCGGATTTAACAGTGTCTCCCAAACTGGTTTATGTTGGGCTGTATTCGTTAACCGTATATGAGTTTATCTGTCCATTCGGCTGAAGCAGACAGTACATTGCATAGGGGCCGCGCACACTGCTTTTATTGATATTCTTGAAATAACGAGCTGTACCCGTGAAATTCAGACTCTGACTATCGGCGAAAGCACCCCTCGCCGAACGACTCTGAATCGTGCATCGAGTCCCCGGAGTCGCGTATACATAAGCTCCACGAAATCCATTTTTATTTCGAGTTCGATCTCTAAGCATCGGGCAGGACACATAAACAGCTCCGGCACTGGTGTTTCTAGCGGATGTCACACCATTTGTAGAAATCGAGCCTTTTTGACTTCCAAAATACGCCTCGCAAGTCGAGCCGGGCAATGTTTTGGATTCCGCCATAACCTGCGGTGACAGTATACTGCCCATTAAAGTGATCATCGTCAGTGAAATTGAAGCTGTAAAATTTTTCATCATTTATCTCCTGTTGGACTATTCAATGTATTGTTTATCGAGAGAATCAAAAGCTGTCGTTAAACGTTGAACACAGTCTACGGCACACAAATATATGACGATGCGAAATATGCACGAAAATTTTTTGGATTATTACCATTCATGAATTTAATGCTAAGTGGTTACTATTAAACACGAACAACCTGGACAATTGTGAACATATCAACCCAATAGACAAAATTACTGGACTACAGAATTTTTCAATAACTCTGTATTAAAGAATAGTGTGTAAGTTTTTAGTGCTTTAGGGTTTCTTCAGCGAATGTTGCAGCGACACTTATAGAGTATATATTTTGTGCGACTCTAAAAGCTATGCAGGCTGGTTTGATACAGGAATAAAATCAGTACAGTACTCCTGACCACTGAATAACAACAGCGGCCCGGTCGACTACTCACCTGCCAGAGTGATTCCAGAAAAATTTGGTAACAGAGTTAAATACAGGCTTAATAGATAACTTTTTGCACTATTCCGCGTAATTTTTTAGAGGATATACGCCATTGATTGTTTGGGATTATGCAACACATGGACACGTTGCAGCAAAGCCTACATGGACTATTTACACGTCCTGAACAATTACTAGTACTCCGTCACACTTGTATTGACGATTATTTAAAGTAATATATTAAGTTTTATTCATAAGACATTGAAACTTAATTTTTAATATGCCAGCAAAATTATATCGAGTTAAATTAACAAA
>Ga0114934_10002501_pt1 | contig 11746 bp, 4 predicted proteins | sample 4SBtaG_2_FD_99695 | JGI IMG/M metagenome (GOLD analysis project Ga0114934, IMG submission 99695) | Deep subsurface microbial communities from Kolumbo volcano to uncover new lineages of life (NeLLi) - 4SBTROV10_white metaG | ecosystem: Environmental > Aquatic > Marine > Volcanic ...
AAAAACCAATTGCTGATGGGGAACTATTATGCACAAAGTTGACTTTAGTTTCTAAAGCACTACCATCAGTAAAAGAAAAATTTGCTACAGCAGATGTTGCATATCTGGTTACATCAACACTAGCATTATGAGTATTAACATAAAAATCAAGATTTGTAATGGTTTTAGACCAATCATTGCCTTTAACTAAATGTATTTTAACTGGTGAACCATTTGGCTCAAATGTAACATTCCATTCCAACATAGAATTTGAACGTTTTGAAATTCTTGGATCACTATTTTTTTCTAATCTGTATTCCCATGGTCTAAATATTTCAATATCAACATCATTATGTTTTATCGATTTAACTCTATCAACTTTTGGACTATAATCTAATATATCTAAGTCTTGCTCTTCAGCATCTGTTTTAATTGGAATCCAATGAAATAAATTTCCACGATCAGTTGCAAACCTTCTTGAAATTCTACCTGGTGCGAATTCTCTCATTGCTTGGATTAAAGACATAGAATATGGTTTTTCTCTGTCTTGGTCTAAAGTTGCTATGACCTTAACTTCTGGTAATGCTAAATCACTAAAAAGCGTCGATGTTATATATTCTGGCAATGGATGGTTTTTGATATAGTTCTCAAAAATATTATCGCCATTAGGAAAAGCCAACTTCCAATTAGATGCTATCCTACGTAATAAAGTTGGAATAACTTCCAATATAAGTGATCTGGGGGCACTCCATAATATTTCTTTCATATTTTCATCTGTGACAGAGAGAGAATATTTTAAATATTTACTAAAATCTTCAAATTCATTATTTTCAATTTTTAATACATTTTCTAAAAGACTTCTTATTTCATTTAGCGTGTCTAATTCATATTGATTCTTTGTTGGTCGAGACAATAGTTTAAACATCCATATTTTTCTATGTGGTAACTTTTTTGCCAACCAGTCAAATAAAGTAATCGTACCTTGAATTTTCAAAATATATCTATTCGATATAGGAAGTCTTTGTGCTTGAACCTTTGGAGCAAAAAATTGTTCGTAATGCTGAAAAGCAACTTTATCTCTTCCAAAATCAGACAAAGTAGTAACCATAAATGGTCTCATTCCTCTTTTACGACCAGCACGACCTTTTCTTTGTAAGAAGTTTGCCCAGTTATGAGGTGCCTTATGTTGAACTACTACACCTACTGTAGGATCATTGAATCCAACTTCTAAACTTGCTGTTGCTACAACAACAGAACTGTTCATATCAACACCGGCATCTTGTGATGATGTTCGAGTGATTTTCAACTTTGCATCTTTACTATTTTCATCTAGTAAATGGCCTATACTCTCACATACTCTCCAATCTTGACCATCTCGGTATCTTAAATAATCATCACTTTTATGTCTCAACCTAGCTAATGATGCCTTTTCAGGGTTATTTCTATTAAATACATCCCAACCCTCTGCATCTTTTAAATCATCAAACAGTCTGTTTGTTACATCCAAGTCATCTGTAAAAGCAAAAACTTTTTGCCCGTAAAATTTACTTTTCGTATTTAGTGGTTCTACTAGTCGACCCATAAGCATTATTGTTTGTATTGTTGTTGATAGCAATCCTGTTCTATTAACAGGATCACCTTTGAGGACAACTTGATACTCTGAACCTTCCTCAATCATTTCATTATTTAGCGGTGTAATCTCTATAATTTTATTTTCATAGATACCAGTTAGCTCAGAAAAAAATCTTGCAGCTTCACTTAATGTTGCAGAAAGTCCAACAAATTTAAGATTTTCATTCCATAATGCTTGCTTCCATCTTCGTATTACTAAAGCAGCTTGAGCACCTGTAGTTCCAGTATAAGTATGGACTTCATCTAAAAGCATTAAAAATGGCTTTTTATTGTATTGATTTATACCAAAAAGTTTATTCATACTAAAATCTGATAGTCGTTGGTTTAACATTTCTAATGTAATAAAAAGCAAGTCAGGAGTTTGTTTAAGTAAAGATTCTCTTGTTAGTGCTATGTGTTCTTGTTCTAATGTTATCGCACCCTTAATATTTTGACTTGGAACTAATCTTTCTCGCTTAGCTTCAACATCTTCATCAAGCCAAATTAATGGTACATCTGTTTTAGGACAATTTATAATTGGACAAATCCAACCTGTATTTTCTCTATTTCTTTTCCATTTTTTATTTTCAATAGATGCATAACTGCATTCATCTGGAATAGAACCATAAAGAGCACCAATTCTAATCGGCCGTAACCTATTAGAATTCAATGTGCTTTCAATTTCTAGTGACTGTAAAATGGCTTCGGATAACTGATCTCTTAATAATTCTATTCGTGGATATGCAGCTAATACTCTTGTCCAATAGCTTGCATTATTACTAATGGAGTCAACTACTTGTAACAAAGCTGGTAAATAAAAACTTAGTGTCTTACCACTACCTGTTCCTGCAGTAACGATCACACCTTTATATTGACTATCAGGATCAATCAAAGTTGAAGTGGCTTTAACTTGAAAGTTTGCTAATTTCATATTTGGATAAACTGTTACAAGTTTCTGCCAAATATTTTTCTGCAAGTTTGAAAGACTAAGAAATGGTTCATTATTTACTAAGTCTAAAGGATTTACATCTCTAATAGGATAAAAACGTTTTTGTAGCTTTACACGAAAATCAGACACTAGTCGCGGTGCTTCCTCCCAACCTCTATTTGGAAATATTTGCCTTAAGTTCGATAAAAGTCTCATACTTTCACCAAAGCGTGTTCTAAAACCTGTTTTAGAAGAAGAAATTTTTACTTCAAATAACAATTTTTCTTCTAAAAGATAATCTACCAACTCATCTTCATCTAAACTATCTAAGTTATGCTCTTTAATAAAAATTTCTGTAGCCTGTTCATTGTCATTAATAAGCTGAAGAGTATAGTCATACACATCTTCTTCTGATAGTGAACCATCAGTATATCCCCATTGAACTGACTTGTATTCTATCTCTTCTAAAAAGTTTAATACTACTAAATCTATTGATTCTGACATAGAGTTACTTTCTGAACTTTACTTGGCATAAATGTATTAAATTATTTTCTTTTAGCCAGTCTAGTATTTCAGTTGTTATTTCAGATAAATCAATACCTTCATATGTCCCTGCTTTCTTTAAAAAATTACTTACGGAATCAGGAATATTGTTTGATTCAAGTTTTTCTATAAGTTCTTGCATCTCAAATGATGTTTTCAAAATAAGTTGAAAACTATTATCATCCATAGGTAAATTATTTTTCATTTCTTCTAAGAATTCAAGCTTTTCTTTTAAAGTAAAAACAATTTTTTCAAAATCAGGTATCTGCTCAAAAACATCAAGTGTCTCTTTATTTATATTTGGCTTTTTCTCATCAATATACTTTTTCCATTCTTCATCAAGAGCAGACTTTATTTCTGAATCTATATGGTTCCAATGAACCCTTCTAAAAAAATCATTTTTTTGAATTATTGACTTTTTGTCACTAACCCAGTTTTGGTACATTGTTTTAAAAAGTTCGATTGGATAATTAACTATTGAATCTATATCAACTATAAATCCTTGCTTGCGAAACAAATGAACGAGTTCAGATAACTTATCCATATAGATTACAATCATTTTCAATTCATCATTTCTTTTAATATAGTCTTTACTTTCATTAGAAGAGTTTTGTAATGATTCAAATGTTTTCAATTCATCAATTAACTGTTCAGTTTTTTTAAGAAGCATTATTTTCCCCTTCTAAGATTTCAATTTTTTCTCTTAATCTATTCATAGAGTTTTCAATTTCTAAATTAATTGAACTTAAACCTGTTCTTCTATTTAACTCATCAGATCTTGTTCTCAATTCTTCAGAAATTTTTTCTAAAACTTCCTCATAAAGAGTAATAAGTTTTATAAACTGTATTGCATCATCTTTTCTAGATGGAAACAGATCTTCATATATCTCACTATTAGGTGTTTCTTGAAGTTTTTTTACTTTTTCCATCGCCGTTTTCACTTTTTGAATACCAAAAGAGTTAATTGTTTTGTCAAGTTGTTGAGATTGATATCCAGCAATACCAAGTTCACGTGCTTTTGTTCTTAATTCTTCAATCCTATTTTTAAAAGCCACAGATATTTCATCGATTTCAACTCTATTTTCTAACTCGTCCAACCACTTATAACGGGCCTTTAATTCTTCATTAAGTGCATTATCAAACATCGACTGCCATTGTTCATACTTATCTTTAATTTCAAAAAACTCTTTCCTTGTTTCTACACTTGGATCTTGTAGTAATCTCCAATTATTCTTTCTCAAATTTTTTATAACTGGTAAAATTTTTTTTGCATTAAGAAATGAACTTGTTTTAACACCACCTTTACGCACAGTATATGTCTTTTGTAAAAGTTCTTGGTAAATATTATCTCTATTACTATTAGATATTATTTTGGCCAATGCATCGAATTCATTCGAAGCCATACTTGCATATGTCATGTTTTTGTCCACTAATGATTTCATGGCAAGAGGTAGTTTTTCTTCTCCAAAAACACTACTTAATGCAAGCATCTCTATTGCTGCATCTATAGGATTCCACTTTTCTGAAGGTTGATAGTACTTTTCTGTTTCTTGAACAATATATTCAGACCATTTTTTCACTTGTTCCTGCATTTTTGAATATTCTTCAATATCTATAGGAAATTTTAGATTCAAAAATTTCTTAAGAATAATAGCTGATTCTGTACATTGTTTTATATCAAGATTAAAACCTTTCTGTTTTCTTGTTTCTTGGCCTTCAAAATATATATTTGCAGGATTTTTAAAAATTTTCATACTTGAAGATACACTTACTGAATCCCAATCTATATAATTTTCAATAGCTTTAAAAATTATTGGTCTTAAAGTATTTGCCACATCATGTTTTAATGGATCACCACGTCCCCAATTATCAATTGCTTCAATATCACGTTCTATTTTTGAAGTTTTTATTGGAGTAACAACTTCAAGTGCTTCCTCAGGAGATTTAATTGGAATATCAGTAATTATTTCAGTAGACAAATTATTAAGTAATGGAATTGAAAATGCATCATGAATACCTTCTTCTATATTTACTAGGTTTTTACTATTAGACCATAACTCAATTAGTGTGTATCTTCTATCATGATTAACTGAATCAAGTTGCTCTGACTTTTGAACCTCCTCTAAAGACAAATGTTTCGAACTAAAATCATCTAAAAGACTTTTAGGTGGATACTGTGCACTTTGTAACAATTCAACCATATCGGTTTGTAAATTTCTTTTTAAAACATTATTAATAAATATACGAGGTCTAAATATCATATTTTTTTGTTTATCAGCTTTTTTTGCCATTTGTAACAACGCAATTTTGTTGAATGGATACAAACCAATATTATCTATTTCTCCAAAACTTTTATGACAAATATCTTTATGTATACATTCATCACAATTATTTATTATATTCTTTGAAGTTGAACTATACCAATCTTTAATTTTTTGATTTCCAAGTCTAATAGCATTTAAATATCTACTTCCCAACTGTAGGATATATTTATCACTATCTTTAGGAGAATCCATATTAACTTTAAACGTAATCCTTGTTCTTACGGTATCCTCAAGTTTTTCAAAATAACCACTCGTTACAGCCATCGCCCATTTTAACTTACATAACTCTCCAGAACCTTCAACTGTCAAAACTTGTAGTAACGCAGAATCTATACCCTGTAACTGGGCAAAATCTTCAATTAACAATATTAATTCTTGATCATTTTTGAAAAGTGTAGAACGAATTTCAGACATTAACTCAATTAAATCATCTGGAGAAAAACTCAAGGTTCTTGTAATAGCTTTATCAAGGTTCCTATTAATAATATCTAATGATATCTGTAATAACTCTTCTTCTTGAATTGCTTCTAGAACTTCTTGTGTTGGTTGTGCAGCATTTATTGCTTCTTTTGGATTTAAAGGTAAATGTTTTTGTTTAAACTCTTGTCTATGATCACTATTACGATTTATTCCACTATTTTCAAAGATTAATGAAATTATATTCTTTATAATCTCATGTTCTCTTCCATCTTTTTCAAAATTAAAGAAGTATTCTCTAAAGTAAGGATCATCAAATAAATTTGGAATTAATGGTATTAAATATTCCTCTTCATCTTTTTGTTCTCCTTGTGGAACATCTCTTTCAATTGTACGTGCCAAAGAGCTTAAAAATTCGTTGATCCTTTCTTTATTATTTTTCAATCCACTTTCTGTACGTCTAAGTTTTTCTTGATATTTAGTTTGCTCTTCACTAGGTAAATAACTTATTATCTTCTTTAAGACACTATACAAATTAGTTTGTGTTTTTGGTATAGTTAAGATTAGACGCTTATCATTCTGTGGAATATGAAAGTTCATCCATTGAACTAAGTGAGATTTACCAGAACCTGATTCTCCTTCAATAACAACTTGGACATTATTCCCACCTTCATTAAGAAATGCATTTAGGAAATCATCATAATATGTGTTTTTAAATGCAGAACCATGAGTAGAGACTTTAATTTCACTATTTGTATGTACAGCTGAAAAAATTTCTTTTTGTGTTGCCTCTGCTTCAGTATGGATTACATAACTTAATTCTTTTGGATTCCAACATATAAATTTTTCAAAATTCATCTTATTTTCCTACATACTTTATATGACTAATTATTCGATTCTCATTTAAACTCTTTAGCGTCATACTCTCTGCATCTGATTTTTGCTCAAGTGTAATTAGGTTTCTATCTTCCAATCTTAATAAAGCCAAAGATGTAGCAAAAGACAACTGATTATCATTAAGAGTCAAACCTTCTCTAATAGATTCTAAAATTTTATTTCTAGCAGTACCAAACTCCAAAACAGGGATAGATTTTGCTAAATTTTTTAAAAAGTCTTTTATTTTTAATTCTTTACTGTCTGCAAAAATGAATTTTAATTCATGGAAAACTGCATCTGTCGGATCAGGTATGATATAAGTATCTTGTCCTATAGTATTTTTAGTGGCAAATCCTAAATAATTACACCAATAAAAAAAGTTTTGCCATGGAGCATTACTTGTTAGGTCTAATTCACCAAAATTTCCTAATAAATCTTTTAATATCCTATTGTTTACTTGTCCACTCCATCCTAGTCCTTCAATTGAATCAGAATTTTGGATCATTAACCAAGCAAGCGAAAATACAAAATTATCTTTATACATAAATTCATCATTGAAAATCTCATTTTTTATAATTTCATGTATAGGACGTTTTGTTGAATTTATATTTAATTTCACTATATCATCTTCAATTATAATCAACCCAAGGCTATCTAACACAGAAAAATTATCTTTAAACACAGAGTCACTTTGGGGAGAAAATAGTTCTTGTAATTCTTTTTTTGTATATTGTTTATTTTCACTTTTTATAAAATCTAATAATATTTCTACACGATTTGGTGTAGCAGTTGACTTACTAGCAATATTCATATACCTACCTTATTTATTAATTCATTAATTGTATAAATTTCATTTCCATATACTTCAGAAATAAGCCTAGTTGGAGTATTAGGGTCTACAGTATTTTTTGGTAAAAACACTATAGAATTTTTTTTATTTAAAATATCTATAACAGTTTCATCAATTTTTATATTATTTCCAATAAAAATTATATTACCTTTATTTGGCAACTTCTTTTTTGCCCTAATAATATCACGTAGATTTCTAACTTTTTCAATGTAGATTGGTTTAGTGTTAATTTTAGATAAAAGTTTATCAGATAAGAACAACTCTGTCGCATTACCTATACTAATAATATTTTGAATACCATTTAAAATAAAGTTATTCAATACTTTATAAAAGCTTCTTCTGTACAATCTTTCATCAAAGTCTTCTATTTGATATTCAACTAAAATTGATTCAGATAAAAACATTTTGAAGACACTTGATAATGAATTCATCTGCATTGGAAAAGATCTTTTTAGAGGCACATGAGTATGTTCTTTCTCTCCAGTTCTGCAAATACTACAGTTACTGCATATTAGAGATACATCATATCGCTTATTAAAATAAGAAAATCCATAAAGTTTACTTATTATATTTGCAGGACAAACATCTTGTTTCATAAATTCAAATAATAACTTAAGGCTATCCCTATTCGCATTTTTATTATTAAGTTTAATTGGTTCGACACTTCGTGTCCACACATCTTTTTTTAAATGATTTTCGTCTAATATTCGTACTGTTACATATCTATTATAATCGTCATAGTTTAGATCTTCATAATCAATAGTTGGAATGCCTGCTAATTGTAATAATTTAGCTCTAGCCATTAGTAATATAACATGTATATTCCAATCTCTATTATGACCTTTACTGTCATAGTCTATATTCTTTGATGGAGCCTCTCCTAAGTCTAAAATATATTCATCTTGATTATCATTTATAATTTTTTTGTTATTAAACATTGTCTGCCATCTGTTATAAGCATTATCATTATGTAGAAACTTTTTTTGATTCATTTTACTAGCAGTAGCTAAATCTTTTTTAGTTGGAATTATAAGAGAAATTGAGCTTCTACCATCTCTGCCACCTCTTCCCACTTCTTGATAAAACCTATTTAATGTTTCTGGTACACACGCATGCACAATACTTCTCGTATGTTGATAATCAATCCCCAGTCCAAAGGCAGAAGTTGCAACTACAACATCTAAGTTTCCAGACTTCCATTGCTCTATAACATTATCTCTTTCTCTAGAAGATGATTGCCCATGTATTATATTTATATTTTTAATTCCAATATCTTTTATAAGTGTAAAATATTTTTTTGCTTCTTTAACTTCAGTTGTATATAAAATTATAGGCCTAGGCAAATGTTGTAAAGCTTCTATTACTCTTTTCTCTCTTAATACTTCATTCGTTGTTTCAGCAACCCAATAATCAATTTCAGGCCTTAACTTACTTGCACTGTATATTTCTAGCGAGTGCTCATCTTTTGAAAATAATGATTCAACTAGCTTTATAGATTCTTGTGTAAATGTTGCTGATAACAAAATTGTTCTAAATTGATTTGTTAATGGGGAAACTTCTGATAACTGTCTCCATAGTCCAGAAAACAATTGATATTCATGTCTAAATCCAGTACCCCATTCTTCAATAATATGGGCCTCATCTATAACTACAGCTTTTATATTTCCATTTTTTGCTGCAGTAATCAACGATTGTCTTAATGGACCATATGCTGCTTCTGGGGAGACGAAGCATATATCTTGTTCAGAATTTTTGATCTTTTCTTTAATAATATTATTTTCTTGCTCTCTTTGACCAATATATGCATATGGTTCTGAAGTATTTTTTTCTTGTTGAATGCTCTTCTCTTGATCAAGCGCTAATGTAACAGTAGGAACAATAACAAGAGTTAATCCATTATTCTTTGTATCAAAAAAGCCTACACTATTAATAGACTTAAATACTAAACTTTTACCTTCACCTGTAGGTAAACTAATTATAAGTGTTTTACCTTTATCTAATGATAATGTAGATCTAATTGCTTTTTGTTGATCTATGCTTGTGTATTTATTATATTTTTCACCACAATGCTTTAAAAAAATATCTGTAGGACTTGATTTAAAATTTATTTCATCGCGTTTATTCAAATTATTATTGGCATTATAATCAACTGGGCACTTATCACTTCCATTTAGCCATTTTGGACTCCAAAATTCAGCCGCAATATTCCATAAACTAGAATTTTTTGTAAACCTAATTCCAACAGTTTTCCACTCTTTTTCTTGCGGCCATTTATTATCTATAGGTATATCTAAACTTGCAAAATTATCTCTACCACGACTTATATTTTCCATTAATAAAATTTGACGCAATAAAATAGCAATATCAAGTAAACTTCTATCTGAAAAATTTCGATTATACGATTCAAAAAATCTCTTATATACAGGATGTGTATCATCCATAATTTCAATTTTTTCATAATTTAATATTCTTTGTTGCAATAATACAAAACTATTCATCAATATTTAACTCGCTTAATGGAAATCTTGAGAGAAAGAACATACCAAAAGAGTCTAATTTGATTTTTGGATTAGTTATTCCTTGCATTAAAGATTTTTCAAATTGAATTATCTTATCATACTCTTCAATAATAGGTTGGTTGTTTAATTGTGCTTGAATTTTTTTTCTATACTCTAATGAAGCACATTTTAAATCTATATCTACAGCAGCCTTTTCTTTTGCTTCTGTGTTAAAACTTATGTATTCTGAACTACTTAATAAAATTTCTTTAGATTTCATACTTACATCTGAACAAAGTTTATTTAAGGTGTTAGCATCTATAAAGTGATCAATTACATTTCTTCTACTACTTAAATTTGTATCAATGTCTCGTGAATCAATATATGGTTCATCCAAAACATCTGTAATTTCTGAATCATCTATTATATTAAGGTTCTCATCTATATATAATGTAAAGATATTTGGTGGAAAATAATTATCTACACGTCTTAAATAAAGATAATGTTCTGAGTTATATTCTTCTTCTAATTTATTTGTTATGAAACCAGCTTCTACTATAAAATGTAATTTAAACATTATTTTTATGTCGTTATGTGGGATAAAAATAGGAAATTTTTCGTCTACTACTCTAAATGTTGAAAATACTGTACCCCTATCTTCCCAATCCATGTAATGTTGTAATGTAGTAAATAAAGGGTGTCCTGGTCTCAACAGAGAAACATCTTTATTCTCGACAGCATCTTTCCTGTAATAAGTCAAATGTTTATCTAATGAAGGTTGAAACTCTTCTTCCCACATGCTTGTAGATACAAAAGTATTATGACTCCAAAATTGTTGCTTTGGAACTAGTGTTTTTTTATGCCATTGTATTTCAAAAACTTTATCATTTATATTCCATTTATAAAATTGTAAAACCGAAAACAACCAATGATTTATATTTTCTTCTAAACTTTTTTCATCATATTCTGCATCTTCTATTTCATCTCTAATATTTAAAGATTCACTTTCTAATAATGACAAATGGTTTAATGCATACTGTTCATCTAATGCTTCCCTTTCGACAAGAATACTAGAATGAATTTCTTCTATTAAAGAACCTGTTATATTGTTATTTTCATCAAAATGACTCTCTAAGCCTAAAGTTCCATGGATGAAAAGCATAGTCTGAAGTTTTGATGTCATAGATTCAAGTTTTAATTGAATATCAGAAATAGGTTCATTAAATACCTTAAAGCCATTTAATAGTAGTTCATACCATCTTAGCCAAGGATAACTCTCATTACTTGTTGGTATCATAACTAAATGCTGTATTTTTAGGGATTTAGTACGTCCATAACGATCTATTCTTCCTATTCTTTGTTCTATTCTAGAAGGATTTAATGGTAAGTCTAAATTTATGATTGCATCCGCAAACTGTAAATCAACTCCTTCTTCTGCATCTTTATCACAAATAACAACTCTTAATTTCGAATTAAATTGTTGATATGTATCAGTTGTTACTGGCTGAAGAAGACATACTGATTCTTCTCCAAACATAGACTGCAAAGAAAGAACATACTTCTTTGCTAATTTCATATCTGAAATAAAAATAACACCAACTGAATTGTTACTTATTTCGTTTAAAAAGTTTTGTATTTCTAGACTAACTTCATTAATTTTATCTATATAGTTATAATCATTAATAGCTGAAGAAATATTTTTTAAATACTCTAACTCTTC
>Ga0114934_10002503_pt1 | contig 11743 bp, 11 predicted proteins | sample 4SBtaG_2_FD_99695 | JGI IMG/M metagenome (GOLD analysis project Ga0114934, IMG submission 99695) | Deep subsurface microbial communities from Kolumbo volcano to uncover new lineages of life (NeLLi) - 4SBTROV10_white metaG | ecosystem: Environmental > Aquatic > Marine > Volcanic ...
TACATGCATTATATTTTAGGTAATTTGTTTGTCAAAAAACGGCAGATGAAAAGAGCGGCGACCGAATACCGAATAGCACGTGCTCTGTCAAACTCCTCGGAATATGCGTTTAAACTGGGGTATGTTTATCAGGTGACCGGAAATTATGCGCGCGCGATAAAATATTATAAAAAAGTAAAGTACGGGCGCGAGCGTATTTTGCGAAGTAATTATAATTTGGCGATAACATACTTAAAGACGGGAAATGCGCATGCCGCAAAGAGATATGCGCGGAAGGTCTATGCAGTAAATCCGAATTACTTGAAAATACGCGAGATATTGAGATATTTAGAGAGAATGAATTGGGGTCAGACCTCGACAATCGACGTTTGGAAATGAAAAATTGCAAAGTGTGCAGTGGCAGGTAGAAGATGGGGAAGAAGAAGTTGCGAGTTTCGGGTTATGTGTTCCGAGTTAAAGATTTCACGCAAAGGGAGCAAAGAAGAGAAGAAGTGAGCAGTGTGAGTGACCGTTTTGTGCGGGGGCGGAGAAACATTAAGGTTGCCATTGGCAGTCGCTTTACTTTAGCTTTGATTATGAACTTTTTCCTGTGTTTCACGGGCAATTTAAAATCTTCTTTTTCTGTATTCTTCGTTATTTTTTTGTTTTTACATTGATAAATCCGCGAAAAAAAATATAATACGGATTATGAAATCAAATATTGAACTTTTACGCGCATATTTCAAAAAGAAAACCAGGGTGATTATCGCGTTTTCCGGCGGTGTTGACAGCGGATTACTTCTTTACTTAGCACACAAGACCTTAGGTGTGGAGAATGTGCTTGCAGTTATCGTTGATACGGACTTCACATTTACAAAAGAGACCGATGAAGCCATTCGTTTTTGCAAAGACAATTCAATACGCTATAAAAAGATCCAGGTGGATTTTAGTCATAGGCAGGATATTCTTGAAAACAGTCCGTCACGCTGCTATCTTTGCAAGCAGACGATGTTTGCGCCAATTATCGATATAAAGGAACAGCGCGGGTATGAGGCGGTCGTTGAAGGGACGAATGCGGATGACTTATCCGATTTCAGGCCCGGGATGCGTGCGACAGAGGAATTGGGCGTTGAAAAACCGTATCTTTTGTTCGGCATTGGCAAAAAATATATCAGGCATTTGGCATCGCTATATAAACTGCCTTTTGCTCGCAAACCGGCTATGTGCTGCGCCGCAACGCGCATTATATACGGAGAAATGATAAGCGTGAGCAAGCTGAATATGATCCGCGCGGCGGAGCACTTTTTGCGGGACGAACTCGGGATTGAGCAGGTGCGGGTGCGTTTTTCAAAATATATGGCAATTATAGAAACAGACGAAAAAGGGCGACGGAATGTATTAAAGCACCGTCTCGAAATTGTTGCGGCGGTCAGGCGTCTCGGCTTCCAGCGTGTGCTCTTTGATCTTGAGGGCTATAAAAAAGCAGGGAAAAGGGAGATAAATGAGAAAAAGACTGCCGGATTGGTTTAAGGTAAAACTGCCGAATAAATCATTTGCCGAGGTTGAACAGGACATAAAATCATTGGCGCTAAACACCATTTGTTTGGAGGCAAAGTGCCCGAATCGTTTCGACTGTTGGGAGCGGCACTCTGCCACTTTTATGATTTTGGGAGCCGTCTGCACCCGCAACTGCCGCTTCTGCAATGTCAGGACAGGCACGCCGGACCCTATAGACGTGGCAGAAGGGGAGCGCATCGCGCGTATTGTCAACAAATACGAACTTGAATATGTGGTTATAACATCGGTAACCCGAGATGACTTGCCGGATGAGGGCGCAGCGCATTTTGCTGATGTGGTCAGCACGCTGCATAACAGCACACGGGCGCATATCGAACTCTTGATACCTGATTTTCATGCACGCAGGGACTTACTCAAAATGGTAATGGACGCCGGACCGACGGTTATCGGGCACAACATAGAGACGGTCAGGCGACTAAGCCCGAGTATTAGGAGCAAGGCGGAATATTACACTTCACTTCAAACACTTGCTCAGATAAAAAATATGGACAAAAATATGCTGACAAAATCAGGGATTATGGTTGGGCTCGGAGAAACGGATAATGAGGTTTTAGATGCGCTTGCTGATTTGCGAGCGGTTAATGTTGACATAGTTACAATCGGGCAGTACCTTCAGCCGTCTGATAAAAACATTGAAGTTGACAGATTCGTTTCTCCTCAAATTTTCAAGAAGTATGAGGATTATGCGTATTCCGTCGGATTCAGGAAGGTGTTTTCGGGACCTCTTGTGCGCTCGTCTTTTCACGCCGACGAAGCAATGTCTTTAATTTCTTCTTAGCCACATAAAATATATTGTGCGGTTCGGCAATGAATTTATCCCCTATTTTGGTAACAATAACCCGTTTATTAAAATGCAGACACGATTTTGATGTATTGCAAAGCAGATTGACGCCGCTGTCAAGTTTTACCAGCACTATATACACCGGCGGGGTAAAACCCTCAGGGGGAACAAGGATAGTAGTAAAAGTCAAAACATTACCAACACCTTTCACCTGAATATTTTCTAATTTAACGCGGCATTTTGGGCAAAACATGCGTGGCGGAATAAATATTTCATTGCATTTCGGACATCTTGCGGCGTCAAGCATTTTGCGCCTCCAAAATAGTTACAAAATTATTCGTCGCCAGCCCGCCGATGCTTTGGGCGAGGCCTATTTTAGGATTTAACACCTGTCGTTTGCCCGCATTGCCGGTCATCTGCCAATATAGCTCCACTACTTGTGCCATGCCGGATGCGCCTACGGGATGACCGCGCGACTTTAATCCGCCTGACGGATTTATGGGAAGCCCCCCGTCAATCTGCGTTACGCCATTTTTCAGGGCTTTCCATCCCTCGCCTTTTTCAAAAAGGCCTAAGTCCTCGCTCCCGATTATCTCAAAAGGGGTAAAGGCATCATGTATCTCGGCAAAAGTAATGTCTTTGGGCGATAATCCCGCCATTTTATATGCCCGCTCGCCCGCATTGACGGTTGCGGAAAAAGAGGTTAAGCCCTCGCGGTTGCGCAGGGGCACATGATCGGTCGCGGAACCGAGACCGATAATTTTTACCTTTGTCCGAGAGCTTGTTAAAATAACTGCCGCAGCGCCGTCTGAGAGCGGGCAGCAATCATACAGCCGCAACGGTTCAGCAATTATTTTGCTCTTATTCACATCTGCCAAAGTAATACTTTTATGAAGATGCGCGCGGGGATTCAGCAATCCGTTCGAGTGATTTTTCAAAGCAACGAGTGATAAGTCGTCACGGTGCATATGATATTTGTGCATATAAAATTTAGTTATGAGTGCCGCGAGGGAAGCCATGGAAACGCCAGCGGCTCTTTCGCTGCGGTCTATGACCTCGGCGAGTATTTTTGTCGCGCGGTTGGTGGGGAGGTTGGTCATTTTTTCTGCTGACAGGACAAGAACGCGCTTAGCGCGCCCCGCCGCAACAGCATTATACGCAATGTGTAAAACTGCCGCCCCTGAAGATGATGCCGTGTTAATTCTAAATGCAGGAGTGGGTGTGAGCGCGAGTTGATCTGTTATTTGAGAAGCAATATTTGCCTCCCCGGTAAATTCTTCGGGATTCTGCGTGCCGACATATATTTCATCAAAATCGGTTATGCCGGTATTTTCTATTATTTCATTAGCGGCTTCGAGAAGAAGCCCTACAATAGAGTAGGGCCTTTTCCCGAATTTTGTGTGCGTCGCACCTGCTAAATAGACGCTCATTTTTTATTCAAAAGCAGCAATCCTGCAGATACTTGATTCGCCTTCTATCCATTTCCACGGAAAGGCGCCTATGGTAATTCTCCGGTTCAATATTTTGTCAATGTCTCCGCCTAAATTTTCGGCGTGGATTATTTCGTGAGGAAATAATTTTATGTGCATTACCTGATAATCTTTGCGCGGGAAGAAATCATCCAATCCCTTGCCGTATTTCTCTTGCAGAAATTGTTCGGCTTCTTCTGCAAGGTCAGGGCGCCACTCACGGATTTTTGTGTTCATAGGATGATCCGCGCTGCCGCAGTCAACACCTATCCATTTGATTTTACGCTTTATGCACCATTCCGCGAATTCAACTGTCGGACCTGTGTGTTTACACATATAACGCTGTTCATCTGCATCCGGCTGGTCCCAGCCATACTTGTGGAAACCCGTGTTGATTATGAGTATGTCACCGTCATGCACATCCACCCGGTCTTCAATGTCTTTTGAAGTGTAAATATCATAGTCATCTGACTTGTCAGATAAATCGACTACAACACCTTCGCCAATAAAAAAATCCAAAGGAATATCTCCTATTGCTCTGGCTGATGTGTCAAAATGCCGCGGGCCGTCCATGTGCGTGCCCACATGATTGCTCGTTGTGATTAACTGCCCGTTCGCACCGTTTGAGGATAACCTCTTAAAATAGGTCACCTGAAGCGGAACATAAGTCGGCCACGGCGGCGTGGTCGTGCTCAGATTCTGCGTTAAGTCGTAGATTTTGTTAAATACCATTTTTTCGTACCTCCTATTAAAGTTTTTTATTTCAATCGAGAATTCAAGAATCAGGGGTCTGACCCTTGATTCTTGAATTCTTCAAAGAACGCCAAGAATTTGTCGGTTGAGATCGTCAATTATTAAAAAAACTGAGGCGATAATCTCCTGCATTATCAAATATTTCTGTGTGGTTAAGAGTCCCAGCTTTTAGATATAAAGAGCGTATCTGAAAATGACCGGCTGCCTTCTTTCTGTGTATCAACGCCACCTTTCAAATGCTGCATTTTCGAGAATTCAAGAATCGGGGGTCTGACCCCAAAAGTTTGAATTCTTTATAGATTATAATCTTCCGCAAAGGTTATTAAAGCGTCTTCAAAGATCTTTTGCGGCGGATTGACCAGCCCTGCGCCTACCTGCCCGATGCCGGGTTTGATATGCGCAATACCGGTATTTATTTGCGGAAGGATACCAAGCTCCAGCACTTTCCTAATATCAATTCCGGTAGGCGTACCTCTGAAATTGAGAGACGGTATGGTGAAACTGTTGTTTTCGCCAACGGTAATCTCATACATTTTTTTGGTAAAATTCAGTGCGTCACCGGCCGTGCTGCCCACGAATTGAACGATTGCCGGCGCTGCAGCCATGGCGAAACCGCCGTAGCCGGTTGTCTCTGTTATTGAACTGTCGCCGATGTCAGGGTTAGCATCGTCATCCGTGAAGCCGGGGAAATATAAGCCCTCTACCTTTGGCGCCGGCGCAGTAAACCATTTATCTCCGGTGCCGCTTACACGGATTCCGAAGTCTGTGCCGTTTCTCGACATTGCCGTGACTACGGTTGAACCTTCTATGCCTGATGCCGGAGTTAGGATGGCTTTGCCTGCCGGCATTGAGAGATTAAGGAAAAAGTGGTCATTGCCGTTCATGAAATCCAGAACATCAGATATTACATCCGTCTTTTCCTGAACCTTTACGAGGGATGGAGCTATTTCTCTTATGAAAAGGGAAGTCGCGGCCTTATTTCTGTTATGGCACTCATCGCCCATGTGCAATGCCTGCGCAATTATTCCTTTTATGTCAATGTTGCCGCTTATTGTAAGCGCGCTCTGTAATGTCGGCGCGAGAACCTTTTCCATCCATTTTAGTTTTTCGATAACATCCTGACTGAATGCTCCGTATCTCAGAACCTTGCCCAAACCTTCATTAAGCGTGCAGAATGCATAATTGCCGTAAGTTTTATTCTTTAAGACAAAAACCGGCATAGATGGGGATATAATTCCTGCCATGGGTCCTACGGAATTATGGTGATGGCACGGTGAATACTCTATTTCGCCGGATGCCGCGAGTTCCGCAGCTTCAGTTTCATCTTTTGCCCTACCCTCATAAATCAATGCGCCGATTACTGCGCCTTTCATTGGACCGCACATTCTTGACCAGTCGATAGGCGGCCCGGCATGAAGTATGGTATTTTCCGTCATCCCGGGAATGACATCGCGCGCCGGCTTTATGTCAACAAGCTCCGCCTGCCCCGATTTCATTATTTCCAGGGTTTTTTCGTTCGCTGCGTTAATGTCCAGTTTCATTATTATGCCTCCTTTATTGTTTTTTTAGTAATTGATCCGCCGGTCTCTACATTTAAGCATTATACTATATGCCTAATCCGCTGTTTTGTCAATTTTTTTAAAAAAATATTGTGATTTTTCTCATTTTTGCATATTATATAGTTATGAGAGACAACAATTTTATTCAAAAAAGTGGGAAGTGGGCGGACCGTCCCCCATCTGTCCAAGGAGGAAGAAGATGTTTAATCCGTTAAGTTTGCTGCTGTATGTGCTGATAATTATTTTTCTCAGCGCTGCTGTAAAGGTGGTCAGGGAGTATGAACGAGGGGTCGTTTTCAGATTGGGTCGGCTAATAGGCGCAAAAGGCCCCGGCTTGTTTTTGCTTATACCTGTTTTTGACAAAATGATAAAGGTGGACCTGCGCATTATAACACTTGATGTGCCGGCGCAGGAGGTTATAACAAAGGATAATGTGCCGCTTCGTGTGAATGCGGTTGTATATTTCAGAATAGTTAATCCGAATGATGCAATAATAAAGGTAGAAAACTATATGCAAGCTACTTCGCAGATTGCGCAGACAACACTTCGCAGTGTTTTAGGGCAGATGGAATTAGATGACCTTCTTTCGCATAGGGAAAAGGTCAATCGCGAGCTGGCTAAGATAATTGACGAAATGACAGACCCGTGGGGAATCAAGGTGACAGTAGTTGAAGTCAAGGATGTTGAGCTGCCGGAAGGCATGAAACGCGCTATGGCGAAGCAGGCGGAAGCCGAGAGAGAGCGCCGCGCTAAGATTATTGCCGCAGAAGGTGAGTTTCAGGCAAGTGAAAAATTAGGGAAGGCGGCCGAGGTTATAGAAAAATCGCCGATAACGATACAACTCAGGTATCTACAGACCCTGAGCGAAATTGCTGCAGAAAAGAATTCGACTACTGTGTTTCCGATACCGATTGAAATATTAAAAGCCTTCACCAATAAATAAGGACTAATCAGGAATAAATGCTTAAAAACAGCGACATCGAAGAGATAAAAGATAAATTGTATAAACAGCAGATTGACGGCGACTTATGGTATTATATCTTAGATTGCCTGCCCGAGTTTGATGATTATATCAAAAAATATGCCATTTCGAAATTTTTGAGCGACAAAACCAAGGTGCTTGACAGATTAACATATTTCTTTTCCAGTCCTAACGCAAAAGTGCGGCGGCTCGGGCTCCGCCTTGTAGAGCGGCTGCCTATACAGACGGCTCTGAAATATATAAAAGAAGCGTTTGACGATTATGATAAGGACAATATACAACAAGCGGTGCTTTCGTTAAACAAGGTTATAACCCGAGAACTGCTTGATGCAAAAACTCTCGGCAATGCCACTGAAGCGTATGCCTCTATTTTCAACCTCATTCTTAAAGAATTTCCTGTTGAATACATAACTTTCTATGAGGGAATTTTGGCCGCAGTTATTAATATAGCCCTGAAAAAACAAAACTTACATTCGAAACTTGATGTATTGCTTAAAGATGCTTTTTCTCAGGGGTTGATAGATTCGAATTATATACTGCGGACTATTTACTTGCTGAACACAAATGAAAGGCTGGACTTTATAAAGTTTGTGTTCAAACGCGGTCTGGTAATGTGCTTTCCGGCAGTAAAAAAAGCAATTGATGGTATTTCGGAATATCCTGAACTGGAACAGATAATTTTGTCTATTTCCTACAAGGGGGAAGATATTTTCAATAAACTGCGCGAACGGCTTAGAGATAGAGAGTCCTACTATATCGAAGCGCTTTCCAATTCGGGGAGCGAGGCAGAATCGGTGTATTACATAAGACTTTTGAGCCGGCTCGGCACGGCAAAAGCGTTTTCCGAATTAAAGAAATACAAGGATACACCGTCAAGGAACATACGCCTTGCATTTATCTCCGGCCTCGGATTTTTCAAGACAAAGGAAAGCATTGAAATCCTTGAGGACGCTGTGATAAAAGGAAAAGAAACGGATGTTGAACTTGCGGCATTGCGCGTGCTTTCAGATAAGGCCCCGGCTCAATTCAAAAATATCATATCGCAAAAAATATTGAGCGACAATGAAATCGTGCGCGCGTATGCGCTGTCGTTATTAGACAATTTTTCAGAAAAAAACAATGTAAAGATACTGCAGCTTCTTTATCCCAAAATCCCGAAGAAGCGCATAATAAAATTTATAGCGCAATATCCGTCGCTGCTTAACCTGGTGCTGGATGAGTTGTATGCGGGAGACAAAAATATACGGCGCCTGGCTCTCGAAATAACCACAGAATCAATAAATGAGCAAAATAAAGAGAAGGTGCTTTCGTCTTTGCGTGACATAATATATGACAACGATGAATACATACGCTCCTTGGCATTAAAAACGATTCGTAAAATAGATTCTACGATGTCATACGGCGTCCTTCTCGCTGCACTTAATGACCCGGATAAACGGGTGCAAGCAAATGCTATTGAAGCGCTTTCAAATGTGAAAGGCAAAGAGTTTGAAGACAGAATAGCCGAATTTTTAACATCCGACGATAATAGGCAGCGCATTAATGCGGCTATTTATTTTGCTAAAATCGGGTTGCCTAAAGGAAAACAGACAATTAAAGAGGCGCTTAACAGCAGTAACTATCTTATGCGCGCCTCGGCGGCGTGGGGATTGGGCGAAATCGGCGGATTAGAAGATTTGGAACTTTTAGAAGATTATAAAATAAAAGAAGAAAAGGATATTGTCCTTCGCAACATAGAAAAGGCAATTTCCAAGATTACGCTCAGAGGTGCAGAAAATGGATTCTAATCAAATAATACAAACAGCTCTTTCGGAGGATATAGGGCCCGGCGATATTACTACAAATTCGGTTGTGCCTTCTGATGCGGTTATAACTGCTGAGTTATGGGGCAAAGAGGACGGAATATTATGCGGCAAAGATATGTTTATTCGCACATTTTTGGCCGTTTCCGCAGACATAACTTTTGATTTTACTGCCTCCGATGGCACCCGTTTCAAGAAGAACACGCGTCTCGCAGTTTTTAAAGGGCCTGCATCTGCTATACTTATGGCCGAACGCACGGCGCTTAATTTTATTCAGATGCTGTCGGGCATCGCAACAAAAGTTTCTAAATACACGAGAGTTTTAAAAGACCATAATTCGAATATAAAAATTCTGGATACGCGTAAGACCGTACCGCTATACAGAAAACTTTCTAAGTATGCGGTGCGCGTCGGCGGCGGAACAAATCACAGATTCGGATTGTTTGATGCTGTTTTAATAAAGGAAAATCATCTGTTGTTTCACCCCACATTACGCGATGCGGTTCAAGCCGCCAAAACTCACAATCGTATGCACAAGGTTGAAGTAGAAGTTAAAAGCATTGAGGAAGTCAAGGAAGTTTTGCCGGCCGAACCGGATATCATTATGCTTGATAACTTCAAAATAAATGACATACCGGTAGCTGCAAAGATTATTAAATCATTTAATCGAAACATCCTGATTGAATTGTCCGGTAATGTAACCGCTGAAAATATTGCTGAGTATGCTGATTTCAATATAGACTTCATCTCAATAGGCGACCTGACAAAAAATATAAGCGTTATAGATTTTTCACTGCTTTTAAAATCCTGAGGCATGTAGCGCGACTGGTCTGAGCGCTTTGGCAGAATTCAAGAATCAGGGGTCTGACCCCTGATTCTTGAATTCTCACTTATTACTCAAATCGGAAGATGTCGTCAAGATAACCTTTGTCATATAGACGGTAAATGATTTTTAAGAGGTCCCCAAAATCTATATATTCAATATCATGAAGCGAAACATTGACGCCTTTGGCGCCGTTGCCGGTAATGACCACTTTTTTGGCTATGTCCGGTTTATCCGGAAATTTTTTTGCAATAACATCGCTCAATATTTTTTTTGCCTTGTTTATGCGCATTTCCTTTTGCTGCTTTAACTTAAGCATTTGCTGCTGCTGTTTGCGTTCAGCTTCCTCTTTCTTTTGGCGCTCCAATTCCTTCTCATCTGCCGTTTTTTTCTTTTTCTTTTTAGGGCTTAATGCCGCTTTTAATTCTTCCACAGATTCTTTGTTGATTTTTATGGTGTATTCAAACCAAGGTCTTACAAGTTTGTCAAGAACGCGGTAGCCGAGCGCTTCTTTTGTAACCCAGAGAACATAATCATTCAACAATGCTTTGCGCAATTCAAGGATATTCAGATTTTTATATGGTTTCAACTGCTGATACGAATCTCGCAAAGTCCTGTCCTCATCGTTTTCCCAGCGATACTGAACTACGCTGGAAAGGATAGAGTGCGTGGCGGTTTTAGGCGGCGTGAGCGGCACGATAAACACATTATTTTCATAATGAAACATACCGTCGCCGGTTCCGGGGACAAATATAATGCCCGGTTTGCCGGTTCTTTTTGCAAGAGATGTTTTAAATGCTTCGGTATCGACCATCCTCACGCGGTTAATCAAGTCAACTGCCTCCGCCTTAGTGATTATCTGTTTTTCGCTTAAAATTACGGGGCATGTATCGGCTCTTGCTTTTTTTGCCGCTCCGCTTGAATTGCTTCTGAATTCGCGAAGCTCTTCCTCAAGCTGGGAAAGCGGGGGAAGCGCCGCTTTTTTTAGGGCCCCCTGCATCAATGCGCGTGTTTCTATATTTACATAAATGCCTGCTTCTATATCAACCTCAATCAGGTCAGAAAGCGTTGTCTTTATCTTGTGCTGGATGTGTTTGTATTCCTCTGCCAAATCCTCATCTAATGCTTCTATTTTCTTCTGGTATGTCTCATAGCTTTGAACAAATTTTTTTCTCTCGTCTGCTGTTTTCTTGAGCTCGTTTTCGTCAGCAACTGTCAATTTCGGTTTTAATGTGATTTTAAACACATTTCGCAAAAAATCGTCATATTCCATAACAAAGTTGCGGAGTCCCTTTAATTCATCAGATTTTTGCTGGATCTTCTTGACGATTTCCAAACGCTCTTTTTTTAATTTATCAAGCGCGACTTTGAGTTTAGCAGATTCTGTCTGAAAAAGGACTTTGCCGCGCATCGGTCCGCCTGGTTTGTTAAATAATATGTGATACCGCTCCACAAGCCAGTCGGTAAAACGATACATTCTAAACGGGCCTATTAGCGCTATTCTTTTGTTTTCCGCAATAATTGTGTCAATTATCCTGGCATTTGCCGGCAGCATGCTTTTGTCCAAAAAACCGAAATTGAGCAGTAGTTCCTCGGCTAAAGTGAAATTCAATGTGGGCATGCCAAGTGCAGCTTTGGTCAATACAATATAATTTACCAGTTCCCAAAAAGCATTTGTCAGTTTGTCCTTTGCCTCGCGCTGAAATTTTTTGTCGGTTGTATCAATGCTTTTTTTGTAATTGGAAATGGCGGTAACAATGAGGTCTTTCTTTTTCTGTTCTGCTTCCGATAGTGCCGGCTTATTAAAAATATCTAAGGGTGAACCTAACTCATTACTCATACTTTATATAATACGGCACAGCGGCGGTTTGTCAATTTTTTTATATTTTTTGACTTTTTTGAAATAATTTAAATAATATGTTGTATGAAGGAATTAGCAATCAAAGCAATTTTGTCGATAGGTCTTGTTTTAGTGGCGCATGTTATTACAAAATTGCTGCAGAAAATCGCGCAGAAA
>Ga0114934_10002504_pt1 | contig 11739 bp, 12 predicted proteins | sample 4SBtaG_2_FD_99695 | JGI IMG/M metagenome (GOLD analysis project Ga0114934, IMG submission 99695) | Deep subsurface microbial communities from Kolumbo volcano to uncover new lineages of life (NeLLi) - 4SBTROV10_white metaG | ecosystem: Environmental > Aquatic > Marine > Volcanic ...
ATTTGTTCTGGAAATAATTTTATACCACCTGAATTAATTACATTATCAAAACGTCCTAAAATTTCAAAAGACGTTTCTGAAAGTAAGTCAACTACATCATTAGTTATTATAGGTTCATCACTCACTTTTGGCGCATTTATAACTAGGCAATCTCTGTTATCCTTTGAGATAATTATGTTTGGTAGGGTTAGAAATGCTTCCAAAGAGACATTCTCTAAGTAGTTTAGTTTTTTTACTGCAATGTGAGTAATGGTTTCTGTCATTCCGTATGTTGCATATACCTTGCAAGAAGTATCATAGAGTTGGGCTTGCAACGCATTAGAAACAGAAGCTCCGCCAACAATAAGCGTAGAAACATGCTGTAGCTTATCAATTGAATTTTGTAATTGTAAAGGTACCATTGCACAAAAATCATAATGCTTGGTAATATGGTCTAAAGGGTTTGAAATGGGTTCAATAACATCTATTTCCAATCCTAAAATCATTGCTCGAACCAACATCATTTTTCCTGCAATAAATTCGGTAGACAAGCAATGTAATGCTGTATTACCATACTCAAGATTAAAATAATTGCCTGTTGCAATAGCAGAAACTACCATGGCTTGCTTATATAACTTTATAGATTTTGATGCTCCAGTTGAACCAGATGTTTTTACAACTATAAAATCATTATTATCTAACCAATCTAAAAAAAAACTTCCAATATGTTTTTGATAAGATTCACCTTCTTTTACAAAGCTATATGCCACTTCCTTTAAGGTATCAGCATTAAAATGTGTATTATTGAATTTAAATTTATTATGAATTTTGGTAAAACTTGGAACCATTTTTGGTATAGTAATTAGATAAGTTAAAATTATACTATTTTTAACAAATTGAAGTTAGTAATTTACATTTAATAAAATATATTTGATTGAGATGCCAAAATATATACAATACATATTAATTTTTACATTATGCTTTCCTTTGTTAGTAATATCGCAAGATTTTTCTAATGAAGATTACATCTATTTAAAACGGCATGAGTATATAAAAATAAAATTGATAAATAAACAGTTTGATATTACAAAAAACATATCGGAACAAGCCAAGTATTTAACGGCAAAAAAACTGTATTTTGCTAATGAATCTATTGGATTTGACAGCTTTACTTCTATTGAAAATATTGATGCTTATACGCTTTTACCAAGTACAAATACCAAAGTAAAGGTGGACTATATAGAAACCAAAAGGGAATTTGATAATGGTATTTTTTATAGCGACCAAGAGAGTAAAAGTTTTACATTTCCTGCGGTTACAAAAGGTGCAGAAACTAATTTAAGTTATAATGAAGTATTAAAAGATCCACGTTTTTTAGGAATCTTCCGTTTTGGAACTTTCGTCCCAACTAAAAGTGCTAAACTCTCTATTGAGTTTCCTAAGAATGTAACCATTGGATATATTGATTTTAATACTAAAGACTATCCTATTGCTTTCAAAAAGGAGAGTCATGAGGATACAAATATATATACATGGTCTATTGAAAATATAAAAGGTTTTCAAGGAGAGGACAAAAGCGAATCGGCACTATACTTTTTACCTCATATTATTATTTACATAAAAAGCTATGAACAAAATGGCAAAACATTTAATGTACTGAATGATGTTAGCGACCTTTATAAATGGTATGCCTCTTTAGTTAAACAAATTGATGAAAAATCATTAGACAATGTGCATACTACTGCTAAAGATTTAACCAAAAACCTAACAACACAAAGAGAAAAAGCGGAATCAATTTTTAATTGGGTACAAGATAATATTACCTATGTAGCTTTCGAAGATGGTTTGGGCGGCTTTATACCGCGTAGTGCATCTAGCGTATGTGATAAACGTTATGGCGATTGTAAAGACATGGCTAATTTGCTTTATGAAATGCTTAATTATAGTGGTATAGAATCGTATAGAACATGGATTGGTACTAGAGACAGGCCTTATTCTTATTTTGATGTTCCTACACCAATGGTGGATAACCACATGATTAATACAGCTATCATTGACAACGATACCATATTTCTTGATGCTACCGATAGTTATGTGCCATTTGGAATGCCTAGTGCATTTACACAAACCAAAGAAGCCCTTTTGGGAATAGATCCAAACACTTTTAAAGTAATAAAAGTCCCAATACAAAATGTCGACAAAAGCGCTACAATCGTTAACAGTGTATTTACTTTAGAAAATAATACGCTTAAGGTGTCTGAGCAAAGAGTACTTACAGGCTATGAAAAGGTAGATTTTATTTCGGACTATACATATAAAAAGGATGATAAAACTGAAGAAGAGTATTTAAATACAACTTTAACGCTTGGAAACAACAAAACGAGTTACAGTAACATTTCAAAAGAAAATTTTGATAATAAAATTAAACCACTAATTTTAAAGTATGACCTTGCAATAAACAACTATGCTAAATCTGTGGCAAACAAGGTGTATATTAATTTAAACATTGATCGTGTATTGTCTAAAAGTAAAGTTGATATTGAAACTAGAAAGTACAATAAAAAAGTTGATCATAAATTTAAAAAAGAGTTTGTAACCACATTTAAAATACCTGAAGGATATAAGGTAAATTATGTGCCTAAAAATCTCCAATTCGAAAATCCAGATTATGGTTATAAAATTTCCTATTCACAAAATAACAATGAAATCATTCAAAGTAAAACTATATACATCAACACACTAAGTGTTAAGAAAAACAATTTTGAAACTTGGAATGCATTTATAAAAAGCTTGACAAAAGCCTACAAAAAAAGTATAATAATAGAACAAGACCTATGATTAAAAATATCATCTTTACTTTACTAATTTTAGCAACAAATAGTAGCTATGCGCAATACTATAAAACTTATAATTGGAATGATAATCCAAAGCTTCATGATATTACCGAAGTGGAAGCCAAAGCATCTTCAGTAGGTGTTTTTGAAAAATATATTGTTGAATATTTTAACAGTACATTTTCGCAAGAACTATATAGTTTAGAAACAACACACACAATTAATAGAGTAAATGATGATAAAGGTATAAATAAGCATAATACAGTTTATATACCTATGCGAGATGTAAAAAAAGTAATAGATATTAAAGCGCGTACAATAAATGCTGAAGGGAAAATTACACTTTTAGATAATAATAATATCAAGGAAATAAAAAATGTACAAGAATATGGTGATTTTAAAATTTTTGCTATAGAAGGCATTGAAAAAGGTTCAGAAATAGAAGTGTTATATACAGTCGAAAAAGAATACGATATACATGGAACCGAAACTATTCAAAGCGATTATCCTATAAAAGAAGCTCAGTTTTTATTTATTACAGGAGACCTGAAATCAAGAATTAAAGCCTATAACACATCAACTACTTTTGAGAGTGTTACGGTTGATGGTAGAACGGCAAAATTACTTACTCTCCATGATGTGCCCGCAATGGTAGAAGAAGAATATGCAGCTCCAGATGCTAATAAAATTGCAGTTGTTTACCAATGCTATCCTAAAGGTAGAGATATTACACAAGATATGTTTTGGAATAATGTTGTTAACAATGTTGGACCACAGTTTTTCCCAGAAGAACCTAACAATAAAGTAAAAGAAGATTTAATAAATGTTACTAAAGGCAAAGCAGAATTAAGTGTGTTTCAAAAAGCAACTTTACTAGATGATTATATAAAAACCAATTTTACAATTGTTAAAAACAATAATGCAGAACTTTCTAATCTTGATTATATACTAGCCAACAAGTCTGCAAGCGACTTTGGTATTTTAAAAGCCTATGGACATTATCTCACAGTTCTTAATATTGAATATGAAATTGTAATTACTGCTAACCGTTATCGACGTAAGTTTGATCCTGATTTTTTTGCTCCAGGAATGCTACAAGAATTTCTTATTTATTTACCAACTGAAGAAAAGTATATTGCTCCAGACCGTATTGAGTATAGAGTTGAAGAAGCCCCTTTTAACTTTTTAGGAAATTATGGCTTATTTATTACCAGAAGTTTAGAATATTATTTTAGCGAAATTGTTCAATCCAATCCTGATTTTAGCCATATAAATCGTGTCACAGATATTACTTTTGATGCTGATTTAGAAAGCGTAACTATAAACCAATCTCAAGAGTATACAGGGCATTGGTCTGCAACAAGTAGAGCCATTTTAAGTTTATCTACAGAGCAAGGCATAAAAGAATATGAAGATTATTTAACAGGTTCTGGCATCGAAGATAAAGTTGTAAATGCTTATGAAGCCCTAAATACTGAAATGCTACAACTGGAGTATAACAAACCCTTTATTACAAAATCATCAATTACTTCGGAGTCTTTATTAGAGGAAGCTGGTGATAGTTATATTTTTCAAATAGGTAAAGTTATTGGAACTCAAAGTGAATTATATCAAGAGACCAAGCGTGTAAATCCTATAGAAATGCAATATCCTAATCAATACGATTATACCATTACAGTACATATTCCTAAGGGTTATACGGTTGAAGGATTAGACGCCTTAAAAATTAACAAAAGCTATACTGCTGTAACAGGACAAAAAGCTTGCAAATTTGAATCCGACTACACCTTAAATAGTGATACATTAATTATTACAATTCAAGAATTTTATAAAACAAATACTTTCGATTTGAATCGTTACGACGAATTTAGAAACGTTATTAATGCTGCTTCCGATTTTAATAAGGCTTCAATACTATTAAAAGTTATCGAGTAATATAATTAATCGTCATCACCAATTTCATCAGTTTTTGCTGACTCAATTACGACAGGCTCTACAACAGCACCAAATAATTTGTCTTTCCAATTAGTCCATTTATATTTTTTAGCATAAATAAATAAAATTATAGGGAAAATAATAAACACAGGAAATAACATTTCGCCAATACCAACCTCTGTAGGATCTGAAATATCTTTAAAAATAGAATGTGTTTGAAACGCAGTCCAATCTGCTGTTACTAATAATGCTGTAAATAAGTTATTCGCAGCATGAAACCCTAAAGATAGTTCTAAACCATCGTCCATTAATGTAGTTATTCCTAAAAAGAAACCTGTACCTACATAGTATATCAAAATAATGTTACCCAATTTTTCTACTTCAGGGTTTGCAATATGTAATAACCCGAAAACTGTTGATGTAATAATTAATGGTAGCCATCTGTTTTTAGCAATTAAGCCTATACCTTGCATAAGATATCCTCTAAAAAAGTATTCTTCAAAACTTGTTTGTAGTGGTACTAAAATTATGGCTATAACACACAGAATTAAAAAAGGTTTCAAATGAAAATTGTTAACATAACCTTCAAGGTTTAAAAAATAATCTCCCAACACCATTCCTGAAGATACTATTCCCCAAAATATAAAAGCAAACCAAAAGCGTTTCCAATCTATCTTTTGTCTCGCTGTAGTTAACATTTTAAACGACTGCTTATGTAAAAATTTTACTGCTAATAGCAAGAACAACAAACCTCCTACAAAAGGTAATAAAACAAATATTAAATTTAAGTTAGGCTCAAATAAACCTAATACATAAGCTGTGTCTTCAAGTTTTGTACTTTCTATATTCCCGTTAACTGTTTCAATTCCTATAGCTATTAAATGTGGTACAGAAAATGCAAATATGCCCATAATAGCTATAATGGCTCCAATAATATACCGCCACCAATCATGTGCTGTTTTATAAGCTTGTTGTATATAATTCATTTGTGTTTTAAATTAAAATCCCAATGTTGTTTTTGTTCGTGACGCAATGTACCATTTTCTACTTGCAATGGCGATAAAAAATTATTTATAAATAAACTTCCTGTACCTAGTCCTTGTGGCATCTTATTCTCTAAGGTATAGGTCCATTGAGCAATGGCATTTAAGCCTACATTACTTTCTAAAGCACTAGTAATCCACCATTTAATATTTTGTTTTTCTGCACTTTTAATCCACTCGTTACTTCCTTTAAAACCACCTATTAAACTTGGTTTTAAAATAATGTATTGTGGATTTATATTGTGTAGCAATTCCTCTTTTTTTGTGATATCGAAAACGCCTATTAACTCCTCGTCTAAAGCAATTGGCAAGGGTGTTTGTTCACACAAACTTGCCATAGCTTCAAACTGTCCTTGTTTAATGGGTTGTTCTATAGAATGCAAATCAAATTCTGACAGTGTTTTTAATTTCTCTAAGGCTTCATTTGGTGAAAATGCACCATTGGCATCTACACGTAATTCAATGTCGCTAACTGAAAACTCTTTGCGAATGGATTTTAATAACTCTATTTCAGTTTTAAAATCAATAGCACCAATTTTCATTTTAATACAGGTGAATCCACTTTCTATCTTTGCTTTTATTTGTTGTGTCATAAATTGCTTATCTCCCATCCAAACTAAACCGTTTATTGGGATAGCGTCTTTTCCTTTTGTAAACTTTGAAGGGAACAAATTAAATTTATCTTGACTATTCAAAGATAAAAAGGCCATTTCTATACCAAATTGAATACTTGGGAATTCGGTAAGCTCATTCAGTAAACTATTAAGACCTTTTGAAATATTTTTGCAAACCCATTTTAACTTGTCTCCAAAATCTGGTCTATCGTCAATGCTTAATCCTCTAAAAACACCACACTCTCCTACGCCTTGCTTAGCACCATCGCTAATTATAATGAACCAAGTTTTCTTAGTGGTTAAAACACCTCTTGAGGTTCCGCTTGCTTGTTTAAATTGAAGTATATATTGTTTGTAAGTTGCTGTCATTTACAACTCAAAAATAGGTATTTATTTTTTGATTCATTTTAAAAAAACGGATTTGAAAAGTGAGTCTTTTTTGGTAGTTATGCTTATTTGTCTTGTGTATAAAAAGTAGCGGATTTTAACCACGAACTTTTCAGTTAAACACTGACCTTAAATTTATGAAAATCATTTTGTTTAAGCACTTAATCCGTTATTTTTTAACTCAGTTCTTTGTTACCCACTGGCTTTCCCCTGTTCAGCTTGGAATTCAGCGTTGGCAAAGACATACTCTTTTGCAATTTTTGGCTTTTGTTTCGGTTGGTTTGAATTGCAAATGTGTATGGCTTTAAGCATTGGCTATTCCAATATTCCAGTGAAAATAAAGACATAATACAATCCAGTCAGTATAAAAACAACACCTGCAACTGTCCGCATTACTTTTTCAATTTTAGTAATTCTGTTATAGAATGTGCCTACTTTTTCTGCTGTAAAAGCCAATAAGTAAGTAAAAAGAATCACAGGCAAACCTGTTCCGAAGGCAAATACAATGGGTAAATAAAGTCCATCTGCTGATGTAATTGTCATAGGAATTAACATTCCAAAAAACAATGCTCCACTATAAGGACAAAATGCCAAAGCAAAAACAACACCAATTAAAAAAGAGCCTAAAAGTCCTTTGTCCTTAAATTTTTCGGAAAGTTTTTCTTGAAAATTCGATTTGCCTAAAAAATTGAGTCTGATGATATTTAACATAATCAACCCAATGATTATCAATAGAGGTCCTAAATATTTCTCTCCATTCTGATTGAAAAATCGAGCAATATGAAACTTACTTGCGCCAAAATATAATATTAAGCCAATTGCAGTATAACTAAATCCTCTGCCTAAAGAATACAATATTCCACTTAAAAATACTTTCCGTTTGCTCGAAATGTTTTTAGAAATAAATGCAGTTGCTGTTATATTGGTTGCCAAAGGACAAGGACTAATAGCTGTCATTAGTCCGAGTATAAATGCCGATAATATTGGAATATTATAATTCTCTAAAAGCGATTGTAAAAAACCCATTTAGAGCATCTTTAATTCCGTTTCGATTTTAGTTTTCAGTTCTTTAGAAAAGACTTCTTGGTCATTACCATTCATAAAAGCAAAATCGGTTAAATCAATATGTTTTTCTTGGCCATCTTTTATCACATTTAAAAATAAAGCAGTTCCTGAAGCTTCAAATTTTTCTGCCAGTTTTTCATTTTCTTTTTCATCGACATTAATTACTTGAAATGTTATGTTTCCATCCTTTACATCTTTAGAAAAATATGTGTCGAGTGTGAATTTCGTATTGGCTTCAATCGCTTTACAGGTCATACATCTGTGTGTTGAGTGAAAATCCATCACTTCAATTTTTGAAATGGATGTATCTAAAGCAATTGTTTTGTTTTTATCTTGACCATTACAGGACGTTAATATTAGGCTAATGGCTAAAATTGAAGAAATTGTGAACTGTTTCATAATTGTTTAAAATTTAATAATTGATTATACTTTGGTTTATTAATATTTCTGTTTCCAGTTTTATGGTTGTTTTAATAGAATTGGATATTAAACAGGCTTTCTCACTCTTTTCAATAATACGCAAAGCTTTGTCTTTTTTTGAAGAATCAGTTATTTCGAGTTTAACCTGAAGGTTGATTTCACTAATCATATATTTTCCTTCTACCTTATCTAAAATTCCAATGGCATTGCATTCAAAATTGCTAAATTCTAATTTTGAATATTCGGCAATAGCTAAAAACGTTGTCATTAAGCAACTGTTAACAGATGCTACAAATAGATGCTCCGGAGACCAAATACCTGGAACTCCTTTAGGAAAATCGGGAGGCGTAGCCACCTCTATTTTTGAGTTTAACACTAAAGATTGCATAATGCCTTTGCGGTCTTCTTCCCAATTTAATTTTACTTGATATGAATGATTTGTTGACATAATTTATAATATGATATTAAATAAATAACCTGAAATAATAATACAAAGTGTAACAACTCCAAAGAATACTCCAATGAGTTTAAAAGTCATTACTTTTTTTAAAAGCATCGCTTCGGGGAATGATAAACCAACTACTCCCATCATAAAGGCAATAGCGGTTCCTAACGGAATACCTTTAGCAACCAAAACTTGAACTACTGGAAGAATACCTGATGCATTTGAATACATTGGCACAGCAAGAATTGTTGCAATAGGAACAGCAAAAAGATTGTCCTTGCTCATATATTGTTCAAAAAAACCTTCTGGAATATAACCGTGCATTAGTCCTCCAATGGCGATACCCACTAAAACGTAAGGAATAACACCTTTAAGGATTTTTAAAACTTCTGCCCAAATAATTGGTAAGCGTTGTGTAAAGGTTTGTTTTTCTGCTTCAAATTGGTCTTGTTCTCTTTGAGCGTTTTCTAAAACTTCTTTTACCCAAGGAGTTAAATAACGTTCTAATTTTAATTTTTGAAGAATTACGCCAGAAATTGTTCCAAGCAAAACACCACTAATGACGTATATTATGGTTGTTTTTACACCAAATAAGCCAATAAAAAGTCCAATTGCCACTTCATTAACTAAAGGAGAAGTAATCAAAAAGGCAAAGGTAACACCTAAAGGAATTCCACCTCTCACAAAACCGATAAACAATGGAACTGAAGAACAAGAACAAAAAGGCGTTACCACACCAAAAAGACTTGCCGAAAGGTATTCAAATCCGTATAATTTATTTCTTGACAAATAGTTTTTAACCTTATCTATAGGGAAGTAACTGTTAACGATTCCCATAAAAAAGATAACAACAAAAAGTAGGATTAAAATCTTTGTAGTATCATAAATAAAAAAGTTTAGGGCTTCTGCTAAATGCTGTCCTTTGATTAAATTTAAGATATCATAAACGAACCAATCTGCTATATGTTGTATCCAGTCGAACATAATAAAACTTAACAGCAATTATCCGATGAACAACAAGACGAACTATCAGATTTTTCTTCTTTTGGATTATGTAATAAAGCCAATACTTCTCCTTTTGAAGGCACTCCACCTTTTATTGTTATGACATCATCTATTACCAAAGCTGGTGTAGTCATTACATTAAATTTCATAATTTCCATGATATCCTCTATTTTCTCAACAGTAGCATCAATATTGTTTTCTGATACGACTTCTTGTACAATTCCAATCATAGTTTTACATTTAGGGCAACCTGTTCCTAATATTTTAATTGCTTTACTCATAATTATATGTACTTTAATGGTTTAAATTACTTTTATTAAATTTTTTATTCTGTGATTTTTAAGACATCAGTGAAAGAATTGATAAAAATACCTTTATTGCCTATTAAAACAATTGGCAATTTTAAAAGGTGTTGATTATGCTCTATTAATTTGAGAATGTCTTGTTCACAAAAATTTTTAGAAACCTTATCATAGTTTTTATCGTTAGTATTTAAAAGGTCTTTTATATTCACGTTTAAACGACTCGCCAAAGCTTCAATTTGATATCCGGAAAGTTTTACTTTTTCTAAATCAAATTCAATAATAGCATTGGTGTAACCTAATATTAAATCGATTAGTTTTTTAACCATTTCATTTTTTCCATAATAAAAAATGGTTGCTACTCTTTTTGATTTTGAAAATAGTTCCATTTTTTATTTGTTTTTCCAATATTCTTCAGCTTCACTTTCCATTTTGTGTAGCCTTGTATAATAATCTGGAAATTCATTAAGATGTGCCCAAGCAATTTTTCCAGTTAATAATGGATCATCATTTGTAACATTGGTTTCAGAATCTGTTTTACCATGTTCTAATTCCACATTAATACCCATCGTAAATTGATTAAGGTCAACTTTTTCCCAGTTGATTCTAAGCATATCTCCGATTTTTTTAGCCTCATTTGAATTAATTTTTTTCATTTTTTCTAATATTAAATGTTTTTATTTCTCATCTATTAATTGCTCAAAAACCAAATCGGCATTTCCTAATACTCTTGAAGATTCTGCATATCGAGCAATTTTAAACGTTTCAAGTATTTTGTCTTTGTTTATTCGAAGGGTTTTAGATTTATTCATCATGGCTTCAATACAAGTTTTACTTCCTGTAGCCAATGCTATCCCTAAATAAATTAAGATTCTTGTTTCGGCATCTAAAGCGCCATTTTCCTGTGGCATCGCATAAGCACTATTAAGTGCTTGCTCTACAATTATTTCGGGAAATACTTCTTTAGCTAATTCAATAGATTTAGGTAATTTACCATCCATTGATTGTGTCATCATTTGTAGAACTTGATCTACTGTAGGTTTTTGAGCTTCCATAATATCAAATTTTTAATTTCTATTTTTTATCTACGGCATACGCATAAATAGGCACGTATATTAAGGTTAAAAGTGTTCCGATTAATAAACCACCAATAGCCACATCAGATAGTGGACTTAAACGTTCTAATCCAACAGCTTGTTCTAAAGCTATAGGAATCATCCCTGCAATGGTACCAAAGGCTGTCATCAAAACCGGACGAAAACGTACCCGTACACTTTCTATGGCACTTTCAAATGGAGTTTCACCACCAGCACGGTGTTGCTGGTAAAAGTCTATCAGTAATACTGCATTTTTTATGATAATACCAAATAGCAATAAAATGCCCAGTAAACTTGGCATACAACTTGGTTTGTGGAATAATAGCATTCCCCAAGCTGCACCTATTAAGGATAATGGCAATACCAATATCATAATAAAAGCCATTTTAACCGATTTATAGATGGCAATCAACACCATTAATAAAATAACAATGCCTAAAGCGATAGCTTTCATCATACGTGCAAAACTGTCGTTTATAGTAGCAATGTCTCCTTCTTGAGTTACCACAACGTCATCTAGATTTTTAACTTTTGTTAAGGCAACTTCGGCATCATCTGTTAGGTGTGTGATAGGGCGTTTGGCACGATAACCATTAATATCAACACTATATAA
>Ga0114934_10002507_pt1 | contig 11732 bp, 12 predicted proteins | sample 4SBtaG_2_FD_99695 | JGI IMG/M metagenome (GOLD analysis project Ga0114934, IMG submission 99695) | Deep subsurface microbial communities from Kolumbo volcano to uncover new lineages of life (NeLLi) - 4SBTROV10_white metaG | ecosystem: Environmental > Aquatic > Marine > Volcanic ...
GCATAGATCAAATATTCATAGTGCTGCCAGACAAATAGGCTATGAATCAGTAGGAATTTATGATTTTCCTGATAACCGTTTTGATACGGTTGCCTTACTCGATATTATAAAAATCATTGAAAAAGAAAAGGAAGCATTTCAACCGGAAATTATTTTTACCCATCACGGCGGCGATTTAAATATCGACCATCAAAGAACCTTTGAAGCCGTAATGACCGCTTGTCGCCCAATGGCAGATGAAAAAGTTAAGGGAATAATTACTTGCGAAACGCCCTCAGGTACAGAATGGCGGGCGTCTTCAGACCCAAAACATTTCATCCCAAACCTTTTTATCGAAATATCAGAAGAAAATCTGAATGCAAAAATAAACGGAATGGAGTCGTATGAATATGAAAAAAGAACTTATCCGCATCCTCGTTCACCTGAAGCATTAAAAATATTGGCACAACGATATGGAGTAATGATGGGAGGAAACTTATACGAAGCATTTCAGATAGTACGTTTAAATGTTAAATAATCACTTAATTATGGACTTTTTAGATAATAAACAAACATTCATTATAGCTGAACTTTCAGCAAATCATGGTCATAAAATTGACATTGCAATAGATACAATCAGGGCAGCCAAAAGAGCCGGTGCCAATGCGATAAAATTGCAAACTTACACTGCAGATACAATGACCATTGATTGTGATAATGAATACTTCTCAGATGTGCTTGATGGGACCATTTGGCAAGGTAAAAAACTACATGACTTATATAAAGAAGCTTACACGCCCTGGGAATGGCACGAAGAATTATTCCGTGTAGCAAAAGAAGAAGGTTTGTTGTGTCTCTCCACACCATTCGACAAAACAGCCGTCGATTTCCTGGAGCAATTCAATCCACCTGCTTATAAAATTGCGTCCTTCGAAATACAAGATATCCCGCTGATTGAATATGTAGCATCAAAAGGCCGTCCCATGATTATGTCAACCGGAATTGCCGAACTCGAGGACATTGAACTGGCCGTAAAAACCTGTCACGATGCCGGAAATAATGATATTACACTGCTAAAATGCACATCTTCCTACCCCGCGCCCATAGAAGAAGCTAACCTCGCCACCATCCCCGATTTAAAGAAGCGCTTTGGAGTTGAAGTAGGATTATCCGACCACACCTTGGGCATTGTTGCGCCAGTGGTTGCCGTAACGCTGGGGGCACGGGTAATAGAAAAACATTTTATCCTCGACAAATCCATCGGCGGCCCCGATGCCTCTTTCTCGCTCGATGAAAAAGAATTCACCGAAATGGTTAAAGCCGTTCGCCAGGCAGAAAAAGCCGTTGGCAAAGTTTCTTACGAGCTAACCGAAAAAGTAAAAGCCAGTCGCAAATTTTCCCGCTCGCTGTTTGTAGTAAAAGATATTAAAGCAGGAGAAAAATTTACAGAAGAAAACGTAAGGTCAATCCGCCCGGGGTATGGCTTGCATCCCAAATTTTTGAATGAAGTCATAGGGAGAATAGCCAAAAACGAAATCGAAAATGGGACACCACTATCATTTGATTTGATAAGTTGATACTGATATTTAAATCTATTTAATAATGAAAGAAAAAATATTTGATTTTTGTATTCATTCGGGCGACTCGCTAATAAGTGCTCGAATGAGCCTTGAGTTGAAGAAGAAACTTGAGGGAAAGGGGCTAAGTGCTTTATTGTTTTGTATGTCTGATATTGTAGAAAAATTTTGGATAGAAAATAACTGTACAGATTTTATTGCGGTTCCAAGGTTTAAGGGTAAGGATAATGTTGACATAGAAAATGCGAAAAAGACAGCCCGTGAATATGGGTTTCCAAATTTTAGATCTCTTTATTTGACAGAGATGCTATTTCACAACTATCCTGAAACTTACTGTGAAAAAAGGATGTCGTATTATGTGAATTCAGTGAAGGATATCGGTCTCAGTAAACGAGCAAAAATATATTTTACTTATGCTGGGGATGAATTCGATCATAATACTTTTCGATTGTTAGCCAGAATGGCAGAAGGAAAAATACTTTATTTTGGTGTCTCTAATCTGGATTATAGATCATTTATAACTAATGATGATGAACGATATTTAATCGTTCCAAAGAGCAAAGATGAAATTCCTGAGGAAAAAGAGAATTATTACAGGCAATATATCGAGAAATATAAAATTGATAAGAAAATTCTTTGGGCAGATCCAAAAGAAAGAGATGTACAAATAACAATTTCTAAGTTTAAAAATATTTTTACTGACCTATATAGATCTATTTTTCTTCAGGATAGACTAAAAGTTCGAAAAGGTTTCTTCGAGATAATCAAAAGTGGTTTATTAAGAATTTACAGACGAGAAGTCGGTTCTTTTTTCTATTTGCACAATCCCGCTTATTTGAATAATAAAAAATATGTTTATTTTCCTTTACATTATCAATATGATTCACAATTGACATTGAGAGGATTGCCCTTTTTTAATCAAACTTATGTTATTGAATTGATATCCAGATTCCTACCTGACAATTATATTCTGGTTGTCAAAGAACATCCGCATGCTCGAGGTTATTATCCAATCATTGATCTTAGAAGAGTTAAAAAGCTCTCAAATGTTAAACTGCTACCCCCTCTCGTTAACAGCCATCCGATAATGCAAAATGCAAAAGCTGTGATTACTATTAATTCAAGTGTTGGCTTTGAGGCCCTTTTTTATAGCAAGCCGGTAGTTACTTTGGGAAAATCATTTTATCGAAATCAAGGTATGACTATTGATATTGATTCACTTTATGATTTAGGCAAAGCATTTGAGTCAATCGATACATTTGATGTTCAAGAATCGAAAGTGATTGACTTTTTGTGGCGTTTAGAAAAATCCACTTATGATTTTGACGGGCTAAAGTTTCTGCAAAGTACCAGTTCGCCAGAAGAGTTAGATAAAGTTGTAGATGCCTTAGCAATATATTGTAGTAATAAAAAATAGATTAGATTGAATCAGGAAGGGAACACAGGTTTTTATAAGAAAATACGAGTAAGTTTCTTACAGATATTTTCGGGAGAAACTTATAATTTAATTTCAGGTTTTATCTCATCGTATTTTTATGCTCTTTTTTTAGGTCCTGCAGTTTATGGTGTTTGGCAAACAGCTAAGGTTTTCTTGAATTATTCTGCCATATTTGAATTTAGTCTTCCCTTTGTCATGCGTAGAGATTTTGTAATGCTGCGAGGGGAAGGGGAATATGAAAAAGCAGAAAGGATGTCAAACCTTGTACTTACATATCTGACTATTGTATCTTTATTTGCAACTACTATTACAGTCTTTATTGCATTATATTTTGTTAAAGACCTACTTTTTAAATATTCACTCATCACAGTTGCATTATTGTTTTCAATTACGATAATTAGTGGCTATGGAAATATACTGACCAAGGGAATGAATAATTATAAATTACTTACCTGGTCAAGTATAATAATGGGAACAAGTGCTTTAATTGCATTGCCATTTGTATATTATTTTGGTTTTTATGCTTTGCTGATAGGTTTGATCGTTGCAAATATCATAAATGCAGTATTTTATTTTATAAAGAGACCTTTTCATTATAAATGGTATTGGAATTCCAAATGGTTATGGTCATTAATAATAATAGCTTTTCCGTTATATTTGGAACAGATCTCAAAAATTATATTCTCATCTATAGATAGATTATTAATAGCGTCTCTATTATCGTTCAAAGATGTAGGCTTGTATAGCTTGGCTGCGATTGTTGCAACACCCGTTACCTTGATGGTAAATTCAGGTAGTATAGTATTATTCACTCATTTAAATGAAAGGTATGGGCGATCAAAAGAAAAAGAAGTAATTCTTAAACATGTAGACATACCCCAGAAAATTATGACTTGGATAGTGCCTCCTGTTTTTGCAATTGGTGTCATTTTACTACCTGTTTTAACGAAAATATTTCTTCCTAAATATGAATTAGGAATAATTGCTGCGCAAATTTCAGTTTTTGGTACCTTTTTTTATGCCATAGCAGGTTATTCTGCTAATGCATTGTTTGTATTAAATAAGCAAAAAAGTTCAGCTACAATTTTTATCATAAGTGGAGTTATTAAAATTGCAGGAAGTGTGATTGCCATTAAAATGGGATATGGAATTGCAGGTGTGGCTTTTTCGACAGTGTTAGCATATTTCTTTTATGATAACATGATGTTGTGGATAATCTATAGACATTTGAAAATGGAACGCAAACAATATTTGAAGAGAGTTGTAGACAAGCTACTTCCAATATTCTTGATTACAATATTTTTTATCGTTGATTATAACCTTCATCAAGATGTATCCAATGTTGAAAATATCATAAACAGTAAGTTTTTAATTAGCTTGGGTTTACTAGTTCTATTAATATTACCAATAGTATATATAGGATATTTAAGAATAAAGCCCTACTTAGTAAAGAAATAAATAAATGAAATATCCATGGAAATGATTGCAAAATCAACTTAAAAACTCTAATCTTGAATGGCCCGAAAAATAGGGTAGCTTACACTACATTAAAAATATTATGTTAAACAGAAACTGTAAAAATATAAATATCAATCACTTATAAATATAAACAAATGAAAAAAGCATTAATAACAGGTATTACTGGTCAGGACGGGTCCTATCTGGCAGAATTCTTATTAGAAAAAGGCTATGAAGTTCATGGATTAATCAGGAGAGCCTCTGTTTTTACAACCCAAAGAATAGATCATATTCCTGAAGGAGATAACTTTTTTTTGCATCATGGTGATTTAAGTGATTCGAGTAATTTGGGAAGGCTTATACGCGAAATAAATCCAAATGAAATATATAATTTGGGGGCACAATCCCATGTTGCAGTTTCATTTGAGGTGCCTGAATATACAGCTGAAGTTGATGGAATTGGTACAATTATACTTTTAGATGCAATCAAATCCTTTAATCCCGAAATCCGATTCTACCAAGCTTCAACTTCTGAATTATTTGGGGGGTTACCTAATACAGCTCCTCAAAATGAAAAAACGCCATTTTATCCGCGATCACCGTATGGTGCAGCAAAGCTTTATGCATATTGGATTACAGTTAATTATAGAGAATCTTATGGGCTTTATGCTTGTAATGGTATTCTTTTTAATCATGAATCTCCAAGAAGAGGAGAAACTTTTGTGACAAAAAAAATAACAAAAGCTGTTGCAAACATATATAATGGAAGACAAAAAGTACTTATCCTAGGCAATCTGGATGCCAAAAGGGATTGGGGGCATGCGAAAGATTATGTATATGCAATGTGGTTAATGCTTCAACAAGATAAGCCGAAGGATTTTGTAATTGCCTCAGGAGAAACACATACTGTAAGGGAATTTGTTGAGAAAGCATTTAAATGTGTAAATATTGATATTGCTTGGAAAGGGAAAGGAGCTGCTGAAAAAGGCGTTGATGTTAAAACTGGAAATGTTCTTGTGGAAGTAAATCAAAAATATTTTAGACCTGCAGAAGTGGATTTATTATGGGGCAATCCCGAAAAAGCACTAAATGAGTTAGGATGGGAGCCAAAGATAAGTTTTGAAAAATTAGTGGAAGTAATGGTACAATACGACCTTGAGTATAACGATTATGGAGGAAAAGAATTAATTTAAAAAATGAAAATGAGTTCAAAAATAAAAGACTTTAAGGTAAGTAAATCAGGAGTAATTGAAGATGTATCTATTTTCAGACCTTCAGTTAATACTGATCAAAGAGGTACGCTATACACGACATTCTATAAGGAAGTTTTTGATTCGTTTATACCCAGTAACCTTTTCTTTAAACATGATAAATTTTCTAAATCATTTAAAAATGTACTAAGAGGTATTCACGGCGATACAAAATCATGGAAATTAGTGACAAGTGTATATGGTGAGATTTACCAGGTAATTGTGGATTGTAGAAAAAATTCCCCTAGTTATCTTAAATGGGAATCATTTAAAATAAATGAGAATAATCCAATATCAGTATTATTACCCCCAGGCATAGGTAATTCTTTTTATGTACATAGTGAGGTAGCTGTTTATCATTATAAACTTGCTTATCCAGGAGAATATCTTGATGCTGAGGATCAGTTTTCTTTTAAATGGAATGATCCGAAAATTAAGATTAAATGGCCAACGAATAATCCCATACTTTCAAATAGAGATAAATAAAACTTAATATATGGAAACAATTACACATAAAAATCAAATTATAGCTATAATTTACCGCGATGACGATTGGGTAGAAGGATTAAACTTTATTACTCCTAATGAATTATTTGTACAGGTGGGATCATGGTGGTATAATAAAGGAAAAAAATTAGCCTCTCATGTTCATAATGACTTTGAAAGAAAAGCTATGAGAACTCAAGAGATGACTTATGTAAAAAAAGGTTCAATGAAGGTTTTATTGTATCTTGAAGATAAGAGCTATTTGCAGGATTTTATTTTGAATGAAGGTGATCTTGCTGTTTTCGCATACGGTGGTCATGGTTATGAAATCTTAGAGGATAATACTAAAATTATTGAAGCCAAAAATGGACCTTTTGTTGATGTTGAAACAGATAAAACTAAATTTTAATTTATAAAACGGCTGCATAATCTTTTTGCCATGAGAACACAGACAAAGTTATTTCAAAAATTTTTCATTGAGCTTTTTCAAGAAGCTCCTCAAAATTTTAGAATAACTTTGCTCGATGACTTAAGCATTAAGAAATATTTTATAATTTTGAAAAATCCTGTCCAGCCAGATTAGATCATCTCAATATGCTTGGAAAAATACAATCCACAAAGATTACGATGATCACTCTCAGGCGTATTTTCCTCATATGGAAAAGGATAGTGGTATTATAGTCAGCCTAAATATTGAAGCAATAAAATTATAATAATAAAGTATGGATTTTATACCACAAATGGAGCCCTGGTTTGGGACAGAAGAAAAGAATGCAATTTGTCATTATATGGATGAAGGTGGTTGGATTACTGAATTTAAAAGAACCCTTCTCTTTCAAAATATGATTGCTCAATATACTGGTGCAAAGCACTGCGTAGTTGTAAATAACGGAACAATAAGCCTTTCACTTGCAGCGATTGCGTGCGGAATTAAAGCTGGTGATGAGGTTATAGTGCCAAATTATACAATGATTGCAACACCAAATTCTATTAAAATGTTAGGGGCCAAACCTGTTTTTGTTGATGTTGAAAGAGAATCACTTTGCCTTGATTTTGTAGAAACAAAAAAAGCAATTACATCAAAAACTAAGGCTATTATGCTTGTCCTGGCCAATGGTCGCTATCCTTCAGTTGGGATTGAATCTTTTGTCAGGTTAGCGAAAGAAAATAATATTGTATTAATTGAGGACAGTGCTCAAAGCCTAGGATCTTTTTATCCTGATGGTAGGCATCAGGGAAGTGTGGGAGCCATAGGGAGTTTTTCCTTTTCCGCCCCCAAAATTATTTCAACAGGTCAAGGAGGGGCTGTGATTACTAATAATGACAAAATTGCTGATAAAATTAGAAAGCTAAAAGATTTCGGTCGTGCTGAAGGGGGAAACGATGTTCATGATGAAATAGGGTTTAATTTTAAATTTACTGAATTGCAAGCAGTAATAGGAATAGAACAGATGAAAAAGCTTGATTGGAGAGTTAAAAGGAAAAAAGAAATATATCGATTATATAAAAAAAATTTATCAGCAATTAAACAAATTGAATTTTTTAAACAAGATTTAGAATTTACTACACCTTGGTTTATTGATATTTTAGCTGAAAAAAGGAATGAGCTTCAAAAATACCTTAAAAGAAAAGGAATAGGAACAAGGACTATGTATCCTCCAATTAATAAGCAATTAGCTTATCAAATATCCGGAGATTTTCCTGTCTCTAACATGGTAGGAGAAAAAGGTTTATGGCTCCCGTCGGCAAGCCAGCTGAGTGATAATGAGGTTATAGCCATCTGTGATACAATTAAGAGGTTTTATTATTCTAATTATATAAGTTAATAAATGGGAAGTGCTTCGTCCTTTTGTGATGGAATAATCGTTTCAGAAGTATAATATTCCCCAAAAATCGGACCACTAGTCAAGTTGAAAAAAGAATTACTTTTAACAGTGGAACTATGAAAGCGAAAAGAAGAAAATTTAGCAGTGCTTTTAAAGCACAAGTAGCCATTGATGCGCTCAAGGAGCGTGAGACCATGGCAGGGCTCTCTAAAGGTATGAAGTATATCTGAACATGATTTCCAAATGGAAGAGCGAGTTTTTAGAGCGTTCGGCAGAGATTTTTGAGACCTCAGCGCCCAGGGAAAGATTTGAAGCCGAACGAGAGAAACTTTTTGCCAAAATTGGGCAATTGGAGATGGAGCGTGACTATTTAAAAAAAACTTCACGACGGGTCGGACTATGAAAGAGCGCATGGTATATATCTGAGAAAAAGATGATTTGAGCCTTTGCACACAATGTGAGTTATTAAGTGTGAACCGCAGTAACCTGTATTATGAACTGGTACTGGAAAGCGAAGAGAACCTTGCCCTGATGCGGTTAATATATGAGTATTATCTTGACCATTTCACACACGGGGTTCTTCAAATGCAAGACTTTTTGTTTTTAAGCGGCTTTTTGGTGAACCCTAAACGGGTACGTCGTTTGTTGCGGCTGATGGGGCTCATGGTTATTTATCTCAGGCACAACCTAAGTTAGCCGGGAATGCAAAACACATCAGGTCTTATCTGCTCAGGGGGCTGAAAGTTACTAGGTCTAACCAGGAATGGGCTGTCGACATCATCTGTATTCCGATGGCCAAAGGCTTTATTTACCTGACTGCCATTATTGATTTGTACAGTCGGTATATTGTGGGAAGGGGTGTGTTTAACAACTTGTATGCAGCAAATTCACTTTTGGTTTTAAAACAGGCCATAGAAAAACACGGTACCCCGGAGATAATAAACTCAGACCAGGGGAGTCAAGTTCACCTTTGCCATATGGACTGAATATTTGGAGGTGGAAGGTTCCGGGATGAGAATCAGCATGGACGGCAGAGTAAGAATTTTGGACAATATTTTTATTGAACAGTTTTGGCGCACCCTGAAGTTGGATTATGTATATTTGCATCCTGCCGGGGATGGGAGAATATTATTCAAGAGTTTAAGAGCGTTTACTGATTATTATAATAACGCTAGACCTCATCAGGGGATTGGCTGGCACTGGTACAGAAATTTAGAAAGGCCTCCTGAGATTATGGACAAAAGAAAAACAACATGGAAAGAAAATCTGTTAAAATCGGGTAATAACCCACAGGGTTATTCTCAATTTTAACAGAACAACAACATGAATAAATATGAAAATTTCAACTAAGAAATATCAATTTGTGGTCTGGAGAATGGGGAGTACTTTGGAAGAAATTAAAACAGTAACTAGATGATTCCATTACGTCGGGACTAGAGTAGGGATACAAATTGGTTATAGGGCAAAAAATCTAGTTCATTTGAATTTGTTTTTTATTGCAAGAAGTTGTAGAACGAAGAAAACGATATGGAGTAAAATTATATGAATAAACAGTTAAAAATATCTATAATAACAGGTACCTTAAACAGAGGGGGTTTTATAGAGAAGAATATTCAGTCGGTTCTAAATCAGAATTATGATAATTTTGAACATATTATTATTGATGGTGGTTCAAGTGATAATACACTAACGGTTTTAAACAAATACCCTCATTTGAAATGGATGTCAGAACCAGATAAAGGACAAGCTGATGCTTTTAATAAAGGATTAGCTATTGCTACTGGTGATATAATTGGATGGTTGGACTCAGATGATTACTACCTTCCTGATATCTTTTCTAAAATCGCCAATAGCTTTTTAGAACATGATGATATTAGGTGGGTTGTGTCAGATATCTTTGATGAACGAAATTCAAGTAACAAAAGGAAAAGAGTACAAGTTGGGGAAATAAATTATTATAATCTTTTAAGGAACCCCGATATTGTCGTTCAACAAGGAGCTTTTTATAGAAAAGAAATTTTGGATAAAGTAAAAGGATGTGAGATAGATTTATACATGATACAGGACTTCGAACTATGGCTAAAGCTTTCAAAAATATCTACACCTGCAAAATTGAACATGGTATCTGCTGTATTTGTCAGACATGATACGCAAAAATCAACTTATAAGAACTCATTGATACAAATAAATGAGATTTATAGGGTTCTCCGTAAAGAAAAAATATCTAAATATCTTTTATTCAAAGTTTTAATGCGTAAATATTGTATTTTAATTAAACAACTAATAAAAATTGTTTTAATAAGGTTGAAATTATTGGATAAAAAGTATCTGTTCTTGGCTGTGCGTAATAATTATCAATAAGCTTATATAACCAAAGTAATTTATGCAAAAGAAGGTGCTTCTTATTTCTTTTTTTCTTTTAAGTTCCTTTAACTTTTTTGAGCTTTATTTCTTTAATCCACTCTGGATTAAAGTGATTAATTTCGTACTCTTGATCTATTTAATCCTCATTTTTTTTATTAAAAAACGGAGTAAAAGAATACAGATTAAAAAAAACTTTTCAATTCCAGTTTTTCTTTTAATAATTGCGCCGTTTTTGTCAAGTATAGTGTCTTACAATGATTTTAACCAGCCAATTTTTATTTCAGTTTTAGTAAATAGGGAAATGTATTTCTATGTCTTGTATTTTTTATTGCATAAATTAGACATTCGTGTTGAAAAGCTTGAATCAGTATTTCTTTGGTTTGGATTTTTTTCTATTGCATTGATTTTTGTACAGTCGGTGGTTTATCCATTTGATATATCTTATGCAGGTGCATTAAATGAACGGAATACAATCCGATTCATTCCTTCGAGTATTGAACTAATCTTGTTATTAGTATTCCTTTTTTTAAACCGAAGTTTCACTACTTATAAGACAAAATATTATTTTCAATTGGGCATAGTCATGGTAGCTATAATTTTTATGGCAACTAAATCAATTATGATCTGGACGATTTACGGTGCAGTTTTGGCAATCACAAACACTAAACATTTGTCTTCAAAAATTAGAAACTTCTTAATTTTATTTTTGGTATTATTATTATTATCAATTTTATTTAAAGACATAATAAATTCCCTCTTATCGAATATTAGTTCAACAGTAAATAAAGGTGAACAATATTCCAGAATAAGATCAATTATGTATTATTTACTAGAGTATCCAAGAAGTTGCATGGGATATATTTTGGGGAATGGAAATATAAGCTTAAGGACCCCGGCAGGTCAGCAATTGGCTGATTTACACAAACAATTACATCTTTTTCAAGTAGACATAGGGATTGTTGGGGGATATTCGAGATATGGTATTACTTTTATATTAGCTTTGATTATCATAGCTATAAAGGTGGTTAGAATAAAATTACCAAACAAAATGCAATATTTAAAATATTACATTTTGTATCCTATTTTATTACCATTAAGTGGTTCCACCTATTGGCAAGAAAGTTCAATTGTACTAATTGCTATAGTTTTGTTTATGATCGATAAATCGCAAATTAAAGATCCTGTGCAGGACATAATTCCTTTGGTTAGTAAGGTTGATAAAATGACAGCTTTGAAGTGGTCTAAAAAAACTGGACAGAAAAATTAATACTTTTAAATTTTTTGTCATATGAAAAGATCAAGAAGACAATTTAGCAATGAATTCAAGGCCAAAGTGGCTATTGAAGCGATTAAA
>Ga0114934_10002508_pt1 | contig 11728 bp, 10 predicted proteins | sample 4SBtaG_2_FD_99695 | JGI IMG/M metagenome (GOLD analysis project Ga0114934, IMG submission 99695) | Deep subsurface microbial communities from Kolumbo volcano to uncover new lineages of life (NeLLi) - 4SBTROV10_white metaG | ecosystem: Environmental > Aquatic > Marine > Volcanic ...
AGGACGCCCCTGGCTACGGCACCAGCCTGTGGCAGATCGAGGAGCCCCAGCCCGACGAAGGGCTCTGACCGCTCACGCGGGCAACACCGCCCCGTGGAAGCCATAGGGCAGGAGCTCCGGCAGCCGCACCGACGCCACGGGGCCGGCAGAGACCTGGTTCGGGTCGAAGACACAGACCGAGCTCTCCCCACGGACGCCGTCGGTGAGGGCGACGAGGGCCCACGTCTCGCGCTCGTCGAGGGAGCCCGGCGACGCCGCCAGGACGGGTTCTCCCACAAATGTGCCCGGAGGCGCGGTCCAGGTGTCCGGGGGCCGGTCCGGATCGGCCATGTCGAACATCGCGACCATGTCGAATGGAAAGGTCTGGCCCGGGGCGGAACAGCCCGCCGTCGACACCAGGGAGCTGGGCTTGCCATCGAGGGCCGGGTGCACCCGGGGGAAGTCCACGGCGTGGGTGCTGGGGGGCAGGGCGGCGACGGTGCGGGATCCGGGATCGAGCACGCTTCGCTGTAGCGCCTGACACGGCGGCTCGGAGACGGCGAAGGGGTCCAGGTCGGCGTGGGGCCCGGCGTACCCGAACTCCTGGCCGAAGACCATCTCCTCGAAGGCACAGCTGTCGACCACGACGGAGCCGTCGGGCCGGTCGTACGCGTTGGCGTAGTGGAGGGCCAGCATCGGGCGGTCCAGGGGAATGCGCACAGCTGGCGCGTCACTGTGACGGGGGATCAGCCACCAAGCGCCTGGCTCGCCCGTGTCGGCGGCGATGGCCTCCATCATCGTGGCCTTGCCTCGGAGGAAGCGCCAGAAGACCCCCAGGTCGGCCGTGAGTGCGTTCTCGCCGAGCACGTAGAAGCGCTCGGTGATGGCGAAGTCGTGCACCATCATCGCGCCCCGCCGGGCAAAGGAGCGCTCGCTCGCCAGGGTGCCGTCCGGGGTGTACTCACGAAAGGTCAGCCGGGTCTCCAGGGCCATCACCGGACTCATGGTGACCAGGCGGTCCAGCCTGTGGTCCAGCTTCATGTGGGCCAGCACCGCCCGGTCCGCCAGGGTGCCCCCAAAGTCGACGGGCCCCAGGGTCTCCAGGGTCACCGGATCCAGGGCGTGAGGCAGGCCTCCCTCCCAACCGGCGAGCAGGCGGTCCCCCCAGAGGGTCACCGTCGTGTTGGCGACGTTCTTTGGGACTGGGGCGCGGCGGTTCTCGCGGGGACTGTCGCTCGGGTTGGTCGCCAGTCCACGGTAGACGGGGCCGCCGGCGGCTTCCTCGGCCAGGAAGCTCTCGGTGCGGATGAAGCGGGCCCGCAGGTGCAGACCGTCCGCCCCGAAGCGCAGGGTGCGCAAGTAGCCGTGGCCGTCGAAGGGGTGGGTGCGGCGGCCACCCGTGTTCATCCGCGCCGGCCCGTTCATCACCAGGGTCTGGCCTTGGAGCGCCGTGGGCAGCTCCCCCACGACACCGGCCAAGGAGATGCTGCGATCCAGATCACCCGGATCGGCGTCCATCGCGGTCATCCACTGAGTCGCATCAAAGGCCCGCTCACCGCCGGGCCGTTCGAGTGCCCGGGCGGATGGGGTCCAGAGAATGGAGGTGGCTGCGCTGCCGGCGAGGACCTGGCGTCGTGTGGGCATGGTCCGACCCTATTCTACCGCACGGTCGATATCAAGGGGCGAGGAAGGTGCAGAGCTCCCGATTGAACAGCTCGCGCCACTCGACCATCACCCAGTGGCCACAGTGGGGCAGCACCACGACCCGGGCGTCGGGCACGCCCTGGGACACGGTCCATGCTCCGCTGACCGGACAGAATTGGTCCTCGCGACCCCACAGGCACAGGGTCGGCTGCTGGATCTCCGGCAGCCGTGCCGCCAGGTTGGGCACTCGCAGCGTCTCGAACACGTGTCGCGGCTGCTCCAGCGCCACCTGGGTTCGAGCGGCGATCACGTCGTGGGGCACCAGCTCCTGGTCGTGGACCTGGAGCGAGAAGACCTTCTCCATGCCCGCCAAGGTGATGCCTTCTGGGCCGTAGATCATCCTCATCATGCGACGAATGCCGCGCATCTCCATGTAGCGGTCCTTGTCCTCCAGGCCGCCTGGGGCCATGAGCACCAGCCGGGACACCCGCTCCGGGTGATCCAGGGCCACCTGGAGGGCGATGGCCCCCCCCAGCGAGTTGCCGACCAGGGAGAACTTCTCGAGCGCCAGCGCGTCGGCGAACCGGATCATGGCGTCCGCGTGGGTGGCCAGGGCGTAGCCCACGTCGGTGGGCTTGCTGCTGTGGCCGTACCCGAGCAGATCCGGCGCCAGGGCCCGGACCCCAGCACCGGCCAGAGCGTCCAGGGAGCCGCTGAAGTTGCTCAGCCCGCTCGCACCGGGACCGCTGCCATGGAAGAAGATCACGGGGTCGCCGGCACCGCGCTCGTGGAAGTGGATGCGATGGCCCTGGCCGATGTCGGCCCAGGCGCCCTGGGGCAGTGCACTCATGAACGCCTCGGGCGGTGCTTGAGGAAGGGGGGCGGCGTGTGGCCCCAGTCGCTGATGCGATCGTAGGTCTCGACGGTCCAGTCGGTGTCGTCGACCAGGCGTCCACCCCAGCCGTACTCGAACTGGAAGCCGGACGGGGTCTCGGCGTAGAAGCTCAGCATCTGGTCGTTCGGGTGGCGGCCGAGCACGTTGATGATGCGACACCCAGCCCCCAAGGCGCGGTCCAGGGCGGCGCCGACGTCGTCGACCGAACCGACCTCGATGAGGAAGTGGTGAATGCGCTTGGGTGGGGGGCACGGCATGGCGATGCTGTGGTGGCGTCCGTTGCAGTGGAGGAAGGTCAGGTCCACCACGTGGCCGTGGAACTCGGTGTGGATGTGGTCCGAGACGCGAAAACCCAGCAGGTCCCTGTAGAAGGACACACTGGTGTCCTTGTCCACCGCGGCGACCACGGCGTGGCCCAGGCCCAGGTCGTCGGCCACGAAGCCCGAGGGGACCCGCCGGGAGACATAGGCTTCGACCCGGGGAACGCCGCACACGAGCTCACTCGGGGTGCCCGCCGGGTCCAGGAATCGAACCAGCGCCTCACAGCCCCGCTCGGCGCAGTCGGCCACGCCGCCGACGGTCACGGCCGACCCGGCGCGGTCGAGTCGCTCAGCGATCCGATCCAGGACCGCGCGGTCGACCACCTCCCAGGAGAGGCGGGCCAGGTCGTCAGCCGGACCGGGCAGGCACTCGATCCGCCAGGGGTGGCGGTCATGCCTGAAGCGCAGACGGTGGGCGGTCTGCTCGGCCACGCCCAGACCGAGGACGCGGGTGCCGAAGGCTGCCCAGGCGTCCAGATCCGACACCTCGAAGGTCAGGGCCGAGAGCTGGGTCACGCCACTCATAGGAAGAAGTCCCGGGTCTTCTGGCCCAGCATCACCCAGCCCAGGTTGCGGGCCGGCTTGGCTGGGTTGTTGGCGTAGTGGGCGCGAGCGGCCTGGGCGTCCTGGAAGTAGCGGTTCAGGGGGTGATCCTGGAACAGGGCCCGCCCGCCGCTGGTGTTCATGAGCACGTCGACCTGTTCCACACACCGCACCACCGCGCGGCTGCTGTGGAAGCGGTGGCGGACTCTCAGGTCCAGGGGGATCCGGTCCCCGGCGCGGGCCATCGCCAGCTGTTCTTCGCAGTCCCGGGCCAGCACCAGCTTGACCTCGTCGAGCACCGTCGAAGCCCGGGCCAGCACCTCCTGGGTGTGGGGGTCTTCCATCACTCGGGCGCCGTCACTGGTCGCAAATTTGTTCCGTGCGCTGGCCTTGAAGACCCCGAGGGCGCCCTCCAGGATGCCGATGGCGGTCGTGCTCACCGACCGCACGAACACCTGTCCGAAGGGGAGCCGATAGGTCGGGCCGGGATTGACGGCATTGCCCGGACTGTCGCACTTGAAGCCGTCGAAGAGCCGATGGGTCCTGTGCTCCGGCACGAACACGTCGTCGATGACCACGTCGTTGCTGCCGGTGGCCTGGAGGCCAGTCGTCTGCCAGACATCGACGATGGCGTAGTCGCTGCGGGGCACCAGGAAGGTGCGCATGTCCGGGGGTGCACCCTGGGGCGTCGGTGCGAACCCGCCCACGAAGACCCACTGGCAGTGATCGGAGCCGCTGGAGAAGGACCACCGCCCCGACAGCCTGAAGCCGCCATCGACCGGCGTGACCTTGCCCACGGGGGCATAGGAGCTGGAGATGAGCGTGCTGGGGTCGTCGCCCCAGACCTCTTGTTGGGCCCGGTCGTCGAACAAGGCCAGCTGCCAGGCGTGCACGCCGACCACGCCCAGGACCCAGGCCGTCGCCGGGCTGACCGTGCCCAGGGTGTGTTGGACCGTGAAGAACGCCAAGGGCGTGCACTCGCCGCCGCCCCAGCGGGCGGGCTGAAGCATGCGCAGGATTCCCGTCTCCTGGAGGTCCTGGATCGTCGCTCCGGGCAGGCGGCGCAGGGTTCTTGCTTCGTCGACGCGCTCGGCCAACCGAGGGAGCAGGGAATGGGCCCGGTCCAGGTACGCGCTCATGGGGCGTCTCCGGGGTCGAGCTTGAAGACCCGGACCGCGTTGTCCCGGAGGAAGCGCGGCCACACGGCGTCCGTGAACGGCACCCGGGGCAGCTCGGCGAAGATGCGATCCAGGCTCAGGCCCATGGGGAAGTAGCCGGCGTACATGATCTTGTCCGCGCCGCGCTTGTTGGCGTAGGCCACGATGTCGGCGGGGTAGTGCTTGGGCGCAAAGGCCGAGGTCATGTAGTACAGGTTCGGGTACTTGAGCATGAGCTTCACGGCCAGGTCCGTCCAGGGCTCGGCCCCGTGGCGCATCACGAACTTGAGCTCGGGGAAGAACCAGCACACCGGATCGATCCGCTCGACCTTCTGCGGGTCCATCGGTAGGCGCGGCCCGGGCACCCCTACGCAGCAGCACAGGGGCAGGTCCAGCTCGACGCACTTGGCGTAGATGGGGTACCAGCGGCGATCGTCGATGGGCACCTGGGGGCACAGGCCGGACGGAAAGGCAGTGACCGCCTTGATGTCCCACTCCCGCTTCATGCGCTCAAGGGTGCGCACGCCCTCCATGCCCAGGTTCGGGTTGGCGTGGTAGCTGGCGAAGAACCTGTCCGGATGCTCGCGCAGGGCCCGCTGGGACAGCGTGTTGCGGTCGTCGACACCGATCATGGCTCGGGCCACCCCCACGGCGTCCATCTTGGACAGGGTCCACAGGATGGGGTCGTCGTCGGGTCCCGGGCCGCCAGGGATCTGCTTGAACAGGTACTCGGCGGGCATCGAGAAGACCCTGCGGCTCTCGTCGTCCAGCAGCAGGGGCTTCATGAAGTCGTACCAGGCCGAGCGGTCATCGCCCGGGATCTGGAGCATCAGGTCCACGACACCGACGTCGCTGGGGAAGGGCACGAGACCCCCTGGAGTAGAACGTGTTCTAGCTCATTAGAACATGTTCTAGTCGGTCGGGCCACCGGCTCGGATCAAGGCTGCGCAACCCCGAGACCTGTGGCAGCATCATGCGCCCGGAGGAAGTCAAGATGGCCCCCTTGTGGTTGCTCGTCCTCGCGCCGTTGGTCCACGCCCAGACCTACATCACCGACATCTCCGACGAGGTCGAGCTCTCCCTGGCCGGGGGTTGGGCCCGGGTCTTTCCAGCCGACGAGGGCTGGCACTTCCTGTGGGCCGCCGGCGGGGACTTCGTGCTGCTGCCGATGACCGATGACTACGAGGTCAAGGATCGGGGTCGCAAGAACCTGACCGGGGACTCGGACATGATCGACCACGCGATCACGACCTGTCCCGATGGCACGTACCTGCACGCTGCGTCAGCCGACGAGAACTGGTCAGGCGAGTACGCCAAGGCGTTCCGGTACACCGCGGACTTCGATCTGATCAGCGAGGCCGTCATCGCCGAGAAGGGATCTGGACGGCGGCACAACGACCTCCCCATCCTGTGCAGCGGCGTCGGAGACTGGACCTCCTTTGCCATCGACTACGGCATCTCCGACTTCGCTCGCCTGGGCACAGAGCTCGACGTCGAAGTCGAGCACGAGGTCACCGGCATCGTGCCGACCGAGGGGGCGACGCTGCTGAGGGACCCCTGGACCGGGGACATCCTGATGGTCAACAGCCACCACTACGACAACGGGCTGTCCTTCAACCGCTTCGACGAGGACATGAAGACCGTGGTCGAGGAGTTCGGCGCCGCTGTCGTGCCCAGCAACGAAGACGCGTACTGGGCCCAGGCCGCGATGACCATCGGGCAGCACGTGGTGGTCGCCTTCATGAGCCGGGACAAGAACGACGGCTTCGCCGATGACTGGGGCGACGTCTGGATCGCCGTCTTCGATCAGAACTGGGACGCGGTCGAGGTGCAGCAGGTCTCCCACAACCAGCCTCCGGGCGGGGGCATGCGACCGGGCCTGGCCCGCAAGGACGACATCCTGGTGCTCAGCTACGACCGCTATGACCCGGACACCAACAAGGTCATCCCCGGCGTGTTCGAGCTCAAGCTGGACCTGGACGCCCTGGGCGGCGGTGCCGGCACCGGCGACACCGGCTTCGACGATCCGGATCCACAGGACCCGGACGACGGGGAGAGCACCGGGACCGACCCCGACGCCGGTGGCTGCTTCGGCGGCGGTGACTCGGACGCGCCCCCACCGCCAGAGACCGCTCTGATCCTGGTGCCCTGGCTCTACCGCCTGCGTCGTCGTCCCAAGAGCAGCAATCCCAGCCCGACCAGGATCTGACGCCCGTGTCCTGAAGCGGCCGGGTTGCAGCCGCAGGCGGCTTCCTGCTGATCCTGCTCGTAGTAGGGATCCGCAGGCCTGGACGCGCTCCCCGAGTCCCCGGTGTCTCCATCGGCTGTGTCGCCGGGAGCGGAGTCCTCGGGACCTGGGCCGGTGTCTGCGTCGTCGGTGCCCGCGGTGTCCGGCGGCGGGTCCTCGGTGTCAGATCCCTCGTCGGCGGTGGTGGTGAAGGCCACGGTCAGCCGCCAGGCGTCGACCCAGGCGTCTGAGTCGCGGTTGCCTTCCGGGTGGTCGTGCAGGGTGATCCGGCCTCGCGTGGCGTCCGTCGAAGTCCACGTCCAGCTGCCTCTGTCGGCGGTCAGGTCCACGCTGTGCCAGTCCAGGGCCGTGCCATTGAAGACCGTGCCTGCGGTGCCTTCGCCATCGAGCAGCAGCTGGACCTCGTACTTGCCGCTGTCGTACTGGGTGCGCGCCTTCACCTCGAGCGTGACGCTGTCCAGGGTCTCTTCGCCGACCGGATCGCAGAGGTCCCAGCCCCACGCCATCAGGTACTCGCCGGCGTCGACGTTGGGCGTGGTGGCCTCGACGCCGTCCGGTGCACCCTTGGCCTGCTTCTCATCCGTCCAGTCCACCGCGTCGAGCTCTGTGGCATAGGCCACCTGGGTGTGTGCGCCGAGTCCCGGGAACTCCGCGCAGTCCGCGATCTCCTCTCCCGGGTCCGGGTCTGGCTCCTGGGTGTCGCCGCCGGCCTCGACCAGCGTGAAGCGTGTGGCGTTGGCGGCGTCGCTGTCGTCGTCGTCGGTCCCGTCCAGGGTCACCGAACAGCCACCGCGGCCACTGCCGCACCAGTAGTCGCCCAGGCTGATCCAGCCACTGGCGCCGTCGCCGTACTGGTCCACCACCACCTTGGTGGTCGCCCCGGTCCCGTCGGTGACCACGTGATCGGCGTCCCGGGTCCTGTTCTCCGTGAGCCGGAAGTGCACGGCTATCTCATAGGTGCCCTCCTGGGGCAGATCCGGCGACCACGTGGCGGTGCCGCGACGGTCGTCGCCACCGACGGTGTGCGACAGGTAGTGGTACTCGGTGTCACCGCCGTCGTAGCCGTGGCCATTGGTCGACCAGGTGGTCCAGTCGTCCCCTGTCGTGGTGAAGCCAGGGGAGCCGTCCTCGTCGTCGACGATGACTTCCTGGGCCAGGGCGGGCAGGGTCAGGGCAAGGGTGAGCAGCATGGGCGTGGCTGCGGTGCCGAGGGGCAGCCTCCCAGGGTGGGCCGAGCTTGTCTACTCGTGAGTAGATTCCCTGACGATTCCTGGACACGACACGGCGACAGGGAGCACCGGTACACTGCCGCCGATGGACTACCCCCAGCCCTACGGCGACTACGTGCTGCTGGAACACCTGGGCGCGGGTGGCATGTCTACTGTCGAGCTGGCCCGGCGGTCCGTGGGCGACAACGACTACGTGCGGTTCGCGGTCATCAAGCGGGTGTTGGCCAGGCGGGCCGAGCAGGAGGAGTCGTCCCGGATGTTCCTGGACGAGGCGCGCATCAACAGCGAGCTGCACCACGAGAACATCGCCCAGGTCTACGACTTCGGCTTCCGCGCCGACGAGTTCTACCTGGTCATGGAGTACGTGCCCGGCATGGACCTGCGGCAGGTCCAGCGGGCCTTGTTCCGGCGACGGCTCAACCTGCCCCTGCGGGTGACCCTGACCGTGCTGGACAAGGTGCTGGCAGGCCTGGAGTACGCCCACGGGGCGGTAGACACGCTGGGGCGGCCGATGCGGGTGGTCCACCGGGACATCAACCCGCGCAATGTGATGATGTCGACCCGGGGAGACGTCAAGATCATCGACTTCGGCCTGGCCAAGGCCGAGCACCGGGTCGAAGAGACCGTCGGCGACGTGGTGAAGGGCAAGTTCTCCTACATGGCGCCGGAGCAGATCGAGGCCCGCGACGTCGATGGCCGCACCGATCTGTTCGCCGTGGGCCTGATGCTCCAGGAGCTGGTCAATGGCCGCCAGAACTTCAAGGACCTGACCCACATCCAGATCGTCCATCGAATCCTGGGCGGCCGCACGGGCGAGATGGTCGTGCCCGACGACTTCGAATTCCCCGAGCGACTCCAGGCGATCCGCTCCCGCGCCCTGGCGCTGGAGCCCGAGGATCGGTACGCCTCGGCGGCGGACATGCGGCGGGACCTGGGCACGGTGGCCCACCTGGCGGGTGGGTTGTGCACCCGACCCGAGATGTCGGAATTCATGCGACACGTTGACGCGTCCCGGATCAGCGCAATCGGGGACCGGCTGGCCACCTATCGGACCAGCCAGGTGAGCCAGGCCGTGCGCCCACAGAAGCCCGAGGTCCCGCCCGATCTGGTCATCTCCGAGAGCTGCGAGAATACCAGCGGAGGCACACTGATCTCGGACCGCCCCAAGGGGGTCGGCAGGACCGCGCAGCTGGTGGCGGTGATGGCGTTGGGCGGTGTGCTGGCTGCAGCCGGGGTGCTCTTGGTGGTGGGGGAGCGGGGGGACGAGCCCGCGCCGGCCACGAGCGTCGCCCCTGCCCCACCGCCAGCGGCCGTGCAGGCCGCGCCCGAGCCCGAGCCCGAGCCGGAGCCCGAGCCCGAGATCCAGACGGAGGCAGTGAAGCGGCCTCGGCCGGCCAAGAAGACCCAGCCGGTTCGACAGGCGCAGCCTGCACCGGCGCCTGCCGCTGCCCCTGAGCCTGAGCCCGAGCCCGAGCCCGAGACCGAGACCGAGACGCCGCCTCCCGAGCCCGAGCCCGAGCCCGAGCCCGAGCCCGAGCCCGAGGTCCTGGCCGAGGGGTACCTATACGTCTCGAGTCGTCCATCGAACCTGGAGGTCCGGGTGGATGGCAAGGCCATCGGCAGGACCCCCATCAAGCTCCACAAGCTCCCGGTCGGGCCCCACAGCGTGGTGGTGATCGACGGTGCGACCGGCAAGCAGGACCAGCACAACGTCACGGTGGCCGAGGGGCGTCCCGCCAAGGTGATGGCGCAGCTGGAGTAGGCTGGGCGGGTGATCACCTTCCTCCTCAGCGTGGCCGCGGCCCTGGCGGCGCCAGACGTGGTCGTGCTCCGTTCGGACAGCCTGCAGACCTACGCGGTGCCGGTCCAAGCCCTGCGGGATGGCCTGGACGGTCACGTGGTCGTCGTGGACCTGGAGGGGAACAAGGCCCAGGGCCAGGCCGCCGCCGACCGCATTCGCTCCGATCCCCCCAAGGTCCTCGTCGCCCTTGGGGCCAAGGCGGCCTGGATCGCCCAGACGGAGCTGCCGGAGCTGCCTCTGGTCTACGCCATGGTGGTGTCGCCGGAGCGCTACGGCATCCGTGGCCAGGGCGTGACGGGCGTGTCCCACCACGTCGAGCCGGACATGCAGCTCGCCCAGCTGTCCCTGGTCGCGCCAGACGTCAAGAAGCTCGGCATGATCCTGTCCAAGGACAACGACTCCCTGGACAGCGCCGCGGCCATCGCCGCTGCGGAACGGGCCGGCTTGGAGCTCCGTGTCCTCCGTGTCACGACAGAGCGGCACGTCCGCAAGGCCTGGCAGCACCTGCGGGCCGACGTGGACGCACTGTGGATCGTGCCCGACCCCTTGGTCGTCACGCCCGAGAACTTCCGCTACCTGCGGGACCAGGCCAACTACGCTGGTATGCCCACCATCGCGTCCAGCGAGGACCTGGTGCGGGCAGGAGCGCTGATGTGCGTGGCGCCGGATCGCCAGGTGGTCGGGGATCAGCTCGTCGCCCTCACGACGCGGCTGCTCGAGGGCACGCCCATCGACGAGCTCCCGCTCGAGGAGCCGGGGAGCGTGCGGGTGCTGCTGAACGTCGAGACCCAAGAGGCCATCGGGCTGGAGATCGACGAGTTCACCCTGGACTTCGTGGACGAGGTCGTCCGGGAGACAGGGCGGCGCTGATCAGTGCTTGCAGCAAAGGTGCAGGGGTGTGGGCCCGTCCGGCGTAGAGTGCCCCATGTCGTGGTTGGACCGCCTGTCGAACGTGATCAAGGGACTGGCCGAAGAGAAGCTCTCGGCGCTGGAGTCCAACAACCCTGATGCAGTCTTCGCAGCGGCTGTCGACGCCGCTGGGGAGCGCATCGGGGAGCTCAGAGACCGCCTGGTTCAGCTCCTGGCGGACCAGGACAGGAAGGGGGAGTCCGAGGCCCTGACGGCCCTGATCGCCCAGACCCGCGAGGCCCTGGACAAGACCCAGCGCGACCTGGAGGCCCTGCGCACCGAGCGCACTCGAGCGCTGGCGCAGCGCGAGCTCGCCGCCGCCCAGGTCGCTGTGGCCGACCTGAAGCAAGGGCTGAGCCAGCACGCCGACATCCAGGCCGTGGGCACGGTCCGGAGCGACATCGAGCGCACCCACGAGAAGGCCCACGAGGGCTGGCTGGACGGCGAGGGTCGGCCGGTGCACGCCAGGGTGGCGAAGCTCCAGCAGCGGTCTGCCGAGGACCGCGCGCGAGAGGAGCTCGCTCGCCTGAAGGCGGCCCGCGACGCGCCGGCCGAGGAATAGCGCGGCCTAGATCTAGAGCACGCGAAAGTCGAAGGTGTAGGTCACGAGCGCCAGCTCGCCAGAGCGCAACGCGGGGCCCTGGATCCCGGTCAGGACCTCGACCACGCAGTCCTGTAGCGCCGGCGACCGGAGGGTGTCCTGGGTGATGTCGACGCGGCCGACCTGGCCACTGGCGGACAGCTCGAGCTGGATGCCCATCTGGCCCTCGGGGGGCAGGGTCTTGCCATCGACGACGTCGAAGTAGCAATCGTCCAGGTCCTCGGTCGCCCGCAGCATGACGGCGTCCAGCAGCAGCGGATTGAGCTCGCCGATGATCTCGGGGGGTGCGGTCAGCGAGATGTCCGTGGCGATGTCCGAGTCGAAGGCCACCGCCCGCGCCTCGGCCCGAGCCCGGGTCGCCTTGTTGAAGCGGGCCTGCCGGTCCGCTCTCCGGTTGGTCTC
>Ga0114934_10002510_pt1 | contig 11725 bp, 3 predicted proteins | sample 4SBtaG_2_FD_99695 | JGI IMG/M metagenome (GOLD analysis project Ga0114934, IMG submission 99695) | Deep subsurface microbial communities from Kolumbo volcano to uncover new lineages of life (NeLLi) - 4SBTROV10_white metaG | ecosystem: Environmental > Aquatic > Marine > Volcanic ...
GCTACTTTAAAGCTTACAAAAACTTTGTTTCCTCCTAACTTATATATAGTATTATATACTAGGAGAAAACAGTTTTTTTGTAAGCCTCTAACCTGCATGAATACTAGAAAAACTGAAGGTGCAAACCTTGTCTTTTTTAGGGGTGTTTTTACAAAGAAAAACCTCTCCGATTTGGAGAGGCTACTCATTCTTTTTTTCATAACCCAGTTATCCCCAGTACTCTTTGTATAGGAATGCTTCATTAACGATATCTCCTCCACGCCCTTTAGAATATTCCATAACACGTTCTCCAATCTCTCGGGCAACACTTAACACAGTAGACCTAACTGCCCTGAAGTTGTATTGTTCCGGAACCATTAGAATTGTTCCGTAGTTTTTGCTGCTCTTTTCTATTCCTATTGTTTTGGGTATCGGTGGAGTGATGAGTGTACCATCTGGCCAGTCTTCCTCCAAGTGATTCATAAATTGGGCGGTATGGTTTCTTCCCTTAAGGCTGTATTTATTAATCAGTATTCCCAGCCTTTTCAGATCAGTATTGCTGTTTCCTGATACATACGCCGCCAATATCTCAGTAGCTTGCAGGCTTTTAATGAGATTGCGATCCAGATTTACGATTGGAATGTAATAGTTTGATGTGCTTAATGCCAAGGTTGTAAGTATTGTAGCCGCTGATGGCGTGTCGTACATAATGAATCTGTAATACTTAATCTGCTTAAGGGCATTTAACTTCTGTCTAACTTTCTGAACAGCTGCTGTATTCTTCTTAAAGCTCTTCTTTTCCATGTCCTGAAGAGAAAATGCCCCGGGAATTATATCTACGTTGGGAATCCATGTCTTGCTTATGGATCCTTCGGGGGTGTTTGTTCCAAAAAGCATATCGTACAGTGAAGGGGTTTCTGGGGATACTTTGGGAGCTAAGATTGCCGTGAGGTGCTTTTCTGGATCCATGTCTACAAGGAGCACTTCTGTATTTTTATACAGTTGTGTCAGTGCCTGTGCTATTAGAATTGTCATGGTTGTTTTTCCAACACCGCCCATAACATTTGTAAGAGTAAGTGCTTGTGTAGTTTTAATATACAAGTGCCTTTGTCTGTGGATATCAGGCTTCAGGTGTGATGAGTCTCGCTTAATGAGCCTGCGCCTTCGTACTGGCTTTTTGCCAGTTATGCTTTTTGTGGCTTCTGATAAATTACTTTTACTACTAACTTCCATCCTACTCTCCTCCTTTCGGCTTTTCTGGTATGTGCTCTTAGAAAGAATATTCCCACCATTTGGCGGGAATATTAATAAGAGGGGTGGATAGTATGGTGTTCATGGTGCTTGGTGTGTTTCTCGTTGCAAAGGGAATTGGGAAAAAGTAGTGTTACTTGGTAATAGGTTTTTCTTACATTCACAGTCTATCATACAAATAGATACAATTGGTTACATATGTGTAAAGATTATATACCAATAATGGTACTCTAATCCTGCAGGCTTTATTGTACTATCGTGTAATTTCCAGAAATATCTACATTTATTTTGCATATTAGCTGGGCAGTTTTGTAATATTTGGCATCTGCTGATGAAACCTTAGCTTGCATATTCGGCCATCCTGTGTTTGCCGAACCAGTGAGATCCAAATTAACCTTGTCTGTTTCTGTTACTGTCAGGGGATTATCTTGGGTGAAATCTGCCCCCACCACTTCAGCGTACACGGGAATTGTTCCATTTGTATATTGATTGACATACGCTTTGGCAACATCACTGAGAGGCTCATACGTTATTGGATCAAATCCCAGAGCTTCTGCAAGAATGGAAAGGGTACTGGTATCGGTTATATTGGTGCCATCATTCAGCACAAAAGAGTGCCTGGCAAAGTCCATCATGCGCTTGTATGCTAATAAGGGATCATATACGAAGTTCTCCGTAATTCCATATATTTTGTATTCGCCAGGTGTGAAAGTCCCATCTGCTTTTGGCATTATATAGAATTTCTGAGTCAGTGATATCGGGCTTTCACCCGTTGGAAGGGGTTTTCTGTAGTCGTATTCAGTACTGACATATAAGTTACCTGATGGATCCTCTACACCGATATACAGCTGGTTAGAGAATGATGGCGCTATGCCTTTGGCTGGGTAATAAAGATTTGTATTTAGATTGTAATGTATAAGAGACCATGCTATATCATTATGGTAACCTGACAATCTATCCACACTGTACGGAACGGAGCCCTCGTATGTTGACTTAATATTTAAAGTATGACTGAAGTCTACCCACTGAAAATAACCCTTATCTAAGTAAAGATTCGCTATCGTGTGCGTCCCATAGAAAGAAGATGCAGCTAGGTTAAAGTCAGTCAGAGTGGTGTAGAAGAACGACGGGCTATATTTAATAGAGCTGCATATGCCCAGATCACCTACATTCTGGAAATTTGTATAATCGTCTACACTTACCCAATAAGAAAAGAAAGGATTGCCCCAAGACGAAGTTCCACCAGAGACATCTAGTCCTGTGTATATATCTGTAATTGTTTGGTATCCCCCTGAAACAGGTTTTTCCCATTTTCTGTCGTGTATGGAATTCCAATTTGTGGATATTCCCACACGAATCATCTTTGTTGGAGACGGAAGCACTGCAATCGCTTCACCCCACCTACCCCAGGAGTAACCATTTCCAGTTGGTGTATTAATATCATCTGGAAGAGAGGGAATATTGGCAAATCTGTTTAAATTCAGATCACTCATTCTGGGAGCCATGGCTAAGCTCCATTTTTTTAGTTCGTCGTTAGGATCGGAAAACTCTGTAAGAGATGTGGGACCGGGGACAGTGTCGTTATAGAATTTATTAGCATTCTCATACTGTGCGTAATCGCTTCCCCCATGATCGTCTTCGCAATCAAATAGAATATAATCGTCTATAGGGTAGTAATAATTAACAGTGCTAAAAGGGTGGCCTAGGTGATAAGACACGAGCTGCATGAACGCTTTTGGTGCTATGCTTATCTTGTAGTTTCCACTGTTAGTTATGGACTCTTTTATTGTGGGATCTATGATGTATGCCGATATGGGATCTATTGTAAGTGCTGCGGCGCCATCTTTGTGCCAAACTTCTCCTTCTGGTGTTGCGAACAGTTTATCACGGGTGTTTGTTACATAAATAGTTTTATTCTTTGCATATACTGACGTCATAACGACATCGTTAACCTCTTCTGGGTTAATCTTAATAGGATACATACCACCGCCGGGAATCTTCGGTGCAACAGGGCCTTGCCCACTGGCAATGCCTACGAGCTTGCCGTTAATTTTAAAATAGGATGTTATATATGATCCAAGAGATGGATCACTCATGATCTTATCCATGTTTAGAACTGTTGGTCCTGTCTTGCGCCAATACATGTATTCTGGGTAGTTCCCACCGTGAATGTATATATATTCTGAATTTTCAGAAACTGTTTCATCATACCAGACCGCCCCTGAAAAGACATTCATCTTTTTTACTTCTGATGATTCGTACAAAGGCTGTACAGTAGTTGGGTCTGACGCTTTTGTACGTGTAAAGCTGACCATTTTAAGCAGTGTTTTTGTTGCTGGCTTTATGACGGCAACTCCACCATCCGTGCCAAAAGATTTGTTGTTCAGGTAAGAACTGGCAAAGCGAAGCCAGTTTCCTGAAGAGGTGTTCATATTACGTGTTACGAATATCGCAACGATATGAGTATCTGGAATAGCCTGTAGCCTTGTTGTGAATTCTGGAAAAGGGTCATCTGTACTCATGGCCTCATCGGATACACCCTGACAATCAGTATAATCCACTGGTTTTAAAGCAGGTTTTGTGGGTTCAGGCGTCATCCAAAACCAATTAATGAATTGTGATGTTGTGGTGTCATATTCTGCCACAAATACAGAACCATTTTGGTACTGGACACCTATCTGTGGAAATCCTATAACAGTACTGTCTTCACCAAGCCTGTATGTAGCTGCAAAGCCAAAAGGTAACCCAGATGGGGATCTCATAAGGTAGCGTGTTATGTTCTTGTGGTAATCATCCAGAGGGGCTAGTAATCCCATATCGTCCATAAAAGGAGCTGTGGGCTGGTATGCTACGGGATCGTATGGTCTCCTAACCGCTGATCCCGAAAAGACAAAAGGATGAACAGCTTCACCTATGTTTCTTTTAAATCCTATGACTAAATCCATATACGGATACGTTTGGTTAGCGTTTGCAGCCTTGTCTAATACTGCATACCCGTCGTTGTAAAGCCTGTAAGCTGCAAGATTTTTGGCACTCGGGCCAATGTATCTGTAGTAGGCAGCAAGCCACTTACCTTCTGCAGAGGAAGTTGGAATCTTAACTGTCGGAGTAATGTATGTTATTTTTTTGTTATCTTCATAATGGCACAGTGAGCTTCTTTCATAATGCAAGTTTGTGGCATGGATTTGCTCAGCATTGTATCCCTGATAGAAAGCATTTGTTGCTGTACCTTCGTATATGACTTGGTTATTTGCTCGGACTCTTATGGTCATATGCCCATCTTGCGATATTTCCGACAGGTATATTTGCGCATCGTCCATGTATGGCCCTTTTAAATACAATGCGTTGTAGTAATAGCCTGTGTCCGACATGTCTCCTTCTACATAAGGGTTACCAGTCTCATGAAATTTAGTTTGCACTGACCATCCAGGCTGAAGAATACCGTTTGTGGGGCGGCTCTCTCCAAATGAAGGGCTATTCCATCCAACACCTGGCTCATTAATATTATTAGGGTGTAGAATTTGTAAGTACCACCACGTAGATGTATCGGCGTTAAAGCTGCCTTTATCATAGAAGCCCCCATCAGTGATGATGTGTTGCCCATCTACTATGAGCTGTGCCGTGAAGCCTCCAGGCCCTGATCCAGATTTCCACCTATTCTGGGATAAGACGGCTATTCGGTTAGTTCCCGATTTTAAGAAACTCGTAACGTTTCCAGACCAGTTCCATATTCTCATTCCCATCCCAGTACTTAGCTGATTGTAAACCTGCTGCCCATTTATCCACATAGCACTTCCATCGTCACAGGATACATTCATTTGTGCGTTAGTAGGTGCCGTATTAAGTGTTATTTGTTTAATGAGCCATACTCCAGCTGGCACATTGTAAGGCATTACCTGAGTATAGTTACTTGTAGATACAGGAAAAGAGTAGCCGGGTGTTGCAAAAGGGGCGGATGCCTTGGACCATCCAGGGGGATTAAGGCCTCCTGTATGATTTACTTCTGGAGGATTAACACCATCCGGCAGTATTACTTTTATTATACTTTGGTGATCAGGGTCTAGGCCCTGATGAACTGACCTCACAACGACACCGTAACCACCACTGTATACAGCCGCCATTTGTGCATCGTCATTAAATGAATCATTTGGGAGATTAAGTTCCTTGGATGTGAATTCTGCTATTTTAGTGGCAGGATCTACATTGGAGCTTATTAAGGGTAGCTTTGTATCACTGATTTGTTTTGGAATGAGCCACCACGCACCATCCCAATAAGGGACATATATATTCAGTGCACGCCCATCACCGGAAAAATGTACCAGCTTTCCCTCATAGCCGAAAACATGGTTCTTTGGAAAGTGGCGCTGATATGTACCTTCTAGCACGCCATCGGTACTTAGGGGTTTTATGTAAGGCTCTAAGCCAGTTTCATTTAGATTCGGATCGTTTGTGTAATATTTTTCATTTCCGTTGCCAGTGCTTACAATGAGCTTTTTGGACACTGTATTTTCTGCATACTCAGCTGCTTTGGCTTTCAGGTTCATAACCACTTTTACTTGGAAGTAGTTCCATGTTTCTGGAATAGTTGTGAGATTCTCTATGGGCGTCCATTCGCTGGCAAAAGGCCACAGGTCATAGTTATCGTATTGTGGCTGAAAACTCGTTGCCCTGTCTTGGCTTATAAGCATGTAGTACTTTCCGTCTTTCATCATTGGCTCGTCAGTGCCGTGAGCTGTTCCTTTGTACAGATCTTCGTAACTAGGAGCCTCTGATGATCCGCGTATGAAAACATTTATTCTGGGATCTCCAGAAAGAAGTGGCGGGTCTGTTGCAATTCCCACAATGGGTGGTGAGGTGGATATCTGGGATGCTTCGTAAATATTGGAGTAAAATGTTCCCGTTCCCATGGAGCTTTCTGTTGTGGAGTATGCTTGTATTGTGTCTTGTAACAGCTCGTCATTTCCCAGGTAAGGCATTATAACCAAGGATGTTATGGATGATCTTAAACTAACTCCCAGGGCGTTGTAAGTCGTTGTTGTAAGGGAGGTTTCCGTCACTGGTGTTGCCAGATCTGCATCTGCTAAGGTGGTTGTTGTGGAGGCACTTTGTGTAGTTACAGAAACACCATTCACAAATGCACTGCCCGTGGATGTGTGAACGGCAATCACATTAACGCCTTCTTTTAGCGCTGTTGTAAATGAAACATTGTTAACGGTGAACGTGTACGCATCATTATTCAGGCTTACTGATATAACGACTTTCCCGTCTATGTTTGTCGGTGATGCGTTGGGCGATGTAGTCCTGCCAACAGTAACGGTGGCATTTGTCCCAGGAGAAAACGTGAGGCTGTTGTAAGTAAAGACTATTAAGTCTCCCAGTGTTGCTTCTTTCCACGTTTTATACCACAGAGTGGCCTTGTAGGAACCAGCCTCATTAGTATTTGTTATGTCTGCTAATTCACTTAACACACCTGAATTGCCAGTGATAATTGACGTAGCTGAGCCATAGGGGCTAACCTCTATGTTTCCATTGACTTGCTTAAAATAAATGTATGGGTGCTCAGGCTGGCCGTTTTTAATTGCCTTTATGAGATCGTGCAGTAGTTCACTGTGCTGTGTGTTATAAGCATCTGTCTGATTCATGCTTGTCCTCCTGAGACTATTTTATATTGTACAAAATCATCCGTTGTGGGATAGATCTGCCCTTTAGGGAGAAGTTCCCAATCAGAGGCTTCCCATTGGCTCTGGGCATCATAAGCAACTGCAGTTTCTCCATCGGAAGTGGTAAAGGTTGTTAGCATTTGTGATGGCTCTGATGCGGAGTGCCTTACATATATCTGGTATGGTATCCCCGCATTCTGCATAATTGCCTGAACCCCAGTCATGGTGTATACCCCATGTGGCCCTTGTACTATGGGTGTAAGGAATCTCACAATCGGCTGAGTTGCCTGGATGTCTTTAGGCGAAAGGTTACTTTGGAAAACTGCATAGTCCCTGAATTCCACACAAGGCATGTTTGCGCCTACGTTCAGTCCTACGAAGTCATAAACCTGAGCCTCTGGCGTGAATCCTGTTATATCTGTTTCCATGATGAGTTCTCCATTATAATAGAGCCTAACACCAGCATGCCCATCCACAGTGTTTTGCCCTATTTGTGCTGTCCATGTCGCAGGGACTGTGAACATTCTCGTGATATCTTGCTGTCGCATGTAGATGGATTTTACAGTTACCTTATTGTCTTTGTAGGTCTGCATAAGCACTTCTGGAGTATCATTGGGAGGCGAGCTGAATGGAGTTATAAAGCTGTACTGAGGAAATGTTATTCTCAGCATATATACACCGGTGGGGGAGTTTTCTGTATTCAGTGGGGATATCATGTTTATGGAAACTCCAAATGCGTCAAACAGGACCATGTCTTGTTGGGGATCTATGAACAGGTTTCCAACGTTGTCACGTTCTGTGCCAACCGAAGGCGTTATGTCACCAACAGGGCTATAGGGCTTTAAGGCGATGTTGTTAAATTCAGGAGCCGTACTGTTTCCCCATGTTCTTAAGGCAATTCCCTGAAAATCTGTAACTGAATAGGAAACTGGGCCAAGGGCAACAGATCCATCCACGTACAATGTCACGTTGGATCCATCTGAACTAAGGTCTATATGGTGAGGGAGCTGTGGATTTACTGAATTGGTTGTAATTTTATCTGTATCTGTATACAGCTGGAGTGCGCCATAAGTTGATCCGTTTATGTCCCCTATTACCTGAAGAGAGTGTGTGGGCGCTGTTTGGCTACCTTGCCATATCATAGTTCCCCATCTTCCATCAGGTGCTTTTATGTCAAAAGATAATGTGAATGGCTGTGATACACTGAGTGAATGTGCAACAAAAAAGTTATCTGCACTTTTTTGTAGTTTTATCCAACCATTGTCATTTGTAGGCGTAGACAGTGTGTAAATGTTTGTTGTTGGAGGTAATGCAACACTTCCCGTTAACCAGTCTGTGGATTTTCCCGTCAGTGAGAATAGCGGATAAGTGCCGGAGAGATCTCCTTCGGACTGTGTTTCGTAAGGATCATCGTAGTACATGTATATTGTTGTAGATCCTCCCGCTGGGATACTCTTAAGGAATATATTAAAGGTGGCTTTTACACTGTCCGTATAGCTTACAAGCCAAAACGGAATTCTCTTTCCAGTGGCATCAGAAAAAACAACGTCTGAGAAGTCAGGGTTCATTCCTGCTTTATAAGAGATATCAGTGCTTATCGTGTAATCCATCAGTGTTTTAACAGAATTATTTGTAAAGGTTAGTGGAACAACTTTGGATCGTGTGAGAAGCGATGTATCTAGGGCAAAGAAATAAAAAGATGATGCAATCGTCATGTTGTATAAGTAAGGCAGATGCCCTATGTATGACATGGAGTATTTGGATGTATAAGGCATTCCTGCACCACATACCTGTATACCTGTTGGAGTTGCTGTGTAGTAATTTGTGGAGAGAACATTGTACGCTTGCTCGGAGAAGTATCCAAGGCCTGAATCTTCTGAAATAAGTGCGTTAAGTGTGGAATTCTTTTTAAAGTCCCAGTAGCCCAATAGTGATGGGGTTTCTAAGACCTTATTGCTACAGAGCTGGGGTACATATTGGTTTAATTCATAAGGTGCTTTGCCTATGTCACTGGAGTATTCGTCATCTATGCCTGATCCCCATAGGAATGACAATGTATCAGGGTATTTTATTGGTGGCCTAGCACTGAACGTACCATAAGCTCCTGTAGTTATCGTAACTCCCTTTTTTTTGAGATCTGAAATTTGCACATAATAATGTGTTGTCTTTCCAGACGCGGAGGTTGTGAACCCCGTTTCAGAAGCCATTCCAAACTGATGAAAAGCCAGCACATCAGCTCTATTTTTTGGATCTATTCCCCTTGCAAGGACAGAGATATTCTGTACCCCATACACCACAAATGAATCATAACTTTGGTTAACATTCAGAGATGCTTGTGAGCCTGTGATCAGTAAGTTACCTTGCAATTTATCTACACTTACAGAGTGATCATCGTGTAGGTAGTTGGAGGTGTATTTCCATAAGTACCAATTGTTGTCTTTGGACAATGATATCGCCACATAGTAGTATGCTCCATTTTTAGCATTCTCCAGGGTGGTCTGATAACTGTTGCCGTTGTACGAAAAGACAACACGAATAGTTCCATCTGTGAGTGCTTTAGCCTGTGCTGAAAATCCTTGCCCAAAGGACATGTTAGCCAACACTGTATCTTGTGTGGGCTTAGCGGACGCCCTTACGGCAAATCCAAAGCCAAAGAACTTCATTGCAACGTTTGCGAGTTTTGGAACTGTAGCAGTTACAGATGTGCCATAGCTAAGTGTTGCTATATTTGCGCCACCCACATCTAAGCGTGAAGTATTCACACTTGGAGTGCCCAACACATCTACCCAGTCGTCTCTGCTGGCGATCTCACACCTATTTATTTCATTTGTAGACACCAGAAGATCATAACCATTCTGTGTGAGCGTGAGAGATGTGTAGAATGACCATGTTTCTGAAACATCTGCAACTATATTTCCAGAGGAAACCGCAACAACGTACCATGAAATACTATGTCCAGCCTCCACATTGGGTAGGGTGTAACTTAACTGTGTTAAGCCTGTAGCAGCAGCTTTAAACGAACCCGAGTCCTGCCAAACATAAACGCTGTAAGTCACCCCCGACAAGCCTGATTGTGTCCAGGTCAGTGTTATATTCCCACCGCTTAAAACTGTTTTGTTTAAAGGGGATGTCAGGGTTATGCTCATTATGGTTGCCTCCCATAGAAATAAGAAAGTGTAAATCTAACTTGGATGTACTTTGCGTTTGGAAATTTGCTGTTAAAAATCCTCCATGACGAAGGATCCCAGGTGCTTGTTGGATCATAGGCTATATAGTCATCCGTCTGTTCCACAATATCTCCATCAGGTGCGTTGTTGGAGTATCGTATTTCAGCTATAGGTGTCATTTCGCGTGTGAACGACCCTATGTTAGACGGCATGAATTGCTTCAGGGTTGCAGTGATCTTGCTCACGTCTGGAACAACTTTCAGAATAGGAGTTATGTAATAGCCCCATTCCACAGGCCCAGGATCGGTACTTTGCGTGATCGTTTGTGTAAAAGTCTGGGATGTTGCTGGGGCTTCTGCTACACCCCGGTTTTTATAAGCTCCGGATGGATCCACATACATATGAAAAGTATAGGTGCCATTATTGGGTATGTTATTCACAGGCTCGTAATTTTGCTGAAGGAGTACATATATCACTGCACCGTTGCTGTGAGTATCCCAGGATTCTATATGGAAAGGTAATGCATAACCAGTATTGTCTTCAGCAAAAAGAATTTGGTTTACATTGTAAGGCGCAAACTGAGTAATGTCCGTTTTTTGTAGCGTTACTTTTGCCCAAATTGGTCCTGCCAGTGTCCCACCTGTAGAATTTTGTAGAGTTATGTCCAGCGCAGGCCTGGAAGCGATCTGGCCACTGCCCGTTATAGGATTAAGATCTTTTGTTTCTGGAAGTACTGATGGCCCTACAAGTGTATAGCCGTAATTGTCTACAGTTTCTGAAACGGGAAATGCTTTTGTATCCCTATAGGGATTGTCTATACTGTAGGCATTTCCTGAATAATCTGATCCGACTAACAGCGTTCCGTCCGCTGCACTTCCCAGAACTCTTGTAGTTTCTGTTATTTGTGTTACTCCATTAACTCCAACTGAATAAGAACTCTGGAAAGGATCTGTGAAGATCACTTCATCCCGAACTGGGACTACTGAATAGTGATTTGTAATGATCTGGAACCCGAGTTCATTATCACTGGATACAACCGAGAAGTCTTCCGTGCTAAGAACATCGTACATACTTCCATTACGGAACAGGAAAACGTATTTGTCAGTGTATGCAGCCCCATTAATAATATCTGTATCTCCTGAATATGGGAATATCTCAGTTTCCATACTTACCCTATCGGTTCTTAACCACCCGTCAGATGTAAGTACAATTATGTATTCTTTTGTCTTCCCAAGAGTACTGGGGATGGTGTTATTCCATAATACCGAAGTATCTCCGTATTGTGTGGCTTTTACTTGTGAGCCTACCTGCTCATACACAACTCCTTTATTAACGACTGCGTTGTTTGTATTCAGGGTTTCCACATCGTATATGTTCATGTTGTTGTACAGTGCTTCGTATTCTGTAAGGGCTAGTGGCCTTTTAAAGACCATGAATTGGTAAAGGTATGCGTGTAATGAGTTTGCATCGTTCCAGTTACTTTTACCTATATAACCACGTGTTCTGCTACCACCAGTAGTACTGGAGCTAGTTCCAAGAGATAAAGGTTCATCATTAACTATCAGGGCTGGGGCACCATTACCAAAGTTTTCAGTTATAAAAAAGTCCTGAAAAGCACTGAACGGAAAAGATGTGTGATGATAATTTGGGTATTGTCTTGCCCACCCA
>Ga0114934_10002511_pt1 | contig 11724 bp, 15 predicted proteins | sample 4SBtaG_2_FD_99695 | JGI IMG/M metagenome (GOLD analysis project Ga0114934, IMG submission 99695) | Deep subsurface microbial communities from Kolumbo volcano to uncover new lineages of life (NeLLi) - 4SBTROV10_white metaG | ecosystem: Environmental > Aquatic > Marine > Volcanic ...
AACACCAACAGGAATACAAGTTAATTTATTAAACCCAGCAGTAGTAATAATAACAATTGAAATAATAATTGGATTAATATTTTACGAAATAATTAAAAAAAAAGAGTTGATTAATTAAATGAATACAAGACGTCCTGTAAATGCCTTTGCAATTGGAATAATTACATCAATATTATACCTGCTTATTTTTACCAGCATTAAATTAATCATAGGTAAAAAAGATTTTGATTTAACAGAAGCATTATTTGGAGCAATAATCTTTGGATTAATTTTCTTCTCAATACAACACACTATAAACTTAAAACTACAAGAAAAACCAATTTTTTTAAGCAAATAAAAAAAATAAAATTACTCAAACAAGCTCCTTTACCTCTTTTTTTTAAGAAAAAACTTAAAACAAAAGATTTATAAACACTAATAATTACTAAAATAAACGCTGGCGACCACAGCGGAGGGGAAACACCTGGTAACATTCCGAACCCAGAAGTTAAGCCTTCCAGCGATTCGGCGTGTACTGAATTTTATTCGGAAAAACCGAGACGTTGCCTAGCACCTTATCCTTATAAAAATAATCACAAAAAACTTCTTTTAACTTTTTTTTACTGCACTAATTCAATTAATTTTTCAGCTATTTCCATATGCCCTTTTTCTTGTTTTCTAATAAAATCAAACATTTGAATTAATTCATCATCTTTTAATTTTTCAACATAAGAAGAGTATAAATTAAATGCCTTTGTCTCCATTTCTAATAATTGACTAAAAGGTTCAATTGTAACAGGTGTGTGTCTAATACTCATTTTTATCACTTAACTCAATTCTTTTCTTAGCTTCATTTATTAATTTATAATGATTCAAGCTTTGTTTTTTCAAAATATCAAGCAATTCCTCAGCTTCTTTCTGCTTATCAAATGAAAGTTGATACTCTAAAAGTTTTTGATTAAGCAAATAACCAAGTTCAGGTAAAAAACTCTCCTCCAGTTCTATTGCTTCATTAAGCATTTGAATAACATCTTGTTTTGAAACCATTAATTAAAAAAATAAGAAATACATGTTTTTAAACTATTCTTTTTAAAAAAAATAATAAATGGAAGAAAAAAAGTGGGTAGTTAAAAATAACAGGCCAGAAGAAAAATACTTAGGAAAAGCAAACGAGTATTATAATAAAAACGTAAGTGAAAATTACTCAAAATCAAAGCCACTGCAAAAAATGCAGAAACAAATAACTTTAAGAGCAATTGAATTAGCTGGCTTTGAAAAAGGAAACAAGATTCTTGATTTAGGAGCAGGCACAGGAACTTCAATGAAAACTTTAAATGAAAAAGGTTTTAAAACAAAAGGAATTGACGTGTCAAATGAAATGATTAAAAAAGCAAAAGAACAAGGAATTGAAATAAAAAAAGCAGACATGAGAAAAATTCCTTTTAAAGATAAAGAATTTGATGGTGTTATTTCAATTTCAGCTTTACAATGGCTGATTGCAGATAAAGAAGATGAAGAAATTAAAAAAGTAGCAAAAGAAACAAACAGAGTTCTTAAAAAAAAAGGAAAAGCAATTTTTCAATTTTACTCCAAATCAGAAGAACAAGCAATTAAAACAGCCAAACTTTTTTCAAAACAAGGCTTTGAAACACAGTTAATAACTGATTATCCTGAAAACCCTAAAAAAAGAAAAACATACATTTTACTTAAAAAAAACAAAGAATTAAATAAAACAAAAACACTCTAAAAAAAAGGAGTTGTTTTTTTAATGAAAAAAGTATTTGCATTACTATCAATTTTTTTAATAATCATTTTTTTAGGTTGCGTTCAAAATGAACAGCCAAAGCACTCTTTTGAAGGCAAGAATTGTAAAACAAATATTACTTGTTATCAAGAAGCACTGCAAAAATGTGAAAAAGCAAACGTAAGCATAACTCAGAATATGAATGGAATGAGTATAACTCTTTATTCTGATATTCAAGGAGGAAGCCTTGATTCTTGTAAAATTTACCAGCAGATAAAAAAAATTCAGATTCCTGAAAACACAAGCGCGATGGAAAAAATGGCTATAGGAATGCTTAACGGAGCTGATGCTATTTGCATAGGGCCTGTTAACAAATTAAAAACAGGAAACTTTGAAGAATTTCAACAAAACTTCAACTGCAGTGGTTCATTATATGAATTAATGAAAACAGTGACACAATCTCAGAATTCAGAAAAATAAATTTATTCTTCAACTTTTTCTTTTTACCATTGTGTTGGTTTGCAGAGAACAAAAGCATAATTTTCATTTGGCACTAAAAATGATTTTTTTATGAAAAAATCAGAATTAGCTAACAATAATTGAAGAGATTTAGGAGTTGGTTTGTAAGAAACCGCTAATAATAAACTTTTATTTTTCTTTTTTAAAATAATTTTTCTCCGACCAATTTTAATTGGTAAATCTTTCTTAGGAATAAATCTAATTTCAATTTGGATTTTATTAGTATTAAAATCAACTACCCATTCCCCATCTTTTTCATTAACTCCATAATTTTTCAAAGCATTGAGCACTAATCTTCTAACTATTGAACCTTTAGTATATTGTTTTAAAATATTTTGAGTTCTTTTAATATCAAACAACTCAATTCCAATTAATAAATAATCATTAAGAGTCATACTCTCTCTTATATTTGTTAAAACTCTGCTTCTATCAACCACATTATCAAGAGTATTTGTTAACAATAAAATTAAATTAGTTTTATAATTTTTTTCTTTTAAATTTTCTGTTAAATAAGCAAAATTACCTTCTTCAAAATCAAGTTGATGAAACTCAGAATTTAGTTTTGGAAATTTTTTTTCTAAAAAAACATTTGATTTCGCCAACATTTCTTTACTAATATCCAAAGCACAATATTTTGGAGTGAATCTTTTTGAAACTTGTCTTAGAAATATATAAACAGTTCCTCCATCACCACAGCCCATATCAATAATATTAAATTTTGTATTAATTTCCTTTATTACTTCTTTTGATTCTTTTTTTAAAAATTTTTTCTCAATTTTACTTATATTATAAACTTTAGAATTTGTTAATTTTTTCCAAATCTTAGCTCCGCTATGCAAATAACTAAATTTAACTATCCAAAATCATATACTATTGGCTTGGTTTCTGTTGAAAAATTCTCTAAAATAACTTTATCTAATTCTACTGCAACTTTCTTATCAAAAACTTCTTTAGCTGCTTCTAATTTTCTTTTTGACTCAGCATAAATAGTCATTAATTTTTGTCCTTTCTTTACTTTATCTCCTTTTTCAAAGTACATGTAAATACCTGCACCCTTATCCTTAGGAGCGCCAGCAGTTCTGGCAATCTCAGAAATAACCTTGTCATGAATTAAATGAATCCTACCCTCTTCCCTAATAAAAATATCTAATTTAAATTTACCAATTTTGATATCCTCTGGCTTGATATTAGGATTACCCCCCTGTGCTTTTATAATTTCCTTCATCTTCTTCAAAGCCCTGCCATCTTCAAGGATTTCCTGAGCCATTTTTCTACCTTCTCCTTCCTTAGCAACACCACCCATTTCAAGCAACAAGCCAGCCATAACTAAACTCTTATCAATCAAATCTAAACTAACTTTTTCACCATACAAAATACGCATAATTTCACGTGCTTCCAAAGCAGGCCCAATTGCAAAGCCAATAGGGTCGTAACCAGGAGTAGTAATACAATGAATTTCCATACCTAATTTTGTACCTAAATCCATAAAATCCTTAGCAAGCTGTTCAGCATCCCTATAAGTTAAAACCTTAGAACCAATACCAACAGGAATGTCAATTAAAACATGAGTAGCCCCAACTGCTTTTTTCTTAGCCAAAATACTAGCAAGTAAAACCCCCCTTGGATCCATTTTTAAAGGATGTCTTATTTTAATCATTTTATCATCAGCAGCTGCTAGATTAACAGCACCCCCCCAAGCAATACAAGCATTAGTTTTTTTAACAACCTGTTTGATTTTTTTCTCATCTAAACTAACAGGAGCAAGCACTTCCATTGAATCAGCAGTCCCAGCAGGAGAAGTAATTGAACGAGAACTTGTTTTAGGAATAGTTAAACCAGCAGCAGCTACAATTGGAACAAGAAGCATTGTCGTCCTATTACCAGGAACCCCCCCAATACAATGCTTATCAAGAATTGGCTTCTTATTAATTTTCAAAGTAGAACCAGAATTAATAATTGCTTTTGTTAAAGAAATTGTTTCATTATTATTTAACCCCCTGATGTACATGGAAGTAATAAAAGCAGTTAATTCAACATCAGATAATTCTTCCTTCATAACCTCATTAATAATTTCATTAATTTCATCTTCATTTAAAGCAATACCATCCATTTTCTTTTTAATATACTCAATTGCAACTGGTTTGTCAACAGGCTCAAGCTTAACCTTACTCCCTTTTTTAATTTTTATTTTTTTAGAAACCTCTTCAAAAAAACCAATCTCTCCTCTCTTAACATAACTTTCAGCCAAATCAACTAAAGCAATAACTGATTTTCCACCATCTTTTACCCTAACCCTATCCATTGCACTTAAATTCAAATCCTCTGCATCTTCCTTGTTTAAAATTATTACATTTTTCCCGCCTGATTCTACATCAATTTTCTTGACTTTAAATTCATACTTCATTTAAAATTACCTCATAAAAAATTAATACATTACTAATTTAAAAACATTAAACAAATTTCTCCAAAGCCTGTTTAACAGTCATATTCTCATTAACCCCTAACTCCCTAGCTGACTTACTTACAAAATCAACCTGCTTGCTTAACATTTGCTTAAAATCCTTAACTCCCTTAACCTGAACAGCCACATCACCCACTTCATCAATAAACCCCGTATTAAAATAACCACAAACAGCATAACCCCTATCTGCTTTAATTAATAAAAAATCAGCATTGCCTAAATTAATTTTAACACCCAAAGCCAAACCATTAGTTAAATCAATAATCTCAGTATTTGAAATCATTAAACAACCACCCATAATTTTTTTCAATCAAATTAGGAACATTTTCAATTGAAAAAACACCCTTGTTAGTAATAACAAAATCAACATAATCATGAGGAGTAAAATCAAAAGAAGGATTAACAACTTCAACATTCTTAATCCTCGTATTCCAAACCTCTTTCTTATTCCTTTGTTCAATTCTCTCATTATAACCCTCAATAGTAGAAGGATCAAATTTAAAAATTTCAAAAGCAGAACCAAAAGAAGTCCTAGCCTCATCAGCAGCCAACGCCAACAAAGAAGTCCCAATTTTATTAACTAAAAAACCATCACTAGTAATAGCATCAGCTCCAACTAAAACCAAATCAGCATCATTAACAAAATACCTCATAGCTGAATCAACATAACTCACAACAGGCACACCATAACCAGCTAACTGCTTAGCAGTTATCCTACCTTGAAACAAAGGACGTGTTTCAGAAGAAAAAACCTTCTCAACCTTACCCCTATCAAAAGCCCTCTTAATAATCTCAACAACAACACTTGAATGACAATGAGTCATCACAATCGAATTTCTCTTAATCTTCCTAACACCAACCTCAACTGTTTTTTCAAAAGAATCATTAATCATTTTTTCAAAAGAAAAAACTGCCTCATCAACAGAAAAACCATCATCAACCTTAAAACTAACATACTTTAAGCCATTACGAAGCAAAGGTTCAGTAGCTCTTAAATTAAAAAATAATTTGGATGCCTTCTTAAAATCAGATGGAGATAAATTTTTAAGCGACTTCAAAGCACTTAAAGCAACATTAGTTGCTCCTTGAATCTTCAAATTCTTAATATCCCTAGCTACTTTCAAATAACTCATAATTTTAACACTCTTTTTACATATTTATTATTAAGCAGTTTACTCATCTTTTCAAAATTCAAAATATCCTGCCTTTTAACAATGCCAACTAACTCATTTTTTTCAACAACAGGAAGCAAAGCCACTCCACTTAAATTCATCTTATTCAAAGCAACTTCAAGCGAATCCCTTAATCTTAAAACAGGAACATTAAGTGCTTCCTCATCAACAGTCTTATTAAAATTAGTAACACGCGATAAATCAAACAATTTAAAATTATCCTCAATAACCGCATAATTTCTTCTAAACATCATCATTTTATCTGCTACTTCTTTAACAACCTCATTTTTACCAGCAACAAAAAAATCAGTTGAAAGCAAAGAATCAACCTTAACTTTGCTTAAATAAATAGAATCCAGTAATGCCTTATACTCTCCATTAGCACCTAAAAAAATAAAACCAGCTATAATCATAATCCAAATATCAAAAGAAAAAATTGAATAAACAAGCATTAAAAAAGCAAGACTAAAACTTACATTTCTTGCAATAAGAGTAGCTTTTTCACGATTAAATTTCAAAGAAAGAGCAGCTCTTAAGATTCTTCCCCCATCAAGAGGAAAAGCAGGCAAGAACAAGTTAAAACTTCCTAAAATTAAATTAGCATAAAAAGAATAATAAACTAAAAGAGAAAAAGATAAATGCATTTCATTAATTACATTAATAGCATTTTCAAAAGGCAAGTTAAATAAGTACATAAAAATAATCAACAAGTAGCACATTAAAAAATTAAATAAAGGGCCAGCAACTGCAATTAAAACCTCTTTAAGAGGACTAATTTTTTTAATATCCATTAAAGCCATGCCACCAATTGGAAGCAAAATAATTTTATCCACTCTTATTTTAAGTTTTTTAGCAACAAGAGAATGAGAAAACTCATGCAAAGTAACAAAAACAAAAACAACAAGAAGCAATAAAGCAAAAGTATAATTAAGCATAAACAAAAAAGCAATAAAAAGGATAAAACTAATATGCATCTCAACATTAATGCCAAACAAAGAAAGTAATTTATAAGAAGATTTCATATAAGATAAACAAAAGAAATGAGAGTATAAATAATTAATTGAGGAATTAAATAAGATGAACAAACTTGAAAAACCAGCAGAAGTAATAATAAACAAATGCATAAACTTAAAACCAGCAGATAAAATGCTAATAATTTATGATAAAACAACAAAAGACATAGCAGAAGAATTATTTAAAAAGGCAAGTGAAAAATCAGAGGTAGTGATGATTAAGATAAAACCTACAGGAAGGCATGGTGCTGAACCAAGTAGAGAAATAGCTTATTTAATGAAAAAGTTCGACGTGGTAATAATCCCAACTAAATATTCATTAACTCACACTAAAGCAAGACAAAATGCCACTAAAAAAGGAACAAGAGTAATAACCATGCCAAGCATTACTAATAAAATTTTTGAAAAAACAATAGATATTGATTATAAAAAATTAAGAGAAGAAATTAAAAAACTTGGAAAAGAAATGAAAAAAGCAAAAATAATAAAAATAAAATCAATTAATGGAACTGATTTTATTTTCAATAATGAAAGCAAAAGAGTAAAAGAAGATGATAACGGCTTGTTTTTAAAAAAAGGAAGTTATGGAAATTTGCCTGCTGGAGAAGTTTACACAGCACCAATTGAAAAAACAGGAAAAGGAGTAGTTGTAATTGACTCAATGGAAAAATTATGCAAGCCAAGAACAAAATTATTAATTAAAAAAGGATTAGTTCAAGAAGTAGAGGGAGATGAAGAATTTAGGAAAAAATTTGGAACTTAAAAAATGCGCGTAATATAGCTGAATTTGGAATAGGATTAAATCCAAAAGCAACAATTATTGGAAACACTCTTGAAGATAAAAAAGTAAAAGGAACCTGTCATATTGCACTTGGCTCTAATTTTGAGTTTGGAGGAAAAATAAAAGCAGAAGTGCATTGGGATGGTATAATAATTGCACCTACTATTTGGTTTGATGATGAAAAAATAATGGACAAAGGAGAATTATTATTATAAAGTAATAATAAAAAAAAGGAAAACAAAAAAGAAGCATTATTATAAAAAAAGTAAAAAAAAAACAGATTAAAAAGGAAGTAAGAAAATGAATAAAAAAACAAAAAAACAAACAAGAATTAAAAAATTAAAAAATGAAACTGAAGAAATTAAAAAAGGATTATTTGAAGAAAAAAAATTCTGGATAATAATTTCAATACTTACTTTGCTTACAATCCTCTCTTTTTTTTATGATAAGCAAATTAGTTTAGCAATAGAGTCAATAAGAAGTCCATTAATGAACAAAATAATGATTTTAGCAACTGATTTAATGAGTCTTTATTTAGGCATGCCCCTGCTTATATTATTAATTTATTTTAAAGAAAAAAAAAGAAACAAAAAAGTATATAGAAAAATAATTATTTCAATGACTTTAAACGTAATAATAAGCTTAATTATAAAAATGATAATCCATCGCCCACGCCCATATCATAATGGAGTTAAAAGTGTAATAGGAAATGAATTTTCATCCTCTTTCCCTTCTGATCATTCTGCACGTGCTTTTAACTATTTTTCAATAATAGCTAATTATTACAATCATAAAATTTTTTATTACTCAATTGCAACCCTGATTGCATTTTCAAGAATATACCTAGGAGTTCATTATACTTCTGATGTTTTCGCAGGAGCTGCTATTGGTTTAATAATTTCACATTACACTATTAAATACAAATGGGGAACAAGAAGCTTTGAATACTATGAAAAAAAGGTTTTAAAAAAGGCAAAGGGCTGATAAAGTTTTAAAAAGAAGTAAGGAGTAATGAAGGCATATGCTTGAATTAACTTTAATATTTCACATTGCTTTGATGATTTTAGTTGCTACTTTCTTCGCTTTCATTTCTCATTTTTTAAAACAACCGAACTTGCTTGGTTACATAATAGCAGGGATTATTTTAGGGCCAATTGGTTTTAACTTAATTTCAAACACGAATGAAATACTTACTTTATCTGAGTTAGGTATTGCTTTTTTATTATTCGGGGCAGGGGTTGAAATAAGCTTTGCAAAATTAAAAGGAGTTGGAAAAATAGCTTTCATAAATGGAATAGCTCAAATTTTTCTAACAATGCTCATAAGTTTTTTTTTAATTACAAAAACAAACATTGACTTCTATGCTTCATTATACATTTCAACAGCAATTGCACTTAGCAGCACAACAATTGTCTTAAAAGTGTTATCAGATAATTTTGAGCTGAATACACTTCATGGAAGATTAATCCTTGGGATATTAATAGTACAAGATTTAGCAGCAATAATCTTATTATCTTTCTTAGAAAACATTAAAACAGGAATATCAATCGAATCAATAATAAGCTTGACAATAAAAGCAGGGGGATTATTATTAATAGGCTACTTATTAAATAAATTTATTTTTCCAAAAGTGCTTAAAGCAGCATCAAAATCACAAGAATTACTCTTCTTAACAGCAATTTCAACTTTATTCTTTTTCATGGGACTAGCTTATGACTTGGGATTTTCAATAGCAATAGGAGCATTAGTAGGGGGTATTTCCATTTCATTGCTTCAGTTTGAAACAGAAATAAATGGCAAAATAAAAGCATTGAGGGATTTTTTTGCAATTATTTTTTTCGTGTCTCTTGGAATGCAAATTAGCTTAAACATAAACCCTGAAATACTAAACTTAATAATACTAATAACAGCACTGACAATAATTTTAAAACCATTTATTTTAACATTGATTCACTTAATAATGGGCTATGGAGGAAGAACGTCATTAACAATAGGAATGGGGTTAGGACAAATGAGTGAATTTTCATTCATAATAGCAGTACAAGGAGTAACCCTTGGATATTTAACCCAGCAATTATTTACAGCAGTAACAATTCCAATTATTCTAACAATAGCATTAACACCTTATTTATTCAAATATGATAATAACTTATTCAATTTATTTTTTAAAATAAAAACAAAATTAAAGATACCTGATTTTTTATTTATAAGAAGGAGAGTACCTAAAACAAGAAAAATAAAAAAAGAAGAATTAAAAAATCACACTATCCTGTTTGGAGCACATAGGATGGGAAACGAGATTATAAACGAACTTCATAAAAAACACAAGCTAGTGATAATTGATTATGACCCTGAGGTAATAAAAGAATTAAATAAGAAAAAATACAACTGCATATATGGAGACATTTATAATGAATTCATACTTGAAAAAGCAAAAGCAAACAAAGCAAAATTAGCAATTATAACAATACCAGATGATGAAATTATTCTAGCAGTTATTGCAAAATTAAGAAAAATGAACCCAAAAATAAAAATATTCACAAGAGCAAACTTTGTTGAAGATGCAATCAAATTTTATGAAGCAGGTGCAGATGCAGTTATCTTACCTGAAGTCATAGCAGGACAGAAAATGATTAAAAAGATAAACCTCTTAGTAAAAAACAATAAAAAAATACAAGAAATGAAAAATAAACACTTAAAAGAACTTAAAAAAAATTGCAAAAAAATAAAGGCGAAAAAATGGAAAGTAAAATAAAAGCACTGGTAATATTAATAATAAGCATAGCAACCTTCACATTAGGTTTTTTAATGGCAACAATGAACATGAACACATTACAAATAATACCAGCAACAACAAGCAACATCACATTAATAATAATCACTTTTGGTTTTGGAATGCTTTTTTTCGGTTACTTCCCATGGATAATAACTTACTTTATAGGAGAATACTTAGGACTTGCTTTTAAACTACAACAACAAACAATACTACAAATAAGTTTAATCACTTTAGGCATAATCTTAATAACTTTTTCAAGCTCTTGGCTTGGAACAAGCTTATATAATGACTTAGCAGGAAAACAAAGCAGATTCTCAAAAGAACTGAAAAAAAACATAATAATAATCACAATCTCCTTAATCCTAGCAATAATAAGCCAATTTGTAATTTAAAAGTAGTAACAACCACTGATTTTAAATATTAGTTAAACATTTAATTAATACTGAACAGACCTTTTTTCCAGAATGCGTCACCGTTGTTTTGGGAGAGTTTCGTTCAAAACTCTCCTATCTATTTTTACGGAATTTTTTGAAAAAATTCCATTAAACAAACCACATTCAACTACGTCGAAGTGCTCTAATTTTTTGAAAAAATTCCATTAAACAGACGACATAAAACCAACGGCCGTCCGTTGGATCGACAGACGGCATAAAGCCGTCTCTTTAAAAATTTGAATCAATAGACAGCCAACGGCCGTCTGAAGTTTACGCGAACTAAAAGTTCTTATAAACCAATTGGATCAACAGACAACGTTCAACTACGTCGAAGTCTCTAATTTTTTGAAAAATAATAATCGCTTAACTTAAGTCAAAATCAAGAAAATTAATTTTAAAAAAAAAGAAAAAAAGAGAATGTGTTTATCCCCCTATTCTGTACATTCCTGAACCACAAACTGGACATGTTCCTTTCCATGCTTTTCTTCCATTTTTCATGGTAACTTGTTTAGGATTTTTCATTTCTCTTTTCTGTTTACATTTTACGCAGTATGCTTCAACCATAATTAAAAACCTCCTTTGGTATGAAAATTAATTCATAATTTTATTAACTAATTACCTTTAAAAGTATTTATAAGTTTGTAAATAAGCAGGTAATGAAAAAATAGTTAATTAATTAAAAAAGAAGTAACATAATAATAAAAAAAGAGGAAGCTATTGAGTGAAATTAAAATATGCACCTGACGTGCAGGATGCACGAATAAGGTGCAAGGTGAATTAAAATGAAATTAAAATATGCACCTGACGTGCAGGATGCACGAAAAGGGTGAGAAAATATGAAATTA
>Ga0114934_10002513_pt1 | contig 11720 bp, 6 predicted proteins | sample 4SBtaG_2_FD_99695 | JGI IMG/M metagenome (GOLD analysis project Ga0114934, IMG submission 99695) | Deep subsurface microbial communities from Kolumbo volcano to uncover new lineages of life (NeLLi) - 4SBTROV10_white metaG | ecosystem: Environmental > Aquatic > Marine > Volcanic ...
TAAAAAAAAGTGAATTGATTCAAAAAATTAATCAAGATTCTGTTGAATTATATCAGCTGGAATCAAATCCAGAAGAAGTAGAAAATTATGCACGAGAACATTTTTTTTATCATAAATCAGACGAACAAGTATATAAAATAATTTACAAAACATCAGACAAATGAAAGTAAAAATATTATTTTTGGTTTTACTTCTATCATCTTCACTATACGGTCAATTATTATCACACGAAGAACTTCAGAATCAATATTCATATACAAGTATTGATGAAGCAAAGAAAGATGCTCAAAATGTTATAGTTTTAGAGCTTCTACATATTAAATATAGCGATTTACCAGATTTTTCGATTTTTCCTAATTTGCAAAAATTAAGTTTGATTGATAATGATTTTGACAAACTTCCGGAATCTATTTTCAATTTAAAAAATTTACAAGAATTATATGTAGATAAAAATAAATTGACCACAATTCCCCAAGAAATAGGAAATCTTACAAATTTGAAATATTTTAGTGCGTCAGAGAATAGATTACAAGACCTTCCGCTTACTATGGCCAGTTTATCAGAAATAGAGTATATAAATTTATCTTGCAATAGTTTTAATCAGATACCTAGTGTAATTTATTCTTTGCCAAATTTGGAATATCTTGATTTGCTTAATAATGAAATCGAACAGATTATGCCACAAATTTCTAATCTTTCTAAACTTAAAATACTTACTTTGGGACAAAATTCTATTAAATCTTTACCACAAGATATTGGAACTTTGAGTGAATTAAAAGAGTTGAACTTAGAAGATAATAATTTGACAAAATTACCCGATAATATTTGTTTACTTGAAAATTTAAAAACTTTGTTACTCAACAATAATGAACTTGAATCTTTACCTGAAAATATTGGAGATTTATACAAATTGGAAGAATTACAAATTACAAATAATAAGCTTGAAAAATTACCAGAAAGTATAAAAAAACTAAAAAATCTTACATTTCTTGATATTTCGGGAGAAAATAATTTTTCTGAAAAAGAAATAAAAAATATTCAAAAGCTACTCCCTGATGTTTTTATTAACACAAATGAATAAAAAATGAAACATACTACATTTGAATTACAAGCCAAAGATGGCAAAAATATTTTTGTACAGAGCTGGTTACCAGACGACGAAGTAAAAGCAATAATACAAGTATCTCACGGAATGGCTGAACATTCTGGCAGATATTCAATCTTTGCAGAGGCAATGGTAGCCCAAGGATTTGGAGTATATGCTAACGATCATAGAGGTCACGGACAAACAGAAAAGGATTTGAACAAAGTTGGTTTTTTAGCCGAAGAGAATGGTTGGCAACTTGTTGTTGATGACATTCTTATGCTAATTGACAATTTGAGAAAAAAACACGAAGGCAAAAAAATAATTCTACTTGGTCATAGTTTTGGCTCTATGGTTGTCAGAGCTTTTTTGATTAAATACGGAGAAAAAGCAGATGGTTACATTATTTCAGGAACAACAGGAATGAGAGGCTTTTTAATTACAGCTGGTAAAATGATAAGCTCGATACAAGCTACTTTTAAAGGCAAAAGAGCCAAAAGTAAATTGATGGATAAAATGTCTTTTGGAAAATACAATTCTTATTTCAAACCAAATACTACAAAATTTGACTGGTTGTCAAAAGATATGGAAAGAAATCAGGACTATGTAGACGACCCATATTGTGGTGCTGTCTTTTCAAATCGATTTTTCTACGATATGCTAAATCTCATTGATTTTATAAACAAAGAAGTAGCAAAAACATATACAAAACGTCCTGTTTTAATGTTTTCAGGAGAAAAAGATCCTGTTGGTGAATTTGGAAAAGGAGTTCAGTGGGTATATAATAATTTAAAGAATGTGGGCGTTAAAGATTTGACAATGAAATTATACAAAGATGGACGCCACGAAATGCTCAATGAAACAAACAGAGATGAAGTTTATCAGGATATTGTTACGTGGATTTCTGAACATATTCTTAACAACTAGTCTATTTCTTTTATTACAATCAACAAACTGTGTTTTTTCTCAATCGCATATTAGGGGAAAATCAACAGTATTCAGAAATGACAGTCTGAAAGTTTATTATCAAAGTAATTTTATTACCAATAGTAGCAGTTATTTAGGCTCGATTTATGTCGATTCTACAGGTTATTTCGATTTTGAATTGAAAGTAAATTCTACATTGCCAGTTTATATAGATTTACCAAATTCAAATGTATATTTAAAAGTAGAAGATTCTGCGTGTTATGATATAAGATTGCCCGGAGGAAAAGAAACTGATTTGAAAAGAAAACTTTTCCCATTAACAGAAAAAGAGAAAATACCTGCATTTATTGTTGATGAACCAAATGGCTTGAATTTTAACCTGTTGAAACTGAACAATATGCTCTTTGATATGCAAAAATATTTAGTATTTGTTCAGGATCTTGAAAAAAGGAAAAAGCTCTATGATAGTCTCATTGTTTATCTTGATACATTGCGAGCAAAGGGAAACATTGAATATTTTGAAAATTACAAAAAATACAGGCTTGCGAAAGTGCATCAGGATTTATTTCATTTAAAAAGAGAGTTTTATTTTGATAGTTTGTTTGCCTACAAACCCTTTTTGTATAATATACCTTCATATTTAGACTTTTTCAAATCGTATTATAGTAATTATCTTTTAAGTGGTATAATAAGTGGTGATACATTGATTCAACTTATTTTTAAATATGATTTCAAAACTATTGTTGAAAAAATAGAAAATGCAAACCAAAACAAATTGACAAAAGAAGTAGCACAAATGATTGCTATTTACAATTTGTACCAAATATATTATCGTACCAAGGATTTTCAACCAGCAATAATACAGATGTTTGCAAATTTACAGACATCTAATAAACTGAATAGCGTTCAAAAAAAGATTGTAAAAGATATATACCTTAAATTTACAAGTTTACGAAAAGGTTATTATGCACCACATTTCAATTTGCCGAACTATAAAAATAAAAATTTCGAAAATGAAGATTTCAAAGGTGATTTTGTGTATTTGAATTTTTATTCACCATATTGCAATACTTGTTCGGGATATATGGAGATGCTTGCAAAATACTATAAGCAAAAAATAAAAAAACTCAATATTGTAACAATTTTCGTTGCAGATAGTATCTCTCAGATGAATGATTTTTTGGAACAAAATAAAGAATACAAATGGACATTTTTATTTGCAAATTACAAAAATGATATTCTCAAAGAATATAATATTAAGTCATTTCCAACTTTTTATCTCTTTAATCCAGATGGAAAATTTGCAATTGAAAATTGTCCTTCACCAATTGAAAATTTCGAGAAAGCATATAATAACGCCTATAAGGAGTGGATGAAAGAAAAAAAAGAAATACAACAGTTACATTAAATTGTTTTTATAAATGAATATTCCATTTTTTTTTTACTGTCGAAAAACATTTTATTTACAAATCTCAATTTTTAGATTTGTAGAAAAAAAATTATGGAATACAGAATCGAGCATGACACAATGGGAGAAGTAAAAGTCCCTGCAGATAAATATTGGGCTGCACAAACTCAACGTTCACTACAAAATTTTAAAATTGGTGAATCAGCATCTATGCCAAAAGAAATTATTCAGGCATTTGGTTATTTAAAAAAAGCTGCTGCACTTGCAAACTTTGAACTAGGTGTTTTACCTGAAAATAAAAAGGATTTGATAGTAAAAGTTTGTGATGAAATAATAGAGGGTAAATTATACGATCAATTTCCTTTGGTAATTTGGCAAACAGGCTCTGGTACGCAGTCAAATATGAATGCAAACGAAGTAATTGCAAATAGAGCTCACGTTCTTGAAGGCAAAAAACTTGGAGAAGGAAAGCGTCTTATTCACCCGAATGATGACGTGAACAAATCCCAGTCTTCAAACGATACTTTTCCAACAGCTATGCACATTGCTGCATACAAAATGCTGATAGAAGTCACAATTCCGGGAATCGAAAAATTACACGATACGCTAAAAGCAAAATCAGAAGCTTTTATGAATATCGTAAAAAATGGACGTACTCACTGGATGGATGCTACTCCTTTGACTTTAGGCCAAGAATTTTCGGGTTATGTTTCTCAGCTTGATCATGGTTTGAGAGCTTTGAAAAATACTTTACCACATCTTAGTGAATTGGCACTTGGTGGAACTGCTGTCGGCACAGGACTGAATACTCCTAAAGGATATGCAGAACTTGTTGCACAAAAAATTGCTGATTTGACAGGATTTCCATTTGTTTCAGGTGAAAATAAATTTGAAGGATTGGCTGCTCACGATGCTATTGTTGAAGCACACGGAGCTTTGAAAACTATTGCCGTTAGTTTGATGAAAATAGCTAATGACATTAGAGTAATGGCTTCAGGACCAAGAAGTGGTATTGGTGAATTAATTATACCTGCTAACGAACCTGGTTCTTCTATTATGCCCGGAAAAGTAAATCCAACTCAGGTAGAAGCTTTGACAATGGTTGCTTCTCAGGTATTGGGCAATGATGTAGCAATAAATATAGGAGGTATGCAAGGACATTTTGAATTGAATGTTTTCAAACCAATGATGATTTATAATTTCTTGATGTCTGCCAGATTATTAGGAGATGCTTGCGTTTCATTCAACGATAATCTTGCTGTTGGAATAGAACCTAATTTCAGCAAAATAGATACTTTCCTTAAAAATTCATTGATGCTTGTAACAGCTTTGAACACTCATATTGGATACGAAAAAGCTGCTGAAATAGCCAAAAAAGCTCACAAAGAAGGAACAACTCTCAAAGAAGCAGCTGTTGCTCTTGGTCATTTGACTGCTGAACAGTTTGACGAATGGGTGAGACCTGAAAAAATGATTGGTAGTCTTGAAAAATAAAAATTTTTAAACTGCTTTTTTAGGATTTAATTAGATAAAAAAATTCCATATTTCGTTATATGGAATTTTTTTGATTTTGGGGATCTGTAATATTTTATTGAGTGCGTAATAGTTTTTGTTAAACCTTGTAATCTATTGATTATTAGTGGTTTATAGGTTGTGGTGTTATTTTTAAGTATTACTAATCTGGAATTTAATTCACAATTTAAAAAAGAAGTATTCACTTTTACTTTAAAATTTTTAAGTATATTTTGCTAAACAGTCTAATTCGTAATTTTTAATTAGTAAATAATTCTATCTATAAAATACAAAAACAAACCTGGTTTTAAAATAATTGGGAATACGAAACCAAAAACAGCTCCCCAGAAGTGTGCATTGTGGCCTATATTATCAACATTTCTTTTAGTCATATAATATGAATAAAGAAGGTACAATAAACCAAAAATCCAAGCAGTAACTGGAATAGGTAAAAATATGAACATAATTCTCATATCAGGTCTGAATAGAATAGCTGCGAAAATTACAGCAGAAATAGCTCCTGATGCACCTACTGCATTATAATAATAGTCGTCTTTGTGTTTTATCAGATCAGGTATTGTAGAGATTATAATAGCTGAAAGATAAAATACAAGAAAAATAATTCCTCCCATTGGACCAAACAATGATTTGAAAGATTTTTCTACAAAAGGTCCAAAGAAATATAATGTAAGCATATTGAAAATCAAGTGCATCCAATTTGCATGTATAAATCCGTGTGAAAGTATTCTTACATATTGTCTTTCCTTAATAATCAAAGGAGCATTAAACATGAATTTTTGAAACCATTCTGGTTTGCTAATTCTTTCAATAGAAGATACATTTGGAGGAAAGGCTATTAATGATGTAACGGTTGTTAATAATAATATAGAATATGTGATCATAGAAATATCATTTTAATATTTAATTTTTTTTCCGTTAGGCATTTTTACTTCAAATTCAATTTTTGATGTATCTTTATCTTCTTTTTTATTATTTGTTTTTTCTTGAGTAGTTTTTTCATCTATATTATTTTTTTTGGGACTGTCTTGTTTTGTTTCTTTGTCATTTGGTCCATTATCTTTTGGCTCGTTTATTTGTTCTTCAAAATCAGGTTTTTTAGGTATAATGAAAGAAATCTTTTTAAATTCCTGAGTAATCAATCTTTTACCTCTAGCATTTACTGACTTGACTGCAATATGTTCTTCGGCAGAAATCATTTTGGGTTCTTTATTTTTGTCTTTTCCTCCAAAAATAACCTCAATCATAGGTTTTTCGTAATCTGTAAAGTCTATATTGTATGAATCTTTTTTATCATCAATGAATTTTGTTCTGACTATTGCTTTATCGAATTTAAACCTCTTTAGATAAGGGTATCCTTGTTCTGCATTATAATAAATAGAATTGTAAACAGTTTCGGGTTGGTATTTGGAAATATAAAGCACATCATCATCAAAGTGAGTAATAATGTCGAAAGGTATTGTCTTGTATGTTCCGTCTTTGTAAACAACAAGTATTAGATCGTTTTCAAATATTTCTCCAATGTATACATCAGCTTCAGTTGTCTTCAATCTTAATGTCTCTGTGTCGAACCATACTTTAATACCTCCAATGGTAGATTCTCCTTTTTCTTTCATTGTAATTTTATGTACAGGGTATTTTGTAAGTAGATTACCTTTTGCAGACTTATTTCTAATACCAAGAGTTGAAAAATCAAATTCGAAAGATAATTTTTTTAGTCTCGGACGAGGTTTGTGTTTTACAACAACAACTTCAGCTTCAGCATTTGGATTGGCAGTGAAATATAAAATCTTTGAATATTTTGCACCTTGCGTAATATTATATTTCTTTTCTCTAATTAATGAAAGAATGTTAAAACGTTTTGCATAAGAATATCCTGTTTTACCATCCATATATACTACGTTGTAAGTCATTCTTTTATTATTCTTATGGAAAATATCAACGTAAAGTATATTATTTCCTACAAAAGTTTTTTCAGTGACTTTTGTAATAAAATAAGTTCCATCATTTAGTATTATTAGAATATCGTCAAACTCTGAACAGTCGAAAACATATTGTGCATCTTTAATTTCTGTTCCAATAAATCCGTCTTTATAATTGACATAAAGTTTTTTGTTGGCAACAGCAACTTGTGTAACAAGAATGTCTTCGAAGTTTCTTATCTGAGATTTTCTTTCTTGTCCTTTTCCATATTTTGTTTTTAAATGTTTGAAATAAGCAATTGTATAATCTACAATATGGTCAAGATTATCCTGTGCTTTTTCTTTTTTCTGTTGCAATCCTTTTAAAAGTTCATCAGCTTTGAAAGAGTCGAATTTTGAAATTCGTTTGATTTTTATTTCTGTCAGTCTGACAATATCGTCTCTTGTAACCTCTCTGATTAAATTCTTTTTGAATGGCTCCAATCCTTTATCTATTGTTTCAATAATTTCTTCGAATGTTGTACATTCTTCGATACTTAGATATATTTTATTTTCAATAAATATTTTTTCGAGTGATGCAAAAAACATTGCTTCGTTTAGTTCTGCAATTTCTATTTCCAATTCTTTTTTTAATAAGCCTAAAGTATTGTCTGCAGAGCGTTTTAGAATTTCTGTTACACCTAGAAATTTAGGTTTGTCAACATCAATAATTGATGAGTTGGGAGAAATAGATACTTCGCAGTTTGTAAAAGCGTACAATGCGTCAATTAATTGGTCTGGAGTAACGTCATTTCCAATGTGGATAATAATGTTTACTGCATCTGAAGTTTTGTCTTCTATTTTTTTTATCTTGATTTTTGATTTCTCATTTGCATCAACAATTGAATCTATAAGTGAAGTGGTAGTTTGTCCAAAAGGAAGTTCAACAATTTGAAGAATTTTTTTGTCAAGAATATCTATTTTGGCTCTGATTTTTATTTTACCACCTCTAAGACCGTCGTTATATCTGCTTACATCAACAAAACCTCCGGTTTGAAAATCTGGATATATTTCAAAACTTTTACCTTTCAAATAAGAAATCGAAGCATCAATGAGTTCATTAAAGTTATGAGGAAGTATTTTTGAAGCCATACCAACAGCAATACCTTCAACTCCTTGTGCCAGAAGCAAAGGAAATTTTGCAGGTAGGTACAAAGGTTCATTATTTCGTCCATCATAAGAAGGTTTCCATTCTGTTGTTTTGTTGTTGAATAGTACTTCAAGTGCAAATTTTGATAATCTTGCTTCAATGTATCTTGGTGCAGCAGCAGAGTCTCCTGTAAGAATATTTCCCCAGTTTCCTTGTGTGTCGATTAGAAGATTTTTTTGTCCTAATTGTACTAAGGCATCGCCAATTGAGGCATCTCCGTGAGGGTGAAATTGCATGGTAAAACCTATAATATTTGCGACTTTATTGTAACGACCGTCATCCAATAATTTCATTGCATACAAGATTCTTCTTTGTACTGGTTTCAATCCATCATGAATATGTGGTACTGCTCTTTCTAATATAACGTAAGATGCATAATCCAAAAACCAGTTTTTGTACATTCCACTGACAGTCAAGATGTTGTTTGAATTTTCAACTTGATGTTGTTCTTTTGATTCTTCGATAGGTTGATTTGAATTTTTTTCGCCCATTATGTTGAATTATGGGCGCAAAATTAGATATTTTCCTTGAATAATCAAATATTTGATTGTATGAGTTATTAACAATTTGTAATTTTTTATATACAAATATTGAATTTTGGACTTTAGCATATAAATGATAAAAGTCGATGATTTATTTGTATAATAAAATGATAAAAATATTCTTTATTTTTATTATTACAATAATTGATTGTCAATATCAAAGTCTTCTTCTTTTACAAATGGATGAAAACCGGGTTTGAAAACAACACCTTTTCTTTGTTTCCCGTCAATTACAGCAATTAGTGGTTTATCAAATCTAATATGTTTGATAAACTCATCTTCGTAGAAGGCTTCGACTGAATCTAGGTATTCGGAGTCGTAATAACCGTCTTTTATGTATGGGTTTATGGTAAAGTAACCAACATTGAAGGATGTAAGATTGTGGAAAAAATGAGTACCCTGGCTTGGTTCTATTCTATAGTTGTCTAAACCGGCTTCCACTATTATTCGAGCTTTAGATATTTGAGACCAAACGACGGGAATACCGAGCCATTTGTCATGTGAGCCCCATCTTCCCGGGCCAATTAGAAAATAATTTTTTTGTTGTTTTGTAAAATCTTCGTTAATCTGGCCGATTATCTTTGCTATTTGAGGATTGTTTATAGAATCAAATTTTTCTTGTTTTACATATATTATGTCTTGAACATCCTTTATAATATCGTTTCCGAGAGCCATTTCTGATATTAAAATGGTTTCTTTGGGGTTTATTTTTTCAAGATTAATGTGGAAATTCTCTTTTTCAACAGGTATTGGTCTGATTTGCAGCAATTTGAATTCAATATTTTCTGGTTTTTTGGTATTAAAATTAACTGCAAATTCTATTTCAACTTCTGTGTTCATAGCATCGTGTCCAATTTTCAGTATTTTAGATATTATTTCGGAAAGAGGAAACATATTGTATTTCAAAATATTGTTGAATGTAATTATTTTTATGCCTTTGTAATGCTTTCCATCATACAAATTACCTGATGTCATATCAAGTGTAGATGCAATATAGTCTAGAGTTCCGTCTTTTTCGGCAGCTTTTATTCTGTATTTTTGTAATGTGACAGAATCATCAACAGAAATATCTATATTAGATTCATTTAGTTTTAAGGCATAGAAATGTTTTTGAGTAAGTTTTAGTGCAGTATTTTCGTCAGAAAGCTGTAGTATTTTGCCAGCATTTTTTGGAGAAAATCGTAATGATGTTTCTCCTTCAACAATTTGTTTTCCAAGGCCAAATGCCAGATTTACAATTCCATCTTCAGGTTTTTCATTTGCCACAGGATATAAATTTATTGATCTGGCCACACCTGAAATTATTGGATAAAACCTGTCATTGTATTGTTCTCCGCATATTTCCTGAATTACAACACCCATTTTTTCTTCTTCTACTATATTTTGTGTTACTTTCATATAGGCTTTGCTGTTTTTATAATAAACAGATGCATATACAGCTTTAATGCTTTTTAGCAATAGTTCTAAAGTTTTGTCTACTGAATTTAGATTGGGTATCATATATGTGGAATAAACTCCCGCAAAGGGTTGAAAATTAGAGTCTTCCAATAAACTTGATGATCTTACGGCAAGATGTCTGTTACTAATTTCTATAAATTTTCTAAGATGTCTTTTATAATTTGGAGGGAATTGTGCTTTAAGGAATTTATTAAGTATTTCTTCATCTGAATGTTCTTCTTTTAGAGAGAAGTCATACAATTCGTTTAATGTCATAAATTCATCGAATATGTTATTTGTAAGAGCAACAGTTCTGGGGATCGATATATTAACATTTTTGTAGGTAGTAAATCTTTCGGAAGTAATCAATTTATCCAAAAAAGTAATACCTCTTGCTTTTCCGCCAAGCATACCTTCACCAATTCTTGCAAAATTAACAAATCTATCGTATGTTTCAGGATTGAATTCTGTAATAATCCCACGGGTTTCTTGTTTTCTGTATTCATTGATTTTATAATCAATAAAGTTTCTAATTTCATCTAAATTTTTGAATTTTTCTATAGTATATTTTTTTAGATAATTTCCTAAGCTGAATAAAGCTCTTGTGTTTAACCATCTGGATAAGTGATTTCTTTCAAGATGATATTTTAACGAACTATCAGGAATTTCGAAAATAACTTTTTGAATTTCTTTAAAGTTTCTGGCTTTTTTTATTAGTTCTTTTGTTTTTGGATTTATAAAAATAAATGAGCCAAAACCTAAATATCTTTTTAAAAAGCTTTTTAGCTTATATAATAAATCTGGTTCGTTTTTGTCAAAGAAACCTATTTTTAGTTCTTTTGCATATTTTCTATTTTCAGGATTAGTAGATTGAAGAATAAGAGGTATATATAGCTTTTTGCTTTTTATGTGTTTTAGCAAATCATATCCTGCTTTCTCATCTTTTTTGTTATTTCTGGGGAAACTGAAATCAGAAATAACACCAATTATATTTTCATAATATTCATTGAAGTATTCTATTGCTTCTTCATAAGATCTGGCAAGTAATACTTTTGGACGACCTCTTTTTCTGAGCATTTTATGGTTTTCATTCAAGCTGTCTTCCCCTATTAATTTTGTTTGTTCTAGTATCAATTTATATAGCATTGTCAGATATACGGAATAATATCTTTTAGAATCCTCTACAAGCAATATAGCTTGAGTTCCAAGGGGAATATCATTTTGTGCATTAATTTTATCTTCAACAAGTTTGATTATTGCCAATAACAAGTCGCTATCTCCCATCCAGGTGAAGATATAGTCAATACCTAAATTTTTATCTTCAGTAATTCTGATATTGATTCCTCTCGAAATAGGAGATAATGCAACAACAGGTATTGATTTGTATTTTTTCTTAATTTTTTTTGCAAAATCAAAAATATCAATATCATTTACACTTTGCATTATAATTACAAGGTCAATATCTTCTCCTTTTAGTATTTTAAATGCTTTTCTTGAGGTATTAACCTGAATAAAAAAAGGGGGGCGCTTTAAGTTTAAAGATACGTATTCATTGGAAATATGTTCATCTATGCGGCCGTCTTGCTCTAAAATGAAAAAGTCATAAGAGCTACAAACAATAAGGATTTTATGAATTCTTCGTTTAATTAAATCATTGTATATAGTTATATCATCAAAAATA
>Ga0114934_10002515_pt1 | contig 11718 bp, 13 predicted proteins | sample 4SBtaG_2_FD_99695 | JGI IMG/M metagenome (GOLD analysis project Ga0114934, IMG submission 99695) | Deep subsurface microbial communities from Kolumbo volcano to uncover new lineages of life (NeLLi) - 4SBTROV10_white metaG | ecosystem: Environmental > Aquatic > Marine > Volcanic ...
AACATAAAAGAAATTAAATTTATTTGTTCCTGCGGCGAAACAAAGTCGGTTTTGCTAGATTATAATGAATAATAATTTTCAACTGTTTATATTTAGCCACAAACAAATCCACTAACCTCTAAGTACATCAAAAAAATCAACTCTTTTGTTGGCATTACTTTTGCAATTTAATCATAAATAAAAATGAGAGAAAATTGCTATGTCGCAGCCAATTTTTAAATTATTACAAAAAACACTTGATTATACTACAGTTAAACAAAGACTAATTAGCAAGAATATTGCTAATATCGCTACTAAGGACTACAAAAGAGAAGATATTAAATTTAATGATTTTTTAAATATGGATAGTAATAGTCAGTTGAAAACAACAGAAAGCATGCATTTTAAAACCGGTGAGGTTTCACTTCCGGGCGAAGCTGATTTTGTGATTACAAAAGGCAGCACCAAAGGTGACCAAAATCTTTCAGGGAGTAATAATGTAAATGTGGATACTGAAATGGCAGAAATGGCACAAAATTCAATTTTGTTTCGTCTTGCTGCAAGGCGTATGAATTTTTATTTCAATCAATTACAATCTGTGATTAAAGGAGGAAGATGACAATGAAGATTAATCCTAACTTTTCTGCATTTTCACTAAGTGCCAAAGGGATGGGCATACAAAAGAAAAAAATGAATTTGGTAGCTGAAAACATTGCTAATATCGATACAACGAGGACCAAAGATGGAACGGTGTATAAAAGGAAATATCTCGTTGTTAAAGAAGATAAATCGTTTAATAGCAGTTTAAGATTAGAAAAAAGTAAATTGAACCTTGAAGTCTCGGAACCGGGGCATATAGCTTTTCCGCAGACAATTACAATAAACGGACAGAAAAAAGATGGGATGAACTCCGAAGTTCTTGCTGATAAATCGAGAGGAGAATTAGTTTACATGCCGGATCATCCTGATGCAAATAAAAACGGTTATGTGCAAATGCCCAATGTAAATGTTGTAACGGAAATGGTTGATATGATAGCTGCAAGTAGGAGTTATGAGGCTAACTTAACTGCTTTTAATGCTTCAAAACAAATTGCCAAAGATGCATTGCATATTTAATCATGAAAATTAATACAAACGCCATAGGGAATTATAACTTACAACGAACAACAAAAATTCGTCCTAAAAATAAAATTCAGCATGCTGAAATAAAAATTCCGGCTGATAGAATTTCAACGGATGAAAGATTGTTTTTTGCAAAAATGTATCCTAAAAAAAAGGATGACATAATTCATCATGATTTTTATAGTAAAAACGGACAAATGTTCGGCGTTTCCGTTGGTTCACTATTTGACAGGAGAGGATAAAATGAAAATTAATAAATTGCCCGGTGTTATTCCACAGATACCAAAATTTACTGAAGTACAAAAACCAAAACAAAACGGATTTGGAAATATATTTACCGATTTTGTTAAACAAGTAAATAATAGTCAGTTAAAAGCTGATAAGGTAGCTTCTGATTTTATTACAGGAAAAGGAAATGTTGAAATTCATGATGTAATGATTTCGGCTGAAGAAGCAAAAACAAGTTTACAACTACTTACTGAAATTAGAAATAAAGCAGTAGACATGTTTAAAGAATTATCGAGGTTACAATAATTATGGAAAATAATAATAGCTCAATGAGTGCTTTTTACGGCATATTTAATAAACTATCAATTCAGCAGCGGATGATGCTTGGTGGAATTGTAGTTGTTACTTTAATTCTGCTTGGTGTACTTTTTTCGGTGTTTAATCAACCGAGTTTTTCAACTTTATATACAAACCTTTCTCAGCCGGATGCCTCAGCGGTTGTAAAAGAATTGGAAAGTAAAAAAGTCCCGTATAAAATAACAAATGGCGGTTCTACTATTAAAGTTGAAAAGAGTCAGGTTTATAAATTAAGACTTGATTTGGCAGGGAAGGGACTTCCTACATCCGGCAATGTTGGCTATGAATTGTTTGATAAAAATACAATGGGAATGTCTGAGTTTATGCAGAAACTTACCTATAAACGAGCATTGGAAGGTGAATTGGCAAGAACTATTATGACAGAAAAAGGAATAAGCGATGCAAAAATACATCTTGTATTTCCCGAAAAATCTGTTTTTAAAGATCAACAAAAAAATCCTTCCGCATCTGTAGTTTTAAAAACAGAATCAGGTACCCGTTTGTCGTCGGAAAATATTGATGCGATAGCCTATGTAATTGCCAGTAGTATAGAGGGGTTAGAACCTGATATGGTTACGATTGTTGATACTAGGGGAAGACTATTATCACAACGTAATGATGATAATCCTTTAACGACTTCAAGCAATAAGCAGTTTGAAATAAAAGGGAAAGTTGAATCTTACCTTTCACAAAAAGTACAAGCTATACTTGATAATGTACTAGGTTATGGAAGTTCGGTAGTTAAAGTTAATGTTGATTTAAACTTAAAACAGGTTGAAAAAACAATTCAAGCATATGATCCTGAATCACAAGTCGCAATTAGTGAGCAAAGCATAAAATCATCATCTGGCGGTACGTCAAAAAGTGATTCAAACAAAGCTGTTACAGAGAACAATACTACAAATTATGAATTAAGTAAAACAATTGAGAAAGTAGTTGAAGGTTCAGGTAATATTAAAAGACTTACGGTTGCAGCCGTTATAAACGGTGTTAAGAAAAAATTTCCGAAGGGAAGTAAAAGCGGACCAATTTTTGAACCCAGACCTGATGCTCAACTACAGAAAATAGAACAAATTGTAAAAACCGCTGTTGGCTATGATGCTCAACGTAAGGATGAAATTTCGGTTGTAAGCATTCCATTTGAAAATCAAAAAACGGTAATTAAAGAAGTACAGCCACAAAAATCACCATTGGATGATATTGGTAGATTTTCAAATTTGATTTTAATATTTGTAGCAATTGGAGCATCTTTATTTGTTTTGAAAGGACTGATGAAAAGGCTGAAGAACGAAAAAATTATGATCGGTACGCTTGGAGGTGGTGCAAATTATAATGATCCTTCTTTTAATGATTTGACCCCTTCCTTATCCGGCGGGGGAACAATGGGACAAATATCAAATGGAAAAAATTCAAAGAAAAAGGCATTATTGTCGGTAGGTGATTTGGAAGATGAAATTACAGATGAAGCTTTGAAGAAAAAGGCCCGTCAAGAAAAAATTACAAACTATGTTACAAAAAATCCGACAGATGCAGCAAAACTAATAAATTCATGGTTGAGGGAAGATGAGTACTAATGAGAGAAATATCAGTTTTAAGGATCTTACAGGCTTACAAAAAGCAGCACTTACTTTAGTAGCATTAGATGTTGATGCGGCTGCACAAATTTTCAAGTATTTGGATCCTGCTGATGTCGAAGCGATCTCTGCCGAGATTTCTCGTGTTAAAAATATTGCACCGGAGGTTGTTGATGAAGTCCTCGATGATTATTCGGAAATGGTAACGGCACAACAATACGTAGTTGAAGGCGGAATAGAATATGCTCAAGAGGTGCTTGAAAAATCTTTTGGGATGGCCAAAGCAGTTGAGATTATTGAGAAGGTAAAGGCTATAACGACACTTCATGGTTTTGACGTGCTAAAAAAAGCGGATTCAACTCAGCTTGTTAATTTTTTGAGTAAAGAACATCCGCAAACTATTGCATTAATTATGTCGCATCTAAATCCCGAGCAAACAGCAGAAGCAATTAAAGAAATGCCCGATGATCTACGTACTGAAGTAATATACAGGATTGCAACTTTGGGCAAAATTTCTCCTCATACACTTAAACAAATCGAACGTGTTGTGGATGATCTCGCAGGACTTTCAATTAACCAACAGATGAGTAAAATTGGAGGGACAAAAAGTGTTGCAACAATTTTAAATAGAACAAGTGTGAGCTTAAGTAAAGAAATAATTGCAAGCATTGAAGAAAAAAGTGATGAAGTAGCTGCTGAAATAAAGCGGTTAATGTTCATATTTGACGATATTGTTCAACTTCAAGACAAGGATATACAACGGATTATGAAAGAAGTTGACAGAAAAGATCTTGGACTTGCACTTAAGATTACTGATGATGCAGTGAAAGATAAAATATTTTCAAATATGTCCGAACGTGCTGCGGACTTGCTGAAAGAGGAACTTCAATTTATGGGCCCGGTAAGATTAAAAGAAGTAGAAGCTGCACAAGCAAGAATTGTAGATGTAATTAAACAATTAGAGGAACAGGAAGAAATTACAATTAATATGCGTGGATCTGAGGAAGTATATGTCTGAAGTATTAAAGTTAAATTTAAAATCAAAATCATTAAAAGCTGTAATTGCTAACGATAATTTGTCTTCTCCAATTGAGGCTGAATACGAAGAAAATTCAATAGCCAAAGAATTAGAAAAGAAATTTAACGAAGGTTTTGATAAAGGTTATAATGAAGCTAAAGAAAAATATGAAGAGGTGAAAAACAAAGAATTATTGCAAAAAACGGAAGAATTTTACAATATTCTTTCGGGGTTTGAATCCACACTAAAAGAATATGAAAAGGATTTCTTAAAAATTATTGTAACGGTTTCAAAAGCAATAGCGGAAAAAATTGTAAGACGAGAGATTGAAAGCACATCTATTCTTGAAGAAACATTGAAAGAATCGGCTTCAAAAATTATTGGAGCAAATGATGTGATAATAAAACTAAATCCTCAAGATTATGAATCCATTACAAAAAATAATGGCACTTCATTTATGACAAACAAATTTTCGCGCATAAAATTTGAAAATAGCAGCAAAATTGAAAAAGGCGGTTGTTTTATTGAAACCGAAATTGGAAATGTTGACGCAAGATTATCAACACAAATTAGCGAAATAACAAAAGCACTTGAAAACAAATTGTTAAGTGAAAACAAAGAAAATTGAGTATAGCCGAAAAATATATCGATACTGTTTTAAACGTAATTGAACAAGCCGAGCCGATTAAGTTAAACGGAAAAGTTACAGATGTGATTGGTTTGATAATTGTTTCAATTGGCCCGAATGTTTCTCTCGGTGAAGTTTGTACTATTGTAAACAAAGCTGGAGTTGTTGTTTGCCGCGCCGAAGTAGTTGGTTTTAAAGAAGGAAAAGTTCTTTCAATAGCCCTTGGTGAAGTGGAAAGTATTTCCCCTTCGTGCGAAATAGTTTCGTCCGGTGAGAGTTTCCACGTAGGTGTAGGCAATTCACTTCTCGGACGTGTTATTGATGGATTCGGGAACCCTATTGATAACGAAGGGGATATTGAGTATGAAAAATACAGCAGTGTTTATCGCGATCCCCCAAATCCATTGCAGAGGCAAAGGATTAGTGAACCACTGCAAACCGGAGTAAGAGCTTTGGACGGGCTTCTTACGACGGGAAAGGGACAGCGTGTTGGAATATTTGCAGGCAGCGGTGTGGGCAAAAGCGTAATGTTGGGAATGATTGCAAGAAATACCGATGCAGATATTTCGGTTATCGTCCTTGTCGGTGAACGAGGCAGGGAAGTTAGAGAATTTATTGAAAAAGATTTGGGTGAAGAAGGATTAAAAAGGTCTGTGGTTGTTGTAGCTACAAGTGATAAACCGGCTCTTATGAGAATCAAAGCTGCATTTATAGGGACAACGATTGCGGAATATTTCCGGGATCAGGGAAAGGATGTTGTATTAATGATGGACTCGGTAACACGATTTGCAATGGCACAGCGTGAAGTAGGTTTAACAATTGGAGAACCGCCGACAACAAAAGGATATACGCCGTCAGTATTTGCAATTTTACCGCGACTGCTAGAAAGAGCAGGAACTTCGGAGAAAGGTACAATAACCGGTTTCTATTCCGTACTTGTTGACGGAGACGATATGACGGAGCCGATTGCAGATGCAGTTCGTTCAATTCTCGATGGTCATTTTGTCCTTTCCCGTAAATTGGCTAATAAAGGGCAATTTCCGGCAATTGATCCGCTGCAAAGTGTTAGCAGGGTAATGCCAGATGTTGTTTCGGATGATCATAGAAAAAGAGCAGTGCAATTTAATGAAATCCTTGCTACGTATAATGAAGCGGAAGACCTGATTAATATTGGTGCTTATGTAAAGGGAAGCAATCCCCAAATAGATCATTCATTAACAAAGATAAATGATTTGCGAGAATTCTTAAAACAAGATATGCACGAAAGATCAACGTTTGCCGGCGCAAAAGAAAAACTGTTTTCGATAATTGAAAAATCATTGGTTTAATTAAATGTCTAAGTTTAAATACAAATTTGAAGGCATACAAAAAGTAAAAATTGCTTTTGAAAAAAAAGCACAGAAAGAACTTTCTTTGATTGAACTTGAAATATCAAAGAGAAAGGAAAAAATAAAAATTTATATCGATGATAAGAAGAAACAGAAAAATGAAGTATTGAACAAAAAAAAATTGAAAGCATCGGAATTAATATTTGCTGATAAATATGAAAAAGTAATCGATCGTAAAATTGAAAAATTACGTGAAGAAATAATTTATTTAGAAAAAAAACATAATCAAAAATTAATTGAACTAGCTCAAAAAACGAAAGAATCGAGAATGTTTGAGAAACTTAAAGAAAAACATATAGTGGATTTTAGAAAAGTTCAAATGAAAGAAGAATTAAAAGAAATTGATGATGTAGCAGCTAAAAAATTTATGACAAAAAGTTAAACTATGAAACCGGGATTATTATATGGAATCATTTTCTTTGCTGCGTTTATTTTGGTAACCGGTTTGGTCTATTTTATTGCAGGTTCAAATCCGCAATTGCTTTTGCTTAGTTCAAATAGAGCGGAAATCAAAAGTAAAACCGGAAACGAGCTTGAGGGTTTAAGCAGCACTGCAGATGGGAAAAATATATCGCCAAAATCAAAGAGGATAAAATTAATTATAGAAAAGCCAAAAAAGGAAGACTATACTGTAGTTGATACTATTAAAGGGGTTATAACTAAAACTCGAGTCGAAGTGCGGTATGATACGGTTTATACTAAAAAATTAGTAAAAGATCCTTCTGTTGTTGATAGTTTAAATAAAAAAATACGCCAAATAAAATTGCTAATTAGTCAGAACAAACTAAAAGATTTGACTATTAAAAAATTAAAAAGACGCATTATAACTAAAAGAGACAGTGCGTATCAAGCATGGGTAAAATCAACGGTAAAATTATATGAAGCAATGTCTCCGTCTGAAGCTGCTAAATTAATTCAGAAATTATCCGATAATCAGGCACGGGATTTAATTTATAAAATGAAAAAAAAGAAAGCGGCGGCAGTTTTATCAAATTTAAATACCGAATTAGTTGTAAAATTAACAGAGGCAAAATGATGTTATTTAATCCACTTTTTCTGCAGAATGAAAGCGGAAACGAAAACCCGTTTATTGCAAAACCCGGCACACTAAAAAAGAAAGGTTATCTTTTTGCCGATATTATGAAAGTTTATTTTAACAGTTCGGGTAATACCGGTTCTGCAAATTCAAAATTTAATATAGCAACAGAAAATAATGTTGGCAAAACAGGAAAAGTCGAACAAAAACAAGGTACTCCGTTAACATTATTAAATGCAGAAAATACTACAACTTCAGAAAGTGGGAAATTGTTAAATAAAGCATTTGCAAATAATTTAATAGCTAATGCACAAACAGCTAAGGTTAGTTTAAGTAAGTTGGAAAATATTTTAAGTAAGTTGTTCGGGAACAATGGGGAAGCGCTAACCGGCGACTTAAAAAAACTTATCAATCAATTGGTTTCGCAGTTAAATAATGAGGGTGAAGTTGTGTTATCGGTCGAGCAAAACGGCGAAAAGGTTGCCGTTGATGTGAGTAAAATTAATTTGCCTGAAAATGAATTATCGAATAAAACAGTTAAAAACCAGAAGTCGAATAATTATGAAATAAAAATTGTTGCAATTCCTCAAACATTTAATCTATCAAATTTAACTCAAAAGATAAGTGACACAACAAATGAAAAAGTGAATGTTTCGGAAATAAATAAAGTTAGTATTCCTATCTCGGGGGAAAAAGGGAAACGTACAATTGCTGTTTACTCAATAGTTCCGAAATTAATTAAAAAATCCGTGACTACTGAATCAAGTGAGGATATTATTAAAACTGCGGACGTCCCCAATAGCAATAATAGTAAGATAAATGTTAGTAAGTCGGCAAAGGCAAATGAGGGAAATAAAATTGCTGAAAGCCCTCAACATGTTACTATTAAAATTGCAGGAGTAGAATCGACAGAAGAAAAGTTATCCGGTATTGTAAATGAAAAGATACGGAATGATAAAGCTGCTTCAAGTAGTGGGGAAGTTGTACTTAATGAATCTCAATCAGTATTGGAGAAAAGTAATTCGAAAGTTATCGTAAGAATAAAACAGCATAAGGCAGCCAATACAAAAATATCGAGTTCGGCAAAAAAGGAAACTGTGGGAGAAAGTAAAAATCAGACTGGCAAACCAATAGCGGTTAAAACAGAAGAACTATCAATGAAAAGTACAAAAGAAGTTACCGCAAAAGTGGAAACGCAAGGAACGAATGAACCAGCAAAATCGGGTGGAGAAAATACAGTTGAAGAAAATACAAAGACAGCAACAGGCAGTAAAATAGAATCTGCCAAACCGTTAGAAACAGCAACACAAAAGCCGGCAGTAGAAATTAAAAAAGAAGTTACCTCAAAAGTAGAAACGCAAGGAACGAATGAACCGGCAAAATCGGGTGGAGAAAATACAGTTGAAGAAAATACAAAGACAGCAACAGGCAGTAAAATAGAATCTACCAAACCGTTAGAAACAGCGACAGAAAAGCCGGCAGTAGAAATTAAAAAAGAAGTTACCGCAAAAGTGAAAACGCAAGGAACTACTGAGCCGGCAAAATCGAGTGAAAAAAATACAGTTGAACAAAATACAAAAACAACAACGGCGAACGGCAGCAAAATAGAATCTGCCAAACCGTTAGAAACAGCAACACAAAAGTCGGCAGTAGAAATTAAAAAAGAAGTTACCGCAAAAGTGGAAACGCAAGGAACGAATGAACCGGCAAAATCGGGTGGAGAAAATACAGTTGAAGAAAATACAAAGGCAGCAACAGCGACAGCGACAGACAGCAAAATAGAGTCTGCCAAACCGTTAGAAACAGCGACAGAAAAGCCGGCAGTAGAAATTAAAAAAGAAGTTACCGCAAAAGTGGAAACGCAAAAAACAAGCGATACAAAAGTATCTGTGTCAGGGGAAAAAGTTTTACACAAAACAGAGGTTAAAATTGTTCGGCAGGCTGAAAATCTTAAAGAAAAGCCAATTATAAAAACATCTGTGGAAAATATTAATGGGAAGGTTACTAACAGTAATACGGTAATTAATAATAATGCAGCTATTGAATCAGGTGCTTTGAATACAGAGAAAAGTGTTAACTTAAATTTAAAGCAGGAAAGTAAAGATGCAAAAAATACAAAGAGAGCTGGTTCGGTTGACGAAGTTAGTCAAAGTTTAAATAATAAAAATAAAACGGTTCAATCAAAAGCAAAAAATCAAAATGAACATAATTCTAAAAATGAATCAAATTCTCAAAAAGATTTCGCATTTACAAGCAAAAACAGTAAGACAGATAAATTTCAAAATATAAATATTCATAATACCCAAACTTCAAAAATTAAAGAAGGACTACCCCGAGAATTTTCAAGCATTTTAGAACGTCCCGAAAAGATAATTAAAACGACCGAGATTGTTAAAGAGTTTTCTCAATTTATTAAGAAAAAAGAATCCACAAAACTCGTTCTTCAGTTGGACCCTGCAAAATTAGGTAAAGTTAAAATTACACTAGATGTTGTTAAAGATACAATTAAGGCTCACATTGAAGTTGAAAACAATGCGGCAAAACAAGCAGTGCAAACAAATATGCATGAATTATACAGCCAGTTGAATAAAAGTGGAATAAATCTCGGAACAGTTAATATTACGCTTCATGAGGGCGGTAATAAAGAAGCTAAGCAGTTTTCAAATAAACGAAAAAATAATAATTCTCTCAAATCGAAAGAGGATTTTATTGAGGAAGAAGAAAATCAGACAGCAAGAAAATTAGGGTACAATACTTACGAATTTTTAGCATAGGAGAATATCATGATAGATAATATAACAAGTTTGTTAAATCAATCGTCTGCGACAACACCGGTAGCGAGTAAATCAACACTTGGGAAAGATGACTTTTTAAAGTTAATGATTCAGCAATTAAAATATCAGGACCCATTAAATCCAATGGACTCTTCACAGTATTCATCACAATTGGCACAGTTTAGTTCACTTGAACAATTACAGAATATAAATAAAACACTTAACCAAAGCATGAATGCTAATTTTGCTCTAACACAGTCCGTAAACAATACAATGACAGCAGCATTAATTGGAAAAGATGCACGTTTGAGCAGTAACAAAATTACATACAACGGTGAGAGCGGTGGACAAAATTCGGCAAGTATAGGATATAATCTTCCTGTACAAGCATCGGATGTTACTGTTAAAATATACAATTCGGATGGTGTTTTGGTAAAAACTTTAAATAATTTGGGGAAAAATTCCGGAGAGCATAAACTTTCTTGGGATTTTACCGATAATGAAGGTAAGAAAGTAGGAAATGGTAATTATACATTTAAAGTTGAAGCAAAGGACATGAGCGGAAAAGACATTACTATTGATTCATTTAGCTACGGCACAATAGAAGCAGTTAGATTTACTCAAAAAGGTACAATGCTTGTAATCAATGGTGTTGAATATAATTTATCCGACATATCTGAAATTTTAAATTCAAATAATCCGACTTAAACATTTAAAGTAAAGGAGCTTTAAAATGTCAAATATTATTAACGGAGTTCAAGTTCCCTTTGTTCCGATAATAAAGCAAGATGGAATTATTGGGAAAAAGGTTGGTGAAAGCAAAAATAATTTTGAATCTATTTTTGAATCCGAACTTAACAAACTGAAGTTCTCAAATCATGCTTCCAAAAGATTGGAATCAAGAAATATTCAGCTTTCGGAAACTGAATTGGGAAAATTAAATGAAGCGGTTGGCAAAGCGGAAAATAAAGGAGCAAAAGACTCTTTGGTTATGATGAATAATACTGCGTTTATTGTAAATGTTCCTAACAGAACCGTAGTAACTGCAATGCCAATTGGAAATGAAGCGGAAGAAAATGTATTTACAAATATTGATAGCGTAGTATTCGCTCAATAAAAAAAATAAAATAACACAAAGCAACGGGCGGGACCTTCAAGGACGCCCAGATTCGGTGGACCGAATGAAACCGAATCAAAGCTATTTAATAACAAAACCTTAGGAGGTTGTAATGTCACTACTTAATTCTCTATTCTCCGGTGTATCCGGATTACGTAATCATCAATCAATGATGGATGTTGTTGGCAACAACATCGCAAATGTAAACACAATTGGCTACAAAGGTTCGCGTGTAACATTCAGCGATACTTTTAACCAGTTTATTCGTTTCGGTTCAAATCCCACATCAACCAGCGGCGGGACAAATACATTTCAAGTTGGTTTGGGAATGAAATTAAATTCCGTTGACCGTAATTGGAACCAGGGAACATTTCAAAGAACCGGAATTACAACAGATCTCGCGCTTCAAGGGAAAGGATTATTTGTCCTTAAAAATAATGGTGAAACTTTTTATTCAAGGGCAGGTGCGTTTGTTTTTGATGCAAACGGGGACCTTG
>Ga0114934_10002516_pt1 | contig 11712 bp, 6 predicted proteins | sample 4SBtaG_2_FD_99695 | JGI IMG/M metagenome (GOLD analysis project Ga0114934, IMG submission 99695) | Deep subsurface microbial communities from Kolumbo volcano to uncover new lineages of life (NeLLi) - 4SBTROV10_white metaG | ecosystem: Environmental > Aquatic > Marine > Volcanic ...
AACTTCTTTTATAATACTGAAACATAAATTAAGAGATTTCTTATAATTATAAGTATTGTAAGTGATAAAACCTGTTTTTATTTCTATTGGTATTGAGTTTAAATCATCTTTATTATAATCTCTTGATATTCTTTTAATTTTGTTTTCCGATATTATAAAGTCATTCCCTGTAATTTTATTATTTAATGCGCTTTTTATAACACTACTAAAATTTGAAAATATTCTTTCATCTATATCAAATACTCCTGTATAATTCTCACCAGATATATTTATAAATACAAAGCGTTTATTCTCAGTATTCATATATCCTATTACAGATACATCTATATTATCATAACTAAAATACTTTTTAATATATGGACTATATATCTTCTGTATATTTGTATCTTCTGTTATATAAAAGTTTCTATCATTTGCTAAGAATAAAATAGTGTTTTCAAAGACTTCTACAGCTTCTTTACTTATTATTCCTTGCTTTATTACTCCTTTTCTTTGAAATAACAACGATGTATTAGAACTGGGGACAAATGTCCAAACCTCTATGTCTTCATTTGAACAAATAAACAAAGAACTCCAATTATTCTTCATCTTTATTATATTAGATGGAGATTGGTCTGCAGATGCATAATTATTAGATTCATCAAAATGTAATATCTCATTTACAAAGCTCCAGAAGAAATAATCGGAATTTGCTTGAGAAAATACTAAGCAATTATTAATGTAAGCTATTGAACCTATTGCCGGTATCTTTTTTTCTCTATATGTCCTTGTATTTATATCATAAAAGTATTTTAGCATTCCTGCTCCATGCTGATACTTATAATAAAATAACTTTCCACCAAAGTTAATTATTAAGAACGGTGCTTCTATTTCATCCATATTGTTAGGCTCTATTTTGTGATTGTATGTTTCCAAAATTTCTATATTTGTTGGCTCTAAATTCTCAAGCGGCAATATATATTTTCCTTCATTTGGCTCAACAATATATATAGTAGAACTATCTTTACTACCTTCTAAAAATATTAAATGATTTTTAACTTTACCTTCACTATTTGCATAAGAAGACTCAGAAATATTAATAACATTTTTGTAATATTCCTTTTCACTAAAATCTTGTTCAATATTTAATTTATTAAAAGTTGTATCTCCTTCAAGTGCTAAAAACATTCCAGTATCAGTGCAAGCAATAAGACTATTATTTGAATCTTTAAAAAGACTTTGTATTTTATTGCCATTTATCTTCGAATATACTGTTAATGCAATTTCATATTTACCAGCGTAATAACTGCCAAAAAATCCTTGTTCAATAATAGGGCCATGCTTAGTGCTTACTATTTGCCCGCCTGTATTGCCAAAATATATTTTTTTTTCATCCTTATCTATTAAATAGCAATGAAATGTTCCACTTACACCATTTGCAAAGAAATCATCATATATCTTATAAGAATGTAATGTAGGTTTATCGTTTCCACTAGTAAATATTTTTAATTTTATGAGTCTCCCAGAATTAAGATTTACAAATATATCATGCCAATAAGCATTAGGATCATCAGGAGCACATATAAACTTATATGGGGCTTCTGTATCAGGAATAGAGATAGAACCTAATGGCACTTCAAACTCTGCATAATATTTTTTATTAATATATAATTTATATATTCCAACAATATCAGGAGTGTATGGAGTATTATATCTTAAAAAAACAAGGTCTATACTTTTAGCTACTATATCCCACACAACTGATATGCCAGTTGATAATGCATAAACTAAAGTAAAAGTTTTTGATACTTTATCAAAGTAATAAAGATTATTCTTATTAGTAACAATCATTATCTTGTTATTATCTGATTCTACTTTTGCCATAGACCATATTATATTAGCTCCATCAGGTACATCATAACTTTCTCTTAATATTGATTCATTAGTTACAAATATTATTACTAATTTTGCCGTCTTACCAACAGACGATTTATAATTATATGAAAAATATTTTTCTGAATTATTTAAAGACCCAAAATTGCTTATATAAGAATCTATTATTTTAGAAGTGCCATAAGATAATTTGCCTAAATTAGTATAATTTGTTTGATATGGCTCAGAAGAAAAATCGCTACTTCTAAAATTATATCCAAATATATTAGAACTTGTATAAAATATCTTCGCTTTTGGTTCTTCATTATAAAATAACTTGGCTATACTTGGAATCCCTACTGCCCCATTTGCTACTTGGTATTTAAAATTTTTTATATCTGTAACAAATCCTGTATCTTTTGAAATTTTTTCGCTATTAAGATAATGAAACGCAATATAAGGCATAACAGCAAACCCACTGGCCCACTGGCCAAATGATAAAAAATAAACATTACCATCATATTCATTTTTTTTAAATTTTCTTCTCAATATAATCTGTGTCGCTTCTCTTATACCTTTAGTATAGATAAGCCCTGGCATTATATCATTTTCAAAAAAATCATAAGTTTCATATCTTTTATCATAATTATAAAGCATTTCTGCTTCGTCACCACCACCAATTAAATTATAATCAGAAACATTAACAGGAGCAGTTACTGCATCTTTTGCTGTAAAAACAAGATATGGGAATGTACCATCATAAGTATAAAGTTTATACGAAAAATCTGCTATATATAATTTTGAATCTTCTCTTGAATAATTTATATCAACTATATTATTTGAATGTTTATAATACTGCTGAATATTTTCAGTTTCTATATCTAATTTATAAACTGTTTTATCGTCTCCTACACTTGCAATATAAATATATCTATCTGTTTCTCCTGCACATAATACAATACTTGAAGAAAAATCATGAATATTAGTTACTATTCCATCAGATAACTTTATTTTGCTTAAATAAAAATTTTCAGGATCAGTAAAATATCTATAAAAATATAAATATGGAGTACCGCTTTTTTCTAATATTTCAATATATGAAAAATCATTAGTTGAATTTTCTATGCGTATGTTTGTATTTATAGGATTGTATGACCCATTTTTGTCTATAGAGAAAAAAATTCCATTATAATCAATATTGCCTAAAGTATCACCATCATAGCAAATGCCATATGCTACTCCACCATACGCTTGCATAAGTATAGTCCTTTTTGAAAAATCTAAACTATGTATTTCAACATATTCATTAGTAGATAAATTATATTTATAGAAATAAATTTTAGAATTACCTGCCAATGCATATATAATTGTATCACTATCTACAAACGCAAAATCACAAGAAAATGTACTATCAGAGCCAAATTTTTTATTTATAAACCATTCTTGTTCTATTTTTACAATATATGTCTTATATTCACAAGAAGATTCTTTTTCTCCAGAAACAACTAATAATTTATTTTCATTTAAACAAAACATATGTTCTGGTGCAGAAATACCACGTATATAATCATATGGCCTTCGCTTGTATAAACTTGCTATATATTTTTTCCCTGAACCAGATATTCTTATAATATTATATTTGTCATCAATTGCATATAAAAAATTTGCACCATTATTAGTAATTAATTTAGCTGATACTAATGGACTGAAAAATTTATATCCTATTACATCATAAACTTCTCCTTCAAAAGTAGAGGTAGGAAATCCAGAAACAATTTTTATTGTTTTAGAACCGTCTGTAGTAAAAACAGTTTCTTTACTATCCTTGCACCATCCCATAGAAATAACATTGCCAGAAAGGTCTGTAGTTGTTATTTTTGTTATTTCCCCATTATTATCACTATTTTTATAATATATAGCGCCATACGTTCCTACAAAAACAAAACCAAATTGTATATTTATAGCCATTGATGTTATTGGATTTGTAAAACTATAAACTAAATTTATAGATGTTCCTCCATCATAACTTAAAAGCTTTTCTCCAATAGAATAATATATTAAATTATCACGTGAAGAATATTCCATAAAAGATACTTTCCCAGCAGTATTTGCTATCACTGCCCCTGAAGCATCTTTCCCAGCTATTCCTATATCGACTGGTTCTGAAATTTGAGTTATATTATTTTCTGAATCTACTGCATATGAAGACCTTAAGATATGGTTTTCATGCGTTACAGATGATATATTACCTGAATTATCATAATTAGTTATTTCAAATAATATCCCAGAAACCATTATATTTAAAGTAGGAACAAATACAAGAGAATCTAAAGATACATTAGTAATAACAGATTCATTAAATCTAGTTTTTCCAATATTGCTAACTTTATTGCCATAAAAATCTTTAATTGAAAATAACTTTGTTAATGAATAACTATTTTCTCCTACATCTTCAAACATATAAACATTGCCATAATCTGTTATAATTACATTCTTATTTATTCCTTTCCAATAAAACAACTTAACAGGTATTTCTCCTTCGACTTCGAAATTGAAATCTATTGAACTTGTTCCGGGTCTTGTAGTAATATTCCCAGCTGAATTAATTATCAAATTCTTGAATTCTGTTAATTGTCCGTCAGAATAATTCGCCTCATCTTCATTCATGTTTAAATTTCCCAATGGAAACGGTACTACTTTGCCCATGTGTTCTCCTTATATTTTATGAAAAAAGTTTTGTTTTTCTTCTGTTAGAATTAACTAATGTACTGTCAATACTCATATCCTTAGGCCTGAAATTATTTTGCTTTATTTCAAGCAGTGTAGCGTCTGCTATTTCAATTATTAATTTCGGAATAGGCACTCCATAAAGGAAAGATAATTCTATGGCTAAAGAATATTTCAATAGTTTGTTATATCCAAAATTCAATTTTAAATCATCAGTTAATCCATATTCTACTCTTGAAGTATCTGCTTCTGATACAAATGGATATTTTGAAATTATATGCAATATATAACCTTCAGGAGGTATTCTATCAAATTCTATTATTACAGAATTATCTTCACCTTTAGTTACAACCGCTTGTGAAGGTATCCCTTCTATATCTTGCTTTTTAGGCACTAATAATTCTTGTGATACTATATTTACTATATTTTTATCACTTGAAGAGCCTAAAAAATATATCATTTCTACTTCAGAAGGTGGAGTTTTTGCATAATCACCATCAGGCGTACCTATTTTTATTTTCCTTTTCCATGCTCTTGTATTATTGGTAGGATTATAATTAGGATCAAACGGACTTACCATAGATGGAGCGAGATATTCACTATCAACAGATTGCGCACATAATAGATTTTGATTGTTAAAATGAGAAATCATATCATTGAATATTTCTAATCCATCGTTATATTCATCTGTAGAAATATCTTCTCCAGTAGTAACTATACCCAACAATTTATGAGCATTTAATATTATTTTGCTTACAAGCATAATTACCTCTTATTTTTTTACTATTTTACCTTTGTCTCTTTTATGAGTTTTTTCATATTCTTCAATGAATTTTAAACATCTTTTATATTCATTTGCCTTTTCTACTTCACTTCTATTTGCTTCATAGTTTTCTTTATACACTTCAAGCCTTTTCTTGGCGTCTTCAAGTTCTCCCCATTCGTCATTACTCTTATATCCGCCTTCACTTTTTGATCCAATTTCAACATGTACTACATCAATTTTCAATGTCTTGTCATTAGCTCTGTAATAAGCTCTATATCCTTTATTTTTTTTCTCTTCTTTTTTTGTTTTATCTGCTTTTGCTTTTGTGTTTTTTGCCATTTTATTTCCTCCTTGCTTATAAAAGTAGTGGGATAGTATTACCTACCATCCCACCTACAAAAAATAAAATAATATTACTGAATTAATTTGAATAAATTTTATGGATCAATTCAGGATATACAGACTTAACACCCCAAATTACATCAACACGAGTTATTTCACTGTGTTCATTTACATCATAAGCACCAGTAATAAGTACTGAAAGCCCACTGTCAGGATCAGTTGCTCTTGCTTTTATAGTTGCAGATTCAGGAATCTCAATCTGTGGAACAACAAGTGCTACTGCATCTCTGTGGAATGCAAGATTAGTTCTATATGCTGTTGAAGCATTACCAATAACAGTAATAGAAGCATTGTCGGAAGGAGCTTTACTTACATTCTTGTATGCAGCTGTGCTAATATTGTTACCTTCACCATCTACAGTTGTAAGCGTACCATCATTAATAGATGGAGTTATATGTATAGTTGCATTTCCGGAAGCGTCTGAGTTAACATCAGCAGTTACTGTGAAAGCCTGAAGTCTTCCTGTGCTTGTATAGTTTTGAGGATTGATCTCAAATACTCCGTCAATTGTAAATGTATCACCTTTCTTGAGAAGTCCATTCACAGAAGCAGTCCAACCATCTGTAATAAGTGTATCTCCAGTCTGATTAGCGCCATTTACTAATGGAGTTCCTGCATAAGCGCCTACTGTATGTGCTGTGAGGTTTTGAGATTTGAAAGTAGAGAAGTTAGAAATCTCTCCTTTGTATCCTTTTACCATAGCAGTCTTTACTAAGTCAGCATTGTAAAGACCTGTAATATCCTTCTGAAGGTTTGCACTGTCAAGTGTATTAAGAAGAAGTCTTCTCATACCATCATTAGGAACGGCTACATCATCCATATATGCCTCGGCATATATTACATCATTAATTCCCATGGCAGTGCCAGGGGTTCCTGAATTATAAAAAGCACTGTCTCTGATACAGTCGATTATACTTTTATCAACAACATTTGCAAGCTGCACAATACCAGATTTCAAATATCTATCACTAAACTGTTCGAGTGATAGAGTTTTGTCTCTAACATCGATTTCCATTCCAAAATGTTCCTGTTTATCAATTTTGATAGTAGTTGTTTTATCAACTAATGGTTGCTTTACAAGCACTCTACCGCTTGCTGTCCTTGTCCTAAAAGGAAGTTTTACTGAAATCTGATCGCCAACTTTCGCGAATTCCTTTGTATATCCTCTGTTAACAAGTCTTGCTGCGACAAGATTGTTTTTCAAAAGTCTTAATGACTCTTTTGCTATAATATCAGGTGTAATTAATACATTATTTCTACTACTTGTGCTCATATTCTTTTCCTCCTATATAATTTTATTTAAAAGAAACTTGGTTTATTTTTTTCTTCGGCATTCCTGATTTTTTCATATTCAGAAAAGCTCATATCTTGATAAGAAGAAGGCGTTGTTTCTCCACCAGCTCCTACAGGATTTATAGGTTTCGTCGCCTTAGTTATCTTCTTAACATTTCCGGAGGGTTTTAGTCTGCCTGAGGCAATCTTTTCACTTATTTTTCCTATTTCTGTGTATTGCCTTTTAGGTGGTAAACTTGCTATTCGCTTAGCCTCTGCTTTGTTTTTTCCTAAATAATATGCTGTATCCACTGAATTTTCTACTTCGCTTATAGCAATTGACATATCCCTTGTTATAGAAACACTTTTATCAAAAACCACTTCTTGAAAATCATCATACTTATCAGCTTCATCTTCGATTTTCATAGTAATAATATCAATAGACTTCTGAAACTCAAAATCTTCTTCTTCTTTTGTACGATTCTTTTCAAATTCAATCTTCAATTCTGTTTCTTTTTCATTTTTTGTGTCCTCTTTTGCATTATCAAACTTGGATAATGCTTCCAAATAATCGTCATAATCCTCAAAATCTTCTTCGTTCGGTGCAGTTGCTTGCTCTGATTTGTCTTCTTTTTCAGAAGTTTCTTCGCTTTTTGCATTTTTTTGCTTGGATTCAAGTTCTTTTATCTTAGCTTTTAAAGCATATTTTTCAGATACAAGTTTTCTTATTCGTTTTTCTGCCCTCGATAAAGGTTTTTCTGACTTTTTACCAGAATTTTCACTTTCATTTTGAGAATTACCAGATTCATTTGTTTTATCTTCAACATTTTCATCATTTCGTACACTTTCTTCACTAGATTTTTCGTTATTTTCAGTTTCCTGAAAATCGTCTGTAGTACTTACTACAAAATTATCTTCTTGTGAAGTAAGCTCGTTTGTGTCATTTGAAGATTTTTTTACCTCATCAGACATTTTGCCCCTCCTGTTTATTTTTATCGCTTTCTTTAAGCGTTGTTTTCTTTGTGGCTTCAGCTTTTTGTTCTGTATCATTCATAATTTCAACTAATGCCTCGGCCACAATATTCTTTATGCGATTCTCCATTTCAGATGATAAGTTCTTATTTTTCTCCATCTCACTTAAAATTTTTGTCTTTTCAAGCTCAACTTTCATTTGATCAGCCTTTGCTTTTAACATATTAGCTTCAGCAGTTAATTTTTGTGCATTGCTTGCTTCTAATTGTGCTTGCGCTGCAATCTGCTCAGGAGATGGAGGATCAGGTGGTATTTTTGCCTTCTCTTTTTCTATTTCTTCTATTTCCTCAACACTTAACATCTCTTTAGGCAAAGTTTTCCTTAATCTCTTTGCAAGCAAATCACTGTCAGGAAAATCTAAATTCCTTACCACTATATCAGGCGCTATTTGCATTATTTGAGGCGCATATTGGATAAGCTCAAGCATGCTTTCTGCAGTTTCCTGCCTCTTAGTCAAATAATTGGCACCTGTATCAATAATAACATCAAATTTACCAGCTGACAAATCATTTACCAAAAAAGTCTTTCCAGTCTCTTTATCTCTTATCAATTTGTTTATTTCAATAAAATCTTTTTCTCTGTTCTGAAATTCTATTCTTATTACTCTTGTAGAGTCATAAACTTTCGGAATACATTCAATTAATATTTTTCCTATTGCAGATATAGCTAAATCGAAGTTATCAAGGAATACAAATGTTCCAGTATCACTTTGCCTTTGCCTTGCAGTTATAGCACGGCCGCTTGTTTCATTGCTCCTTGCTCCAAGACTTGCGTCATATATTCCTACAGATGATTTTATCTCATCAATCATGTTTATAGCAAATTGTATCTCTGCAGATGGCATACTCGGAGGTGGCATTCTGCTCGGCTTATCACCATTAGGTAAAGACCTGTATGGCAAGAAAGATATATTTTTCTTATTAGCGTTTTCCCACATTTCTTCGTATCCTTCTATTGATCTTGCGTCTCCTATAAATGGAGCTTTAGGTGCAAGAGACATTCTTTCTGTAGCTGCGGAAAGCCAATAATTATGCATTATTTGAGCGTCTTTTGCGTCATGTACTAATCCATAAAATCTTCTCTCATTGTTTTTACTTATTTCTCTCCCAAGAACAGGAACAACAGGAATAGTACTTCCTATCCAATCTCCTTCTTCAAGTATGCTGAAGGCTGTCATCTTATACCATTTAACTTTATATGTTTTAACTTTCCTTGTATTTACTACTGTTATACCCATCTCTTCTAATTCATCTTTAACATTTTTCATGTCCTCATCATCATAAACTTCACCATTACTCATTAAATGCAATGTTTTTATATATGCTATTTTTGTAAAATATTCAGTTACTCTTATAACATCATCATGAAACCACCACATATTAGATTGCTGATATTCTGAATTATCTAAATCACCTACCATCGCATTTGGATATCGCTTTTCAAATTCTTTCTTTGTCATGGTTTCTGAAATAAAACACCATTTTGCATCACTGAAGTCAGGCTCCTGAGCAGTCGGATCAATTATAACACTCCATCTGTCTCTTACAGATTTTATTTTTAACTCAAGATCAAAGCCAGTATCATCACTATATTCAGTTATTACTCTTAACCATCCAAAACCACTCTCTACAGCGTGCTGAAATGCTGCTTTATAATGAGCATTAGCGTTTGAATTCCTTTCTATACTCATTATTAAGCCTTGATATACTTCTGCCAACGAATATTCCTTATCTCCATTTTGGTTAGGAATATTTTTCATTTCGGCCGTATTTTCTCCACCCCTTACAAGTATTGCATGTGAATTTTGTCTCTGATCTCCAACAACCCTCGATACAAATTGCTGTAATTTATTTAGTGTAAGCGTAGGACGGCTCTCTGCTCTTCTTATAGCAAGTGATTCTGCGTCCCACTGATTGCCTTCTATGAACTCAACACTATCTTTAGCATTGTCGAAATTATGCTTCCAAGCCATTAAGCCCATCTGCGCTCTTTCTCTCGCTTGCTTCAATACATCTAATTTGTCATTTGTATCTATTAAATCGACAAATTCATCCTGTGTTGCTTGATATTTCTTCATATTTTATGCTCCTAACCAATTTAAGACTCTACCGCCTGTATATAGCCTTTTTATATTTCTTGGCCTCTCATGCTCGTATGATAATGCGAACATTCTAAACGAATCAGCAGCGTGAGAAGTCCAATCATGCCTCGGTTTGTCTTTAAATGTAAGCCGTTTTTCGTCATATTCTCGCTTATAATTCTTCAAAGCCATTATACCTTTTTCACACCTTTCTTTATCAAAAAAACATCTTGGTAATATATTTCTAACCGCTTCTATACCCTCCGATACAGATATATTAGGCGCTACTTCAAAATTTATTCCCATTCTTTGCGCTGTCTCCAACCTGCTCTTACCATTTGTTAATTCTCTTACCGCTATATCGTGTGGTGCATAATGCCCTCTATATATAACTTTATACTTTTCTTGGAAATCAAGCAAGTATTTTATGTAATGTGATAATCCTTGTCCACTATTTTCATAAAAATCTATAACTCTAATTTCATTGCCTAATACTTGGAATATCCATATTGCTGTACTATCACTTATCCCTAAATCCCATGAAGTATATGTACTTAAGGCTTGCTCAGGCATTATTTTAGTTATTTGCCCGTTTTCTGTTATCTCATTTATTATATTCTCATAATAAGAGCCTTCTATCTCAAAATCTTCCCAACTACCTTCTAACCACTGCTTCTTTAAGTTTCCCTTTAATCCCTCTAAGTATTTTATATAATCGGGATCAGTTTTTTGTAAATATGGATTATCTTTTATTGTGGATGGTATATATATCCTCGTTTTTCCACCTTCTGCTGTGAATTTCTTCCCACTCTCATGTTCATCTATCCTAAATCTCTTCTTTATCCAATAATGGCCAGGGCCATCAGGATTTGTAGTTAAAAAAGCCTGTGGCCTTATCTTCGTAGTACTACTTCTGTTACTCCCTAACAACATCATGTAACTTTCCTCTAATGGTATGTGTGTAGCCTCTTCTATCAGTATCTTCTGTAATTCCCATCCCTGATACTTTGTATATGCGTCCTTGTCTTTTAAATGTCCTGTATATATTATACCCCCATTTGGAAAAGTTATCTTAGAGGGTTGCCCACTTATCTTACATCCTAATGGTATATACTTCCTTTTTGCTCTGTCTAACCAGTCTTCTAAGTCCGTAGCGTTTCTTCTTACTACTAATGCCCTATATGAAGGATATTCACTATCATAGAGTAACCATTGTAAACCTGCGTCTGTCTTCCCTCCTCCCCTTGCTCCTCCAAACAATATCTCTGAAGCTGTACTCTTTAATGCTAACTCTTGTACTTTTGTAGGTTTCCACACTAATTCTGACATTCTTTATACCTCTTACCAAAATTTTTTTTTGCCTTTTTTATGCACCTTTTAGTTACTTTTTATATTATGTTACTTGATTTTTTCGTTGTTTTTACGTATCCTCTTATAGCTTAATTTACAAAATCGTTTTTACTTAATTTCATAGCTTATTTAACTTCTTCCGATTAACTTTTTTACCACTTACCATGTACCGGTGACCAAAACCAAATTTCGGCATATTTTTTGGAGGGGCATATTTCAATAAAATCACCCA
>Ga0114934_10002517_pt1 | contig 11710 bp, 14 predicted proteins | sample 4SBtaG_2_FD_99695 | JGI IMG/M metagenome (GOLD analysis project Ga0114934, IMG submission 99695) | Deep subsurface microbial communities from Kolumbo volcano to uncover new lineages of life (NeLLi) - 4SBTROV10_white metaG | ecosystem: Environmental > Aquatic > Marine > Volcanic ...
CCCCGGCGAGCTTTAAGGCGAAGTAGACCTGGACACTTACGCTCAGGTCCCCCGGCCCTCTGTAGTAGGCCGGCCAGGAGCCGTCCAGGCTCTGTTGGCTTTTTACAAACTTTATTATTCTCTCTCTCCTCTCCTCATCTAGCTTCTTTCCCATGAAATACATCACGGGGATATATCCGGCGGCAACCGAGGCATCCGCCTCAAGCTCGCCCCACCAGTAGCCTTCTGGCTTTTGCAAGCCGAGCAGGTATTCTTGAGCCTTTTCGATGGCCCGTTCAATCTCCAGGCCCAGAGCCGCTTTTGAAACCGCTGTCGCCATCCTCCCTCCTCATCCGAAGTGCTCGACCAACCGGCTCAATGCCGAGGCCAGGGCCACGCCAGCCCTCTGGGCAGCCTGCGCGAGCCAGAGCAGCTCCGGCAGACCCTTCGGGCTCTTCAGCAACGAGGCCCAAGCGCTCAAAGTTGGCCCGCCCGTCGCGCGCACCTTATTTATAAATTGCGGAAGCGCGCGGTCTACTGGGTCCAAAATTGCCTTGAGGCAGAGCAGTGGGAGACCCGCCTCCTGGGCAAGAGCCGCCGTCCACCAGGCCTCCATCTCGACTGCCAGCGCGGGAAAATCTCTCCCCAAACGATTTTTCTCTGCGGAAGATGCAGGCCGCGCGACGGTGAGCAGCCGGCCACGATGGATATCGGGGCCCAAGGCCTCCACTGCCTCAGAATAGAGCCGCTGATTGACCTGGATCTCCCCAGCCCCCGACCGGAGGAAGCCCTCGGCCAGGACGAGCTCGCCGCTCTGTAGCTCCGATTTAAGCCCTCCGGCGAAGCCTGTCAGGATGAGCATCCGTGGCTTCTCCCTCTCTAGAAGCGCCTGCAAGTTAGCCTTTACTCCCTCTTGCCCCATGCCCATCGCCAGATAGATCGCTCCATCTCCGATCTTCCTCCGCGCCGGTCGCAGCTCGCGCTTCAGCGCGGCGACGAGGGCCACCGGTCCATCAGTCCTGCCTCTGTGCTCCACTTCCCACTGGCGCATCGCTCGGATGGCCATCCCCCTTCGGCCTCTTAATCCCTCGCATCATCGCCATCAGTTCCCGCGGATGGCGGAAGGCCTGGAAGACCGAGGCGGGCTCGAAGCCAGAGTGCATCATGCAGTTCGCGCAGCGGGGGTCCTTCCTCGGCCCAAACCGCGCCCACAGCTCGTCCTCAAACAGTTCCTCGATCGACTGGACATGCTCGTCGGCCAGGATGTAGCAGGGCTTGCGCCAGCCCAAGGGGGTGTAGGTCGGCGTCCCCCAGGCGCTGCATCCATACTCTCGCTCGCCGCGCAAAAATTCTAAGTAGAGCGGATTATTGTAAAACCGGAATTTTTTCAAGGGATCGATGATCTGGCGGAAGACGCGGATCGACTCCTGCCGCTCCAGGAAACGATCATGCTCCGAGGCCATCTCGTAGGCGTAGCCCGGCGAGACCATCAGCCCCTCGACGCCCCTGTCAGTCAGGAGATGGAAGAGCCGGTGCAGGTCCTCCACATCGCTCCCCTTGTAGATTGTCGTGTTGGTTGTCACGCGAAAGCCGGCCCTGAGAGCCGCCTCCAACGCGCTGAAAGCGATCTTGAAGACGCCCGACCGCCCGACGGAGCGGTCGTGGTTCTCCTCCAGCCCATCTAAATGGACGACGAACGCCAGGTATTTCGAGGGCTTGAATTTTTTTAAAGATTGCTTCAGCAACAATCCGTTGGTGCAGAGGTAGACGAAGTATTTTCTTTTTACCAGTTCAGCAACGATCTGATCGATCTGTTTGTGGAGCAGCGGCTCGCCGCCGGCGATCGAGACGACCGGCGCGCCTGACTCCTCCACGGCACCGACCGACTCCTCGACCGAGAGTCGCTCGTCCCATATATTCTTGTATTCCCGGATCCGCCCGCAGCCCGGACAGGAGAGGTTGCAGGCCTCCAGTGGCTCGAGGATCGTCACCAGCGGAAACCGCTTCCGCCTCTGAGCGAGGTTCTTTGTGATGTAGGCCCCCAGCCTCAAGTTCAATTCCATCGGTCTTCCCTTAGCCATCATCGCTCCTTTCTCCTAGATAGATGCACGAGTTCCAAGGCCTATCTAACGCTCTCGCCTCAATAAGAATTGGACCAACTCCTCCAGCCCCTCCCAGGCCCATTGGGGAAGCTCCGCCCCCTCCAGCTCCGCCAGTGCTTGGTTACAATACTCCCCAGCTAGTGCCTCAGCCTCCTCCCGTGCTCCCACTCGCTCGAGGATCTCCAGGACCTGGGAGAGATCGGCCTCAGCGGGAGGCCGGCGGTAGATCGCACGGAGCTTATTTCCATGCTCCCCGTTCAGGGCATAGACGATGGGGAGGGACTTCTTGCGGCGGAGGATGTCGCTCGCCGTCGATTTCCCGGTCTGGATCTGGTCCCCCCAGATGCCGAGCAGGTCGTCCCTAATCTGAAAGCAGCACCCCAGCTTTCGGCCACAGCTTTCGCATGACCTGACGATCTGCCCATCGGTGCCCGCGAGGAGCGCCCCGATCTCCAGCGCTGCGCCGAGCAGCGCCCCCGTCTTGCGCTCGATCATCCCTAAGTAGTCCTGAACTGTAATATCAAGCCGGTCCTCGAAGCTCAGGTCGAGGTATTGACCCTCGATCATCTCCAAAACGGCCCGATTGAGGACCTGAGAGGCCTGCAGGACCGTCTCCGGTGGGAAGCCCTCCTGCAGGCCGATTAAGGCTAGGGCACTCAATTCGCGGAGCGCGTCCCCGACGTTGATCGCCTGGGCCTCGCCTGCAACCTGCCAGACGGTTGGGCGGCCGTGGCGCTCCTCATCGCGATCTTGGATGTCGTCGTGGACCAGGGAGAAGTTGTGGGCCAGCTCGACCGCAATCGCTGCCCTTAAAGCCCCTTCCGGCTCCCCGCCGAGGGCCTCGTGCGCGAGGAGCAGCAGCGATGGGCGGAGAGCCTTTCCCCCGTAGCCCTGGGGCTGGCCCTCAAAGCCCAGATGATAGCGAACCATCCGATAGAGCGGCAGCTCAAAATCGGCCACGAACTCCCTCAAACCTCGCTCGATCTTCCCACGGTAACGACCGAGGATCCAAGGCCCTGCTAAAGTTTGGTTCCCCATCCTCTCTCTGCACTCCCAGCTCGGTATAGATGATCTTATAATCATATCCCGGCTGGGGCAGCCTGGGGATCGGGTATCGGGGTGAATTTAGTCTGGGAGAGCGTTGAACTTTAGAGACCTACCCCATCGATCTCCGCCCCGCACTTGGGACAGCGGCCCTCCTCGATGTTGTAACGCGCAATGCCAAAGCCCCAGCGCTCGATCAACAGCTCGCCGCAGCTGGGGCAATAGGTATTCTCCCCGCCTTCGCCGGGGACGTTTCCCTCGTAGACGTATCTTAAGCCCTCTTCCAGGCCGATCTCCCGCGCGCGGCGCAGCGTCGCCACCGGCGTCGGTGGGAGATCGCGCATCTTATAATGGGGCCAGAAGCGCGTAACATGCCAGGGGATCGCCGGATCGACTGACTTGATGAATCGGGCGATATCTCTTAACTCCTCTTCCGAATCGTTGATCGTGGGCATGACCAGCGTCGTCACCTCGACCCAGACCCCCAGCTCATGCATCAGCCTCACCGTCTCCAAGACCGGCGGGAGCGTCGCGCCGAGGTATTTCCGGTAGGTCCTATCCTGAAAGGCCTTGATGTCGATGTTGATCGCATCCAGGTAAGGGGCAAGTATCTCCGTCGCCTCCGGGGTCAGATAGCCATTGCTGACGAAGATATTTTTAATTCCGGCATCGTGGGCCAGCCTCGCCGTATCATAGGCGAACTCGAAGAAGACCGTCGGCTCGATGTAGGTATAGGCGATCGAGCGACAGCGGTGGCGCTGGGCGTCGGCGACGATCTCTTCAGGCGTAAAGAGCTTGCCGATGATCTCCCCCCCATGATTCCGCGGATATTGGGAGATCTCCCAGTTCTGGCAGTGGCGGCAGTGGAAGTTGCAACCGACGGTGGCGATGGAATAGGAAGCAGTCCCGGGATGGAAGTGGAAGAGCGGTTTCTTTTCAATCGGATCGACCGCCCGGGAGATGAGCTTTCCATAGACCAGCGTGTAGAGCGTCCCATCGCGGTTCTCGCGGACCCCGCAGATCCCGCGCTTCCCCGGGAAGATCAGGCAGCGGTGGGCACAGAGGTTGCAGCGGACCTTATCGTCGGGGAGCCTCTCGTAGAGCAGCGCCTCCTTCGCCGTCTCGACCCGCATCGCGATCACCGACTCCATCTTATTCCCTTGAGGCTGGAGGTGCAACCTCCAGCCGGACGCGAATGAGGCAGGAGTCGGCGCCGTCGCGCATTGTTTTAATAATCTTCTGCTCGGCCTTGATCCCCAGGGCCTCGAACCAACCCTGCCGCACGGCGAGGCAGGCGCACCGATAATCTTTTAAGAGGCCGGTCCGCTGGAGGCCGTTGACCGCGTAGCATTCAGTCACTTTAACCTCCATCGTCCGCCCATCGACGATCCGTCCCTCCCAACGCATCATCGAGGGGGCCCACATCAGCTCCGCCGCTCGGGCGAAGTATCCCGCGACCCGCTCGATCGTCAACGGCCCCTGGGGGCGGCCGCCGCTCGCCAGGCGCATCGCCCGCTTGGCCACGGCCTTGGCCGCCTTATGGTTAAGCTCGTTGGCCGCCTCAACGCCGAACCGCTCCGCCACCCCGTGGAACCAGAGCCCGTCGTGGAGCCACCAGAGCCGCTGGAGGTTCCTTCCTGCCCGGCCGAGCTCTATCCGCTCCATCGCGCCAGTCTCCTCAGTGCCCCCAGCCTCTCCCGCCGCCCGAGCTTTGCCCGCTCCACTGCCCTCTTCAGGATCGAGATCGTCCGGTCGTAGCCCCGTTGATCCACGGGATAGGGGTGGCCATCCTTCCCCCCGTGGGCGAAGCTGTAGCGTGCCGGGTCGCGCCAGTCGATCTTCGCCCCATAGACCAGCTCGGCGAGCAGCGCCAGCGCGCGGACCGTCTGCGGCCCGACGCCCCTCAGGCCCAAGAGCCCTTCAAAATCCTCTGGCTGGCGCTCGTAGGTCTTGATGAAGATCCGCTCCAGACGCTCCGGGTGGATATCCTGCAACAGAAGGTAATGGCGCGGCGGCAGGCTTAGCTCCTGCAATCTTCTAAGTTCTTTAGTCAATCGCTCCGGCCGCGCCCGCGCCAGCTCCGCGCTCGCCTCACGCGCCCCGCCGCTCCCGCGCGAGATGAGGTTGAGCGCCTCGCCCCGCTGCTCAGTGCAGATCGCGGCATGGGGCTCCTCCACAAAGTCCTCTATCTCAAGGCTGAGCCAATGATAGCGGCGGGCGTAGCGGGTCCGCTCATTCATCCCCTGCTGGATGACGGCCCAGCGGCCCGCGCGGTCGAAGATGAACAGGTGATGATAGATCTGGTAGCCATCCTGTAGCGCGGCGCTATCGACCTTGGCGCTCATTCGGCTGGCGTAGATCAGCTTTCCTGGGTCGATTTTCAGCTCCGGCCCCCACTCCACGATCTCCTGCGGCGTCCTTCGGGAGGTTGCGCCCTTCCCTCCGGCGATGAACAGGCCGAGCTCCTTCTCTAGGCCACGAATTCCCTCCTTTAAGGCCGCACCGGTCACCGTCGTCAGGCCGGAGGAGTGCCAGTCGTAGCCCAAGAGCGCTCCTAAAGCCTGGAACCAGAAGGGGTCAGACAGTCTCCTCATGAACTCAACGGTGCCGAACTCGTCAACCATCAAGACGGTTATCTGCCGGGCCAGCTCACGCATCCGCGCAAATAACCAGCGGGGCGCCTTCCCATAATGCAGCGGCAGGTTCGCCGTCCCCGTGCGCATCCCTTTCCAGTTTAGCATGCTTTCTGCCCCGAGCCAAGCCGAGTCGATATAGAGATCGAAGTCAAATTCGCCGAGTTCCCGATGGGCGACGATTGCAGGAGAGAGTATGCTGGCCCCCTCCGCCACTCAGAGCTTAGGAGGGCACGAACTGGGGCTGCCATGGTTTGGATCATTAGAGGAGGTTCTCGCGGGTAGAGGGGAAGAGGGGCTCGCCCAGCTTCCCTAACCCCTCGCGGTCGCGGATATAGATCTTGTGGCCCTTGATCCCGATGAGGCCGTGCTCCTTGAGCCGCGCGAGGGTCCGGATGGCCGTCTCCGTGGAGATCCCGGCCATCTCCGCCAGTTCGGCCCGCGAGAGCTCCAGCCCCAGGTAGAGCCTGTCTCCTTCGGGGACACCGCAGCTCTCCCCAACCGTAAGCAATAGGCGGGCCAGCCGCTCGATGCTCCCCCCATAGGAGACCTCGAGCAGCCGCTGTTGGAAGCCCTTCAGCTCCCGGGAGAGCTTCTCGATCAGCTTGAGGGCCACCTTGGGGTGGCGGTGGAGGAAGCCGAGGCAGGCCCGCCGCTCGATGAAGAAAAGGCTTGCTGGCCCGAGCGTCTTAGCATAGGCGGTATAGACCTCCCGGTCGAACATGGTCTTCTCCCCCAGGATCTCCCCGGGGCTCAAGAGCTTGAGGATCTGGCGCTTCCCCTTGCTCGAGCGCTTGGCCAGCTTCACCCGGCCCTGGCAGATGAAATAGAGCCCGAAGGCTGGCTCCCCCTCCTGGAAGATCACCTCATCCTTGCCATACTCGATCCGCCGGATTAACCCTGCCAGCTCCTCTCGCCCCTCCGCGCTCAGGTCGGCGAAGATCCAGGGGCCCTCTCCCTCACAACCATCCCACCAAGCGGTGGTCATTTGATCATCCCCCCTCTTCTTTCTCGATCATTTTTCATCATAACCCTCCTGGGGAGTGGGCTCAACTTTGGGCCGCCTCTCCCAAGGCCAGCGCCAGGCCCGCCGCTCCCGTTGCCGGGGAGGCTTCTTCACCCCCATATCGGGGATGATCACCCCACCGGAGAGGATCAATTTTAACCCCTCCTCCACGCTGACCTCAGGGTAGATCACCTCCTCCTTGGGGATGAGGAGGAACCAGCCGGAGAGGGGGTTGGGCGCGGTCGGGGCGTAGATGGAGATGAACTCTCCATCGATCGCTTGCCCCAGCCTTCCCGAAGTATCGCTAGTGACAAAGCCCAGGGTGTAGACCCCCTTACGGGGATACTCGAAGAGGACAACGCGCTTGAAGGCGGGGGCATCGGCGCGGAAGATGGCCGCCGTCACCTGCTTGGCCATGGCGTAGGTCGTGCTGACCAACGGCACCCGCTCCAGGAGCCCCTCGAGATAGCGGTGGAGGGCCCGTCCGGCATAATTCCGCGTCACCAGCCCGATGAACCAGACCGAGGCTATCGTGAGGAAGATCCCCACCACCGTGACCCACCAATGGCTCCCCAAGATCTCGATGAGGAGCGGGCCGAAGGTGGCATCGACCAGCCGGACGAAGAGCCGGTAGACCAGCCAGAGGAGATAGAAGGTGGCGGCGACGGGCAGGATGACCAGAAGTCCCCGAACGAAGGCATTGCGCGTTCCCCGAAAGAATGAACTCACCATCTCCCCTTTCACATTGATGATAGCGAAGGCGAGCCTTAAGGTCAACCTCTTGGGGGAAGGACTACCCACACCGTTTGCCGCCGGGCTCCCCCTCCGCGTATAATCGGGACAACCACGGAGGCATTGGCGGATGAGACGGGTCAACTGGACGATTACCGAGCGGCAGCACCGTGCCTTGAAGAGGCTCTCGCAGGAGACGGGGCTCTCCATCTCCGAGCTGGTCCGCCGGGCGATCGATAAATATATCGGGCTGGTAGGAGAAGAGAGCCCCAAGAAGCAGGAGGAGCAGAGGAGAGAGGAGGGATGATGTTCTTCATCGCCGATGAGCAGGCGATCAGGTCGGGCCGCGTCACCGACATCTATTTCGAGCGGACGCGCCAGATCCTCGAGGCCAAGGGGATCGACAAACGGGTGAAGATGGAGGTGGCCCACAAGTATCGCTTCCCCCGAGGGTATGAGTGGGGGATCCTCGTCGGGTCCCACGAGGCAGCCCATCTATTGGAGGGAAGACCTTTTAACCTCTGGGCCCTCCCCGAGGGAACGAAGCTCCTCGCTCACGAGCCGGCCCTGCTCCTCGAGGCGAACTATCGCGAGTTCGCCGTCTACGAGACGGCCTTACTTGGCCTTTTGTGTCAAGCGAGCGGGATCGCCACCAAGGCAGCGCGCTGCACCGTCGCCGCTGCGGGCCGGCCGGTCTACAGCTTCGGCATCCGCCGCCTCCATCCGGCGATCGCCCCGCTGATCGACCGCGCAGCCTACATCGGCGGCTGCACCGGGGTCTCGGGGGTGCTGGGCGCGGAATTGATCGGTGAGGAGCCGGTGGGGACGATCCCCCATGCTTTGATCCTGATCTTGGAGGATTCGACCACGGCCACGCTGATGTTCGACGAGGTGATCCCCAAGGAGGTCAACCGTGTAGCTCTAGTCGATACCTTCGGCGACGAGAAGTTCGAGGCCCTGGAGAACGCCTCGCTGCTCGGCGCGGGGCTCTACGCCGTGCGGCTCGATACCCCCTCCTCGCGGCGCGGGGATATGCTGGAGATCGCCCGCGAGGTCCGCTGGGAGCTCGATACCCATGGCTTCTCCCACGTGAAGATCTTCATCTCCGGGGGGCTCGATGAGGATGTAATACCAAAACTCAATGAGGTCGCCGACGCCTACGGCGTGGGGACGGCCATCGGCAACGCCCCGGTCTTGGATTTCGCGTTGGACATTGTGGAGATCGAGGGGGAGCCCGCGGCGAAGCGCGGGAAGCGGAGCGGGGCGAAGCAGCTCTATATCTGTAAGGAGTGCGGCCACCGCCAGGTCCGGCTCTGGGACGATCCGATCGCGCGCTGCCCGAAGTGTGGGGGGGAGATGGAGCCGAAGTTGGTCCAGTTCCTCAAGGAGGGCGAGCTGGTCCGGGAACTCCCCTCTCCGCAGGAGATCCGCCAATATGTCCTGAGCCAGTTGCCGGATAGATTATAAAGAAGAAGAGGCCCCGCAATCATTCACGGGGCCTCCTCTCAATCATGCTATGACTGGGACTCTGTCATAGTTTCTTTGATGGATTAGCCAGCTGTTCCCCTTCCCCCTTGATGGGGGAAGGCTGGGATGAGGGTGATGATAGTGCTCCCCCTCACCTCAATCCTCTCCCGCCAGGGGAGAGGAGGCTGTTCCTCAAAGCAGATGTAACAGAGCACTAGCTTATTCTGCTTCAAAAGAAGGCACTAAGGGCTCGGGTTCTTCTCTTGGCCGTTCGCCTTGGCCTGGTTCAACCTGGGGATTCTTCTTGGGGACCTTGAGTTCTTGCTGGGCAGAAGGATCAGGGCCTACAAGCCGGTCGATTGAGCCTTATCAATTATGCCTAGGCAAACGCTGTCGATATAAGGTTAGCAAGGTCAGGGGATCAGATGGAAGGGCTTCTTTCCGTGTAAGCGATAAGTGGAAAACCCCCGGCGGTCCAGGGTGAACACCCGATCTGTCCCTAGATCTTCACCCAGGACTACAAGCGTGGCGTCGGCAAAATCCATAGGCAGGTCGCGATATTTCTCCATCAGCGCGTCCACACGGCGCAAGCTCTTCCTGGAGGAGGGGATCAAGGCGAAGGCGCCTCGTAAGAAGAATTCAAGGCATACGTGCTGGTGTTCCCACTTCGGCCCTACCAGATAGAGCGTCTCGGTTAGAACCGCCTCGCTGGTCACGATCGGCCTGGTCCACGCCTCCAGTGCCTTTACGCAGTCGGTATGCCACCGCTCACTGCGATCCACCAGGGCAACGAACGCGCCGCTGTCCAGCAGCAGTTCACCGGCCATGCCGTATGCGCTTAATTAGATACTCGCGGTGGTGCTCCCCCAGATCGGGGAGGCCGCTCTCGATTTGACCCAACAAATCCCGAACACGCTCGATCGGACGGTCCGCAGTTTCAGTTTCTAGGAACTGCTCCAGGGCTGTGCGCATGATCTCCGACCGCTTGCGCTGCAAACGCTTGGCCACCTCGTCAAGCCTCTCAGCCAGATCGGCCGGCATACGCAGAGTCAATTGCCGTTCCATAGTCTACCGCCTCTCGCGATGCATTGTAGCACAATGAAGTGCCTTGGTCAAGAGCCTGCCATCTGCAGGGTCAGATACTGCCTTTTGATGTTACTGGCTCTCATCCAAGTCAGGGCCTCCTCTCCTATCTGGGCCGGTTCGGAATGAATCATTCTAGCACAGGAATGCCTCCGCAGCCCTATTTCGATATCTGGCCCATCTTCAACTTTAGCCCGCGGAATAAGTCCATCCTTGTTATTCCACGGCCCGAGTCCAGCTCTTCCTGCTCTACTCCTACAACCTCTACACCCGTCCGGAACACAAAAAGTGCTTGCAGTGTGCACTCTTATCTTCGAGCTAGACGGGAGGATTTGGACTGGGGAAACGTAATGTGGTAGAATAAATCATTGAGAACGGCGGAGGCTAGAATATTGTGAATCGGAGGAGATGAAGAGATATGTCTGATCAGGTGGATCTTGGAACGCTCCTGGAGCGGGTTGATTCATTGGAAGAGGAGATAGAGTGGCTTAAGCGCGACCTGCTCCGCAGTTTAGCAGCCGAGCCACGGGGAAAGAAGGTGAAATCTCTATTTGGCAGCGTGCGGGGCGGCGATGTGACTGAAGAGATGATCGAAGAGGCGAAGCAGGCGCTATTCCGGCCCCTGGAAGGCTTGTAGATCGTATGGAAGGACCGATGCTCTATGTTCTCGACACCCATGTGCTCATCTGGTATTTCATCGGTAGCAAGCGTCTGCGACGAGAGCTTAAGGAGCGCATCGATGAGGCTCGCCGCCGGGGCGGTCGCCTGTTGGTCCCGACCATCGTGTTATCCGAAGCGCTCGATGTCGCTGAAAAGGGTCGAGTAGAGCTGGACTTTGCCACGATGTATCGATTGATTCAAAGGGAGCCGGAATTTGAGATTGTCGGTTTTGGAGCCAAGGTCTTTGAGGAAACGATGCAGGTCAGAGGAATTCAAGAGATTCACGATCGGATCATCGTAGCTACAGCCAGGTTTTATGGAGCAGGGGTGCTAACAAAAGATCGAATCATCCGTGGCTCAGGAGAGGTTGAAGTGTTGTGATCATACACCGTTTACGCTATGCTCTTCACCTAAACTGAGCTGGAGGTCAGCGCGCGGGGCCAGGTCTTGTAATCCAACACTAGGTGTTCCTTATTCCTACTACTTCATGCTTACGGAGCCTGTAACTCCCGGTTGCATATGGAAGAACCAGGCGCAGAGGCTCCTGGCGCTATATGAGGAGCTCATGGCTGCTTATTAGCTCCATCATACTGCGCTCTATACCCGGAGTTTGACAACTAATTTTGGCCCCAAATTGCCTGCCATCCACTTCGAGGGGAATGCGCTCTCATTCCCTTCCACACGGCTTTCGCCCACGGATGAAGGGTCGGTAGCTTCAGCTGGACCTTAGACCCACCCCTCCTCACCTTCACCTGGGCGGGCATCGCCAGCACCTCCTCCACTAACCGCTCTATCCCTAGCTGCGCGGCCTTCGTCCCTTCAAGAAACCACTGTTTGAACCAGACCAGCAAGTTGTGCGCCAACTGCGCCAACAAGATCAACGCCTCCTGAGCAAAGAAGCGCTTCTTCCTCCGCCTCTCCAATCCAAGACCCCGCTTGTCCCCCTTGATGTCCACCTCCATCCCGCCCCGCCGGTCATAGAGTTTGGCTACCTCCTCCCGGGA
>Ga0114934_10002519_pt1 | contig 11704 bp, 7 predicted proteins | sample 4SBtaG_2_FD_99695 | JGI IMG/M metagenome (GOLD analysis project Ga0114934, IMG submission 99695) | Deep subsurface microbial communities from Kolumbo volcano to uncover new lineages of life (NeLLi) - 4SBTROV10_white metaG | ecosystem: Environmental > Aquatic > Marine > Volcanic ...
CGAAACCAATGGCGTACTTGTACTCGACAACCATGTTCAAAAAGCGCCCGAGCTGATCGAGTTCGCGGCCGATGTCGGTGTTGAGCAGGGTCTCATAGCCTTCACGGCCGCCCCACAACACATAGTTCTGACCGCCCAGCCGGTTGGTGACATCGAGGCAGTTCTTCACTTGAGCAGCAGCTCGGGCGAAGACCTCTGGGTTGGGGTTGGTGGCCGCGCCAGCCATGTAACGCTGATGGCCAAAGAGCCGTGCTGTCCCCCACAGGAGCTTCAGCCCGGTGCGATCCATGTGATCGTGCATCTCGTCGGCTAACCGATTGAGATTCGTCGTCTCTTCGGCGAACGAGTCGCCCGGTGGCGAAACGTCGTGATCGTGAAAACAAAAGTACGGCGCGCCAAGCTTTTCGAAGAACTCGAACGCCGCGGCCATCTTCGAACGGGCCGCGTCCATTGGGTCAACCGAGGCCGCCAGCCACGGCCGGTCGAACGTGCCATCACCGAATACGTCGGTCCCGGGCCAGTTGAACGAATGCCAGTAGCACACCGCCATACGCAAGTGCTCAGCCATGGACTTGTCGCCCACAATTCGCTCGGCGTCGTACCACCGAAACGCCAAGGGATTGTCGCTTGACGGGCCCTCGTACTCGATCGGGCCGGCTACATCAGTAAAGAAGTCCGTCATTGGGTATCACCTGCAACAATATGGGTCATGGCGAAGCGGGGGTGGATCGAGCAGCGAGCGCGGCGTGCACTTGTTGGTGCTCGATTGATCATCGTTCTCGCCCTTCTCGCCGGCGCGTGTTCGCCAACCGAACCAGCAATGGAACTTTCCACCACCTGTGACGAAAGTAGACCGGCGAACGTCTCGGTCGCAAGACAATGGAACGAGGCGGCACTCGACGCGGTCCGACGCGACTTTCCCGCGCCAACCGTGCATTCCCGCAACCTGTTTCATCTCTCCGCGGCAATGTGGGATACGTGGGCCGCCTTTGAGCCAGCGGCCACCGGGGTCTACTTCGATCAAGCGGCGACCATTCCGATCGCGCAACGCGATACTGCGATAAGCGCAGCTGCTCACCGCCTGCTGTCGGATCGGTACGCTCGGTCATCGGGGTCCGAGGCATCACTCGACCAGTTCGACCGAACCCTTCGTGATCTGTGTGGCGATCCCGACCAGCTCAAACCCGACCCGGCCGCCGCTTTCGGAATCTTGGTGGCCGAGACCATTCTCGACGCAACCCGCAACGACGGATCGAACGAAGTCGACGGTTACACCGACCCCGACTACGAGCCCATCAATCCGAGCCTGCCCGTCAAACTTGCCTACACCTCAATGGTCGACCCCAACCGTTGGCAGCCTCTCGAACTCGAGCGACGATTCAGCCAGAACGGTCAGGCCAATTCTGAAACCGTTCAGACCTTCGTGGGTTCACATTGGGGTTCGGTGGCCGGGTTCGCTCTGGATCCCGCCCAGGCGCCACTACCAATCGACCCCGGTCCGCCGCCGCTTCTGACGCTGCCCATCGGCACCAACCCCGAAGCCGACCAACAATTCATCAACGACGCGATCGAAGTGATCCGCTACGGGCTGGCCAACGATGTTTCGTCCAACGAAACCGTCGACATTTCTCCTGGCTCGATTGGCAACAACACTCTCGGCACCAACGACGGCAGCGGGTATGCGCAGAACCCCGTAACCGGCAAGGCCTATCAGCCAAACGTTGTCACCCAGAGCGACTTCGGACGGGTGTTGGCCGAGTTTTGGGCCGACGGCCCCAACTCCGAAACTCCGCCCGGCCACTGGAACACGTTGGCCAACGAAATCAGCGACGAACGGGACTCGCTGAGAATCGCGGGCCGCGGCCCCGAAGTCGATCGCCTCGAATGGGACCTCAAGCTCTACCTTGCCCTCAACGGCGCAATGCACGACGCGGCGATTGCCGCGTGGGGCGCCAAGGCCTACTACGACTACGTCCGTCCGATTTCGATGATCCGATACTTGGCCGGTTTGGGCCAGTCAAGCAACCCCGACATCGAGCCCTATCATCGGTCCGGCTTGCCACTTATCGACGATCTCATCCGCGTCGGCGACGGCGAGATCGAAATCCGTTCCTGGACCGGTGCCGGTAACGATGGCTGGCAATGGATCCGCGCCGGCGAGTGGGTTCCTTATCAGCTCGCCACTTTCGTGACGCCGGCATTCGCGGCCTACGTGTCGGGTCACAGTGCGTTCAGCCGAGCCGGGGCCGAGGTGCTCACCGCCATCACTGGGTCGCCGTACTTCCCCGATGGCTTGGGCGAATGGACGGTGCCGAAAGGGTGGCTCGAATTCGAAGATGGCCCCAGCCAAGACATCACCTTGCAGTGGGCCACCTACTACGACGCTTCTGATCAGGCCGGCATCTCGCGGCTCTACGGTGGCATCCACGTCAGAGCCGACGACCTGCGTGGTCGCGAGATGGGTTCGGCGGTCGGCATCGGCGCTTGGAACCACGCCCTCGAATTCTTCTAACCCGCGGCAATACTGCGGCCGAGAGCAGCGAGATGCTCCTCGCCGTTTCCCAGCGTCAACTCCAGTTGCCGGGCCAGCAAGAAGTGGCGGTGCAACGGATAGTCGCGGTCGACGCCGACACCGCCGTGGACGTGTACCGCGGCGTGCATAACCCGAAAGCCGGCGTCGGCGGCCCACCATTTGGCGATCGAGATGGCGTCGGACGCGTCGAGCCCGGCATCGAGACGCCAGGCGGCCTGCCAAGCCGTGAGGGTGATTGCTTCGGTATCGATGTAGGAATCGCCGGCCCGGCTGCTAACAGCCTGAAACGTAGCGATGGGCCGGTCGAACTGCTGGCGCTGTTTGGTGTAATCGGCGGCCAGCTCGATGGCGGAGCGGGCGGCCCCCGCCATCATCATGCACATGGCCACATTGACGCGCTGTTCTATCCACCGAACGATCTCGCCGCCATCATGGTCACCGCCACCGAGCATGGCCTCCGGCCCAACCCGCACCTTGTCGAAATCAAAACTGGCTTGAGGGCGACCGGTCGTCACTTCGACACGGGTTCGGGTCAGTCCGGGCGCGCTGATCGGAACAAGAAACATCGCGCAACGGTCGTCATCGAGTCGGGCCGCAACCAGCACCAACCCGGCATCCATACCCTTGTCGACCATTGGCTTGGTTCCGCTCAGTACGTAGCCGTCGTGGTCGGCGACCGCGACAGTCGCGGGCTCGTCGGCGGGGCGGGCCGGTTCGTACAGTGCGCCAGCGACGATCAAATCGCCCGAAGCTATCGATGGCAGCCACGCCGACTGCTGTTCGGCGGTCCCGAACTCGGCGATCGGCATCGCCCCCATGACCGCGGTCGAAAGCAGAGGAATCGGCGACGCGTGGGCGCCGACCAACTGCAACGCCATCGCCGTCGCGAGGTAGCCCAGGCCGAGTCCACCGTGGGTCTCGGGCACGGCAGCACCGAGCACCCCAGCGGTGGCCAGCGCTTCCCACGCCTCACGATCAATATGGTCGTCGGCGGCCGCTAGCTCTCGCAACCTCTCATGGGTCGACTTGTCACCGAGGATCTGATCGACCAAGTCGTAGATCGCCTGCTCTTCATCGTTGAGCGTAAAGTCCATCGCCAGCCCCTAGCGGTCGGCTCGGGGATAGCCAAGCCCGAATTGTGAGATCAGATCTCGCTGCATTTCATTGGTACCGCCGCCAAAGGTGAGAATGGGGCTCGACCGATACTGCATCTCCAGACGAGTGAGATGCCCGAGCGAACCTTTGACAATCGCGGCCTGGGGCCCGTAGACCTCCATCATCTTGCGGTAGGCCCGCAAAAAGAACTCTGTGCCGTAGACCTTTACCCCCGACGAGTCGGCAATAAAGGAACCCATCGTGGCCATGTCAGGCGTCTGGCCGTCAATCTTGGTTGCCACGCTCCACGCAACTTTCCAGTTGGCCAACCGCAAATACTCGACCCCGGCGGTGACTTCGGCCAGGTTGCGTTGCACCCACGGTTCGTCGATCAGGCGACTCCCGTCGGGTTTGATGGTGTTGCGGGCGTAGTCGATGGTTTCTTCGAGCGCTTTGGTCACCATGCCGCTCGAACAGATCGTCACCCGCTCGCGGTTCAGTTGGCTGGTGATGAGACCCCACCCGCCGTTCTCCTCGCCCACCAGGCTCGACGCCGGCACCCGAACATCGTCGAAAAACGTGTGGTTGATGTTGTGGCTCGACAACAGATCAAGCGGCTCGATCGAAAGGCCGGGCGTGTTCATCGGTATGCAAAACAGCGAGATTCCCTTGTGCTTCTTAACGTCGGGGTTGGTGCGAGCAGCCAGCCAGATGTAATCGGCGTCGCCAGCCAACGACGTCCAAGTCTTTTGCCCGTTGATCACGAACTCTTCGCCATCTCTAACGGCACGAGTCGAAAGCGCGGCCAAGTCGGTGCCGGCATCAGGCTCGGAGTATCCGATGCAGAACGTGATCTCGCCAGCGGCAATCTTTGGCAAGAAGAACGCCTTTTGCTCGTCGGTACCGAACTGCATCAGCGTCGGACCGACCGTATTGATCGTGAGCATCGGGATCGGCGCTCCAATACCTACCGATTCGTCGAACATCACGAACTGTTCCACCGCGGAGTATCCACGACCGCCGTGTTCGGTCGGCCAACCCACCGCCAGCCAGCCATCGCGTCCCATCTGGCCCACGATGTCGCGATGAACCGGGCCGCATCCCTGCTCGGCGGCCAACGCATCTCTGACGTCGGGCGTCAACAGCTCGGCATAGTAGGCCCGAAGCTCGCCCCGAAGGGCCTCTTGTGATTCGTCGTATCCGATGTACATCGACGCCCTCCGACCTCTCGTAGCGCAGTTTTAGCCCACCACGCCGCGTTGCTCCGCATCCCGATCGCCAATCACGCGCCCACAAGTGCCACACTGGCGACATGGCCAACTCCGCTGCCTTCTTCGACCTCGACCGCACACTTGTCGGTGTCGCCTCTCCCAAGATCTATCAACGCCACCTCGCGGCGGCCGGGCTCGCTGCATCTGGCGGCAACGCCATCTCTGATGCCTTCTTCAAAATTTTCGAGATCGCCGGGGAAACCGCGCTGGTAGGACAGTCAGCCAAGCTGGCCCCCAAAGCATCCAAGGGTTGGAACGTCGACCGCACCATCCAAGCCGCACAAGCGGCGGCCGAAGAAATTGAGACCCACGTCTCGGAGTTCGCCCACGCCGAACTACAACGCCACCGAGACGCTGGTCGACCAATCGTGTTGGCCACAACGACGCCCGAACATCTTGTGCGTCCGTTGGCCGCTCTCTTGAACTTTGATGACGTAGTCGCTACCCGATGGGTACAAGCCGACGGCAAGTTCACCGGCGAACTCGATGGTGAGGTGGTTTGGGGACCAGCCAAGCGTGATGCGGTGCGGCGCTGGTGCGACGAAAACGAGGTCAGCATCGGCTCGTCATGGGCTTACAGCGATAGCTACTACGACTCGGCGTTGCTCGACGTTGTCGGTAACCCCGTAGCCGTCAATCCCGATCCGCGCCTGGCGGCAACAGCGGCGCTCAACAACTGGCCCATCAGGTTCCTCGACAAACCCGAAGGGATCGTGAAGCTCGGCGGAGTAGAGGTCCAGGAAATTCTGCGACCTTTCGTGCGCCCCGAACTCATCCCCAACGCCAAAGTCGAGCTCTCCGGACTCGAGCACATCCCCGATGACGGTCCCGCCATCGTGGTTGGAAACCACCGCAGCTACTTTGATCCAACGATCATGATGACCGTCCTGGCCCGAGCGGGGCGCAACGCTCGGTATCTCGGCAAGAAAGAAGTGTTCGACGTCCCCGTCATCGGCGCGATGCTGCAGGCCGGCGGCGGCATCCGAGTCGACCGCGGCACCGGCAGCGACGAACCGTTGGCGGCGGCGATCAAGGCGGTCAACGGCGGCGACATCGTCGTGATGATGCCCCAGGGGACGATTCCGCGTGGGCCCGCTTTCTTTGACCCGGTCCTGAAGGGCCGGTGGGGTGCGGCTCGACTGGCCGAAGCCACCCGGGCCCCAGTGATTCCCGTGGGTTTGTGGGGTACCGAAAAGGTTTGGCCTCGCAGTGCCCGGCTACCCAACCTCAATTTCATCGACCCGCCGACCGTCACCGGCGTCGTCGGAACGCAAGTTGAGCTCGGGTACGACGATCTCGATGCCGACACCGAGGCGATAATGACCGCCATCGCCGCTCTGTTGCCACCCGAAGCGCGCCAGCCCCACACCCCGACTCCCGAAGAACTGGCCGCCACGTACCCGCCGGGTTGGGAAGGCGATCCCGAACTCGAACATGATCGGCGTCCCGGGACCGACGGACCGACCAAAGGGTCCGACGCATGAGCGAACCGAAACCGGCCGGCTTTCGGCCGCGCACCCTCGAGTTCGAATCCGAAATGTCGCCCGGCGAGAGCCTCATGTGGCGAGTCGCCACCGACCCTTGGCTCGACCCGAGTGGCAGTCTCGTTGCGCCGCTCGATCAACCCCTCGATATGGCAATCCTGCGGGCCAAGCTCGCCAACGGGGTGGCCAGCGTTCCCCGACTCGCCGAACGAGTCATCGATTCGTCAAACCCGCTCAATCCACCTCGGTGGGAGGTCGATCCCGAGTTCGATCTCGACAATCACCTCTTGGAGGTCGATGTCGACGCCCCCGGCGATCACGAGGCTCTGCTGCGGCTAGCGGCCAAAATCCACACGCAACCGTTCGACACCAATCGACCGCCATGGCTGATGTACAACGTCAACGGACTGGCCGACGGCAAAGGCGCGCTCATCTCTCGGCTTCATCACAGCATCGCCGACGGCATCGGAGCGCTGCGGATGTCAGAGTTGTATCTCGACATCGAGCGCACTCCCGAGCGACCGCCACCGGTCGACCTCGACAAAACCCTCGCCGAGCGGATCGCCGCGGCCTCCCATCCCAAGGAGCAAAACCCGCTCGGAATCTTGACTGGCGCAATCACTGGTCCTGCCAATGTCCTCAAGGCCGCGGCCGCCGAGCTGGCCCTCATCGGTGCCGACCCTGGTCGGCTGCGGTCCTCAGGCGAGTCGCTGACCCACACGCTGCGATCCACGATGGAACAGTTGGCCGGCGACAAGGGCGCCGACAGCGTCTCGCAAACATGGGCGGGACGCTCCGGCGAGCGAGTATTGACGACCGCGCGCGCTTCGCTCGCGGCGATCCGCGCCGCCGGCAAGTCGCGGGGTGGCACCCTCAACGACGTATTCGTCGCGGCCATGGCCCATGCCGGCGCGGCCTACCACGCCGAGACCGGCGAAAGCCTCGACTTCTTGTCGATGAGCTATGTCCGCAGCACCCGCACCGGGTCCGGGGTTGGCGGAAATGCGTTCTCGCCGATCCGAATCACCGCACCGGTCGCCGACCACGACAACGAATCGAGATACGCCGCTTTGGCCGCGGCAATGATGCCCTCAGACTCGGCCTCGACGATCTCACTCGACACGGTCAACTCCGTCGCGGCCTTGCTCCCCACCGCGGCGGTCACCCGCCTCGGACGCGACCAGGGCCGACGCATCGACATCGTCACCAGCAACATTCGCAGCGCTTCGTTCCCGATCTTCATCGGAGGCGCAGAAGTCGAGGCGACGTATCCGATCGGGCCGGTAGCCGGAGCCGCCTGCAACGCGACTCTGATGAGCTACAACGGCAGCCTCGATATCGGGATCATGATCGACCCCAGCGCCATAGCCGAGCCTCACCGATTCGCAGCGCTGGTGCAGTCGGCGCTCGACGAATACGCGGCCGAGTCCTGACACTGCCGTTCGGGCTACTCGTATCGGGTGCCGGCTTCTTTCAATAGATCGACGAACTGAGAGCCGGCGTCGGGGGCAAAGTCGCCGGGCGTGTACCTGACTTGGCGAATCGTGCCGCTGAAGGCGAACGGGCCACGTCGTTCGAACACATCCCAGCTGACCGGCGACCGGCGATCGATCCCGACATCGATACCTTCGAACGGGGCCATCGCAAACAACGCAACACAGTCGCCGGCATCGCCGACCAGCACGTCGTTCAGCAGCACCTTTGGTTGCCAAACCAGATTGCCGGGTTGCACAACGTCGAGGGTCACGTGGTGTTCGCCGGCGTTGACCGATCCGCAATCGACGACGGTCATGGTGCCGTAACCGTTGTGGGCAAAGAATAGGTGACCGTTCTCGATGTAGAGGGAGTAGCCGCCCCCTTGGTCTCCGTGGGCGACGAGCACGCCTTCGTCGCCAGCGTCACACGCTAGTTCGATGTCGACTTTGAAGTTCCGGGAGCTGATGAGTTGCAACGATCGCCACCGCTCGGTGGTCGCCATGCCGGGGCGTAAGACCAAGGTGGTCGCCAGCTCCTTGTGCCAGGGAGGCGCCTGGATCATCTTGACGTAGTTGCCTTCGTCGAGCGGAAAAACTTGGTTGGCCCAAGCGGCCTGCTCCCAAGCCTCCTTGAGTTCGGCCAGCTTGTCGGGATACTCCGCGGCGATGTTGTGCGACTCGGTCGGGTCGTCGACCAAATTGTGGAGTTCCCATTCTTCATCGGAGAACGGCGTGCGAGGCTGTCGACACGTGACAGCGGAGAACCCGTCGCGGTAATAGCCGCGGTGCCCGATCTGCTCGTAGTACTGCTCGGGGTGTGTCGACGGGGCGTCGGCATCGTGAATGGTCGACGAGAAGGTGGCGCCCGCGGGCGCCGGAGTCGCGTTGCCATGTTTCGTGGCCGGCACATCGATGCCACACAAGTCGGCCAAGGTCGGCAGTAAATCGGTGATGTGTTGGTACTGGTTGCGCATCTCGCCCGCGGCGTCGATGCCGTCAGGCCAATGGACGATCAGCGGCACCTGGTGACCGCCCTGGTGGGTGTTGATCTTGTACAACCGAAAGGGCGTGCTCGAGACCATGGCCCACCCCATCGGATAGTGCGGGAGCGTTTGAGGTCCTCCCATTTCGGCGAGCCGGCCATGGTCGACTTCGACGTTGTCGAGTCCGGTCTCTCGGGTCTGAGACAACAGCGTCCGGAAATACGCCGACGTACCGAATTGCTGGCCTTCGCGCGACCCGCCATTGTCGGAGGTGAAGACAACAATGGTGTTGTCCCACTCGCCGATCGACTCGAGATGGGCCCGCAGCCGACCGAAGTTCTGGTCGATGTTGTCCACCATCGCTGCGAAAATCTCCATGTACCGAGCGAACGTTTCTTGCTCGATGTCGCTCAACTCGTCCCACGCGGTCACGGCGTGACCGTCCTCGCGGTTACGCGGCGGCAGCACGGTATGGGCAGGGATGACTCCCAGTTCGAGCTGACGTTCGTACCGGCGTCTACGGATCTCGTCCCATCCGTCGTCATACACCGAGCGGTACGACTCGATGTCGGCCCGTTTGGCTTGCAACGGGGCGTGAACGGCGCCGTGAGCGAAGTACAAAAAGAACGGTTTCGTCGGGTGCGACGCCCGCACGTCGTCGATCATCGTGGTGGCTTGGTCGGTCAGATCGTCGGTGAAGTAATACCCGTCCGGGTACCGATCGATCGGGACGTGATGGTTGTCCTCGTATAGGCGGTGCGGCTGATGAAAGTTGGTGAAACCGTCGAGGATCCCGTAGAAGCGATCGAACCCTTTCTGAAGCGGCCAGCTATGCCGAGGGCCGGCTTCGGACAAGTTGGCGTCCTTGCACAGGTGCCACTTGCCGACCATCAGCGACGCCCAACCGCGGTCACGGAACAGCTCGGCCATGGTTACGGCATCGTCGCGAATCTCGTGGGCGTAACCCGGGAATCCCGGGTCGCTGTGAGCAACGTGGCCCATCCCGGCCATGTGATGATTCAAGCCGGTGAGCATCGAGGCCCTCGTCGGCGAACACATCGGGTTGACATGGAAGTCGGTGTACCGCACACCAGCCGCGGCGATGGCGTCGAGGTTGGGCGTGGCGATCTCTGATCCGTAGCAGGCCAGGTCTGAGAACCCGAGGTCGTCGGCCAACATGACAATCACGTTGGGCGCACCGGCCGGCGCGGTGGGTGGCTGTGGCCACGATGGTTCTGAGGTCGAAAATATCCGCCCGACGGTTCCGTCGAATCCCGCGTATGGCTTCGGTGCGTCGTCTGGTTCGGTCACGTCGTTGGTTCTAGTGCGGGACGCGGCAACGGCGCCACCCCGTGGGGCAGCGCCGTTGTCGTCCGAATCCCCCAATCCGGACACCTTTAGACTCTGCGAAGAGTGTAGCGGTTACCTCTTACCGCGACCAATAGTTCGCGCTCGGTGGGAAATACTGGCTGGGAAATACTGGCTATCGCTTGAAGAACGCGGGGCTGGTTGCATCGCCGGGGATCGTGTCTAGCGGGGTCGCGACTTCTTCGACGGTTGGGCCGTGTTGTGATCCAAGCAAGTCGAGGGCCGCCAAGTCGAAGTCGTAGAGTTGGGCCGCGTTCTCGCTCAGCACCTTTCGCATGTCAGCTTCGCTCCATGTCGAGAAGGCTCGTTGCAAAGATTTGACGCTGTAGGGATAGGTGCCTTCATGGTGGGGGTAGTCGGACCCCCACATGACTTTGTGCACGCCGAGGCTGCGAATCGCTTCGGCTTCGCCCGGCGACGGAAAGCTGGCCCCGATCCATACGTTGCGTTCGAAGTACTCGCTTGGTTTCATCCGCAGCACGATGTCGGCGGCAAATCCGAGTTCGCCTACTCGACCATGTTTCATCTGAGCGTGGTAGCCGTCCATCCGGCGCAGTTCTTCGACGGCCCACGCAACGCCCTGCTCGGTCATCACGTATTTGAGGTTGGGAAAGCGTTCGAACACTCCACTCATGGTGAGGTGAGCGAGGTTGCGGTGAGCGAAGAACGGGACCTCCATCAAGAAGATGACGCCCGAAGCGGGGTCCTTTCCGTAGTCAGGGGTTCCGTTTCCGCCGTGCTGGGTTACGACAAGGTCTAGGTCTTGCGCGGCAGCCCATAGACGATCCCATTGCGGCGACCAAAGCCCTGGGAGGTCTACGTCGGGCGCGACGTGTGGCAGCAGAAAGCTCTTGAAACCTTCGGCGGCGGCCCATTCGAGGGTGCTGATGGCGTCGTCGAGGTCTTCTAGAAATATTTGGGGAAGGCCGCGCCGTTGGTCGGGGTATTCGTCGCACCAATCTTTGAGCCACCGGTTATGACAGTTGAGGCCAGCTTTGCGGCGAGCGAACTCGTTGGGGTCCTTCGGAGATCGGGCCAGGAGTGCGCCAGTCGGGTAGAACGGCGGGACCGTGTTGGGGAAGGTGATTTCGGCGACTACCCCGTCGGCGAATTGTTCGTTGATGCGTCGCTCGTTGTCCCAGTTGCGACTCCGGCCATCGTCTTGCAAGTCTCGGTAGGGGTTTTTGTAGGCCCCTCGCCATGCATCGTATTCGTCGCGCCATTCGGCTGGGAGGTACTCCTCGTACATGCTCATGTTCCCGCCGGCGTGGGAGTCCGATGAGATTATTGTGTAGCGGTCGCTCATAACTAACCATCTTAGACATTGATCTACGGTGATTCAAGGCCTATTGTTGGGTATGGCCAAAAAGCGCGGACTCGACCACCACGACGTCATCGAGGCCGGGTTTGTTGTGCTAGATCGCGACGGCCGCGAAAAACTGAGTCTCAAGTCGGTGGCCGACATCCTCGCCGTGCAATCACCGTCTCTGTACAG